>Ga0214165_1001639_pt1 | contig 11714 bp, 17 predicted proteins | sample TroBogypolimnion_34_FD_153004 | JGI IMG/M metagenome (GOLD analysis project Ga0214165, IMG submission 153004) | Freshwater microbial communities from Trout Bog Lake, WI - Practice 03JUN2009 hypolimnion v3 | ecosystem: Environmental > Aquatic > Freshwater > Lake > Hypolimnion/Profundal zone ... | reverse complement strand
CCTTCCCATACCGAGCCGCCAGCGGAATTGATTCGCAAATCCAAATGGCGTGTGTTGTCCACACCTTTGGTTGCTTCCATGAAATCCTTCGCCGTGAATCCTTCTCCGCTCCAAGGGTCTGCGCCGATGTCTTGGTAAATCATTACCTCAACCGGCGTATCAGAGTCCTTGTCAAACATGACGGAAATTTTTCCGCCCTTGTAATTCACGGTTCGGTTTTCAAATTTTGCAATCTGCTCGTCAAGCCAAGTGTCGGCACAATCACCCGCAACCGTGACGCCGCGATTTTGGAGAAATTCAATTTTGCGTTTTCTGTTCATGCGGCTTGCAACTCCTTTTTATTTTCAGGCGGCTCGCCCGTAAGTTGAATTTGACCCTGCATCAAAGCGGGCAAGGTGGTTTTGATGCCCAATTTTTCGAGCATCTTTTGTTCGCGCGCGAGTTGCTTGAAAACTGTCACCGTGCTTAATCCGAGCGGTGAAAGAATCATGTGATAATTAGTTGCGCCCGCCGCAAGGCTCATCAAATTTGCATTGGTGACATAGCCGTAATCAACATTGCAAGCCGCTGGCTGTTGAATGTGGATGCAATCGCGCCAATTCGCGGGCGGGTCAACCACGCGAGAATCATTGCGAATTGCCCACTCCATGAAATAAATAACCGCTTCGCGCGTAAAGGCTTTCCATTTTTGGTAGTCGCCTTTGAAATAGGCGTCGGCAGAATCAAGTTGCGCGCGAACTTCCGTGCCTTGTGACCGCGCCGATTGGCCGGAAATCTTTTCAAATACAAGGCAGCGCGGGGCGTGTGCGCCAGCGCAAACCGAATTAACTAAAAATTCCAAAAGGTTTAACGTCGCATCGCTTGGCCGCGTCGGAGCCATGTTGATGGCTTTTTCACCTGTCTTTAATCCAAAAATGTATGCGCCAGTTTCTTCGCGGAAAACTGCGGTGCGCTTATCCCAATCGGTTGTTGTTGACGCTGGCGCGGACGGACGCCCCATTGCTGCGTTAATGCGCTCAAGTTTTGGGTCAAGCGGATTTGCGGCCTGTCCGCTTGCGCTTTCAATCGCTACGGCGCGGACGCTCTGCGCGTTTTGCGCGGTTAATTCAATTGTGATAACATCTTCCAGCTTGTTCAAATTGACTTCGCAGGAATAGAAATCAGAAACGCTGCGCGGCTGGTCTGCACGATGAATGTTTCGCAGTTGCCAAATCTGTTCGCAAGGTATCATCACCCATGAATCATTTTGTTCAAATGATGTCTGACCGCTGCGAACCCAAAATCCGATTTTATCAAGCATCGTGCGCCCGCTTACGTCAACCGTTTTATATTGAACCCCATCAACCAGCGTGATGCCTTCTTGCTCAAATTGATTCCAAGGCGATTCGCATCGGTGTCCTTCAACAATTTGCAGGACGGGTTTCGGCACGTTCAAAATGCGATTGTCAAACGATAACGGAAGATTTTTGCGCGTCTTAAGAATTAAAACGTCGCCGTCAACTTTTTGACAGCGATAGGCGACTTTCAAAAGTTCGGCCATGCTTTCACCATTCCAGCCGCAGTGCTGAAACCATTCTTGAATCACGCTTTCCGCGCGCTCAAACCATGAATTGTCGGCATCTTCCGAAATGTCGTCGCTTGGATAAAACGAGACGTGAAGCCCGCTTGCGCCAACAGTGTAACGCTCACCAACGGAAAGAATTGCTTCTGTGAGTGGCGAGTTTTGCGACCAATAACGCATCCGGCGCAACATCTCGCGGCGCGTGATATAGTTCTGGTCAAACTTGGCATCTTGAACGAGCGACGGCAGATAAGAAAACTTTCCGCCAGTAGCCAGCGGCCAGCCGCCCTCATACCAGTTTTTAGTTCCGTGAAATAATTTCCGGCAAGTGTCGGATTTTGGAAAAGTCTTTTGAAGGACTTTGGTGGCATTAAGCGCAATCCGTCCAAATGTCGGAAAATTAGCGGAGTCGAAAATTAAAGCTGTGATTGGAGATTTCACCAGCACGCTCCTTCTGGTATGAAGTTTCCATCGTATGCGGTAGGCTCTAAACGCAAATAGGAAACGTCCGGCTGATAATCATAGACGGGCTTCAAAACCCGCTGCATGAAAGGATAAACCGCAATGTCCGCGTCTGGCGGTTGCGCGGGATTATAATTCGCGTATTGCGGGAAGGCTTCAATAAACCATTGCGCGGGCGGCGATGTCGGCTCATTTTGAATAAGCCAAATAAATCCGTTCAGCTTATTATTTTCGCGGTCGTAAAGCTCAATCAGCATCCGATAAGATTGCTGAAGCTGCGCGGGAGTGTAGCTGCCAACGCCAGCACTGCGATAAGATTGAGAAGCCGAATTTTTAGAAACTGAACCGATTGAGCCGCCTGAAAATAAATTGCCCGCCGCGCGCTCTTGATTGCGAAGCTGTTGACGTAAACTTGACGCGCTATTGGGAGCATCGTCCCAAGCGTTCTCCAAAAACATTTGCAGTGTCTCAACGGCTATATCCATCCTGCCTTATTATTGGCACGGAGTGTCTATTTTTAATAGACACTAGAAAACGCTAACGCAAAAGCATTAGTTATTGAGACAAAAAAATGGCAACGGCATGAGCGCGAGAAGATGCGCGAAGTTTTTGCAGTATGGCGCGGACGTGACTGCCAACGGTATTTTTCTTGATGGCAACCGAGTCAGCGATTTCCTTGTCCGTCTTACCTTTTGCAATCAGCTTGACGATTTGCTCTTGGCGCGGCGATAGGTTGGTTTTCATTTCGGCTGCTCCTTTGGTTTTTCGTGGCAACCGCACTTGCATTTCTCGCGCGGCGAAAAAAAACTTTTGACGGTTTCCGCAATCGCCTTGCGAGCGTTTTGAACTTTGTTTCGCGGTGATTCGGTTTCGGGTGTTTTCATTTTGGCAATGGTGTTGCGTTTGTTGCTGGCGCAATCAGTCTAGCGGTTTCAGCAATTTCCTTTTCCTGAATCGCCATGATTATCGGCTCGGCGGCGGAAAATAATCCGTCGCGTATTTCTTCGGCGAGCAATCCATTTCGGATTGCGACAACGACATTTATTTTTAAGTTTTCGTGAAACTGTTTGCGGGCGGCGTCTAGGTTCATGCGTTTTCTTTTTCTTTCTTCATTGCCTGTATAGCATCGAAGCTGATTAAATTCAAGCGGTATGCTCCAACGAAATTCATTAGCTCGCAAGCGTGTAAATGGTCGTCCCAATCAGAGCGTCGAGATTGCCAAGTGTAATCACGCGGATTGTTTTTCTTTGGCTTGCGAACTTTTCCAGCCATGTGCTTGTGATACTCCTCGGTGTCCATTTCCGGCGAGATTGTCCACTTTAAATGCGTCTTACTCGTCCGCACGTTGTCCATCATGTCCTCAAACAAATCCGACAGGAACTCTAAAAGTTCAATCCGCATCTGCTTGGCTAAATCTGTTCCGCTGTAAGGGTCAATGTTTGGATTGACGCGGTAAGGACGATAAAGCCCGCTTTCCTCATCGCGGAATTGTCGCTTGCCGCCAAAAGCCTTCATCGGATTCCAGCCGTTGACCATCGGCAATTTGTCTTGGATTGGCGGGTCTAGCTGGCATCGCGTCGGCATTTTTATATTCGCGCAATTTCTCAAAACTTCCGACTGCGAAAAGCCAACATCCAAAAACACCGCTTGCGGGATGATTTGATGTTTCGCTTGCAAGTCGTCCAATTCGTCCCATTGATTGAACGCCTTGTATTCAATGCCGTGGCAAGCGTCTGTTCCGTTCCATGCGCGGACAACTGCCCAAAAATACGGCGCGTGTTCGTGATAATCCACGGACAAAATTTTCAACCATTCGCCGGTTAATTCTATGTGGCGTCCGGCAGTTCCAACGCGGTCAACTGACACTGATTGATTAACATCCGGCTCGGCTAAATCAGAATTGATAAAGCCTTTTACGCCATCAATGCTCCGTTTCGCCGTCAGAAACTTTTTTGCCATCGCGCCAAAATCGCAATCGCGCGAAGTCGAATACATGGACGGCAAATGCCAGCCGATATATCCCGGAACACCCTGCGCGGTCGCTCGCCATTCGCCATGCTTCAACATTTCATGTTTGTGCGAATTTAGAATCTTGCCTTGGCAATGCGGGCAAACCATGTGCGCGGATTTAACTACGCGGTCTAAATCCCAGTCGCCGTTTTGCGTCCGCGCTTCGTCGTCCCATTTGATATACGCTTCGTAGCCTTGCGGTTCAAAAACGGAGAATCGTTTTGACCATGCAAAGACAATTTTTTCAGAGCAATGCGGACACGGAAGAAAAAATCTGCGCTTGTCGGATTTCTTGAACTCTTCCCAGATGCCGGTATTGTCCAAGGTCGGCGTTGATTGTTTGTAACGCCGCGATTCGGGAACGGATTTTGTGCGCTCATCTGCCAGCGTGACCGGATTAGCTTCTTTGCTGGTTTCCGTCTGTTCTGGGTATTTGTCAATCTCGTCTTGCCAAACCACGTCGCAACGATTTTCGGCAAGCTGGCTAGCGGAGTTGCTGCCCGTCACGTCGATGATGCTGCCGTTGATTTGCATCTGCCCGCTTGTGAAATCAAACCGCGCCGCGCCAGTTGGAATTTTATCGCGCAAAACTTTCGTCGCGCGAATCGCTTTGTGCAATCGCGTCTTGGCGAATGAACGCGCTCCCGCTGGCCCTGTTCCGCCAGTTGGCTTTACAATTAAAGCCCGCGTCGGCTCGTTTGCCAGTCGGTAGCAAATCCCCGCCATGTTGGAAACCGTCTTGCCCGCGCCCGTGCCAAACACCGCAACGAAATCCGTTCCGCTTTTAAGGTTTTCCGGCAGCGGGCCCCATGCGTCAACCGGCTCGCGCAAATACTCGCGGCCAACAAAAGTGAACGGGCCTTTTATCTTTGGCTCGTTAAGCACGAAGTTTTCTTCCGCCCAAACACTTGCAAGCTGAATTGGTTTCGGCGCACAAAACCTTTCAACCAAAGATTTGAGATATTTTTTATCCTGCGAGCGCATCTTCGTTTTTTGGTTCTTTCAAATTCACTTTCAGCTTTTCCACAAATTGACGCAAAACTTTTTCAGCCGTTTGCGGGTCTTGCGGGTTGCAAAGTCCGGCGTAAATTTGCGGCAACTGCTCCAGCTCCAAGCGCAATGGCGCGAGCAAATCAAACCACAAGGCTTTTTCAATCGTGGGCAATTCCATCAATTCGCCGTCCGCAACTCGGTTTTCTCTTTCCTTCGCGTCCGCATCGGCGGCGGCGATTCGCGCCAACGCTTCATCTTTATCCGACATCAATGCTTTGAAAATTTCTTGCGCGGGAATTTTATCGTGCGGCTCAAAACGATACTCGCGCTTCTTTAAGCGCAGTTGAATTGTTTTGGGGTCTTTGCCTAAAGCTGACGCCCATGCGCCAATGCTTGCGCTGATTTCGCGTTCGTCAGGAGTTTTCATTTATGCCAGACAAAATAAGCTGGGTCAATCAAGTGAGGTCTTTCATAAGAACAAATCCCCGCCAGACTCCGCGAAAGTGTAGTTTGTGACGACCGCGCAATCGCTCGGCCTTGCGGGAAAGTTTTCTTTTATGGTCGTCACAGGCCAACCATGCGACATGATTTAAAATTTGACAAGGAAAATCGCTATTCTTCCGATTCTAATTTTTCGCGGACTATTTGTTTAATGTTTTTTCCCTTGTTTAATTCACGCTCGCGCTGGCGATACTCTCTGCGCTTTTCTCTGAAATACTGACGGCGCGATTCCTTGCTCATCATTTCTTTGTATTTTCCATGATTCAGCAACCGCCAGCCGCCTTCAATTTTTTCAATGCGCCGCCCTTCGTTTTGAGAAGTTAGACTTGCAGAGTCGGGCGCGAGAAATTTGTCCAATGCGGCCTGACACGCATCTAGTTCCACGCGAGCATCGCGGGCGAGCTTTGAAACGGTGCAAACAACGCAGCCTTTTTCATCGGTTAGCGCAAGCATCGTAATCCACACTAGCCGCGTCTTATCGTCCTCGTCCCAAATTGAGCTTGAAAGGATTCTGTGAAATAGTTTTGTATATGTTTTGTCCATGCGGAAATTTATCACATTCGTTCAGCATCGCAAATTAAAATTGAACATTTGTGAACAGTTCACTTGTCCACACATATAGATATAGATACAGCTACAAATTTACTTTCCGAACACCCCTTAAAAAATCCAGAATTTAGACAAGTAGCTTTCACGGATTTCCCCCCTAAGTCGCAAGTTGCTCTTGCTTAATATGTTCACATGATAGCTTCCTTATGGGGGGGGGGCTATACAGCCTATTGGTATGCCCTATATCGCATACCAGTATGGTCTATTGAGCCTATCGCAATCGGCTGAAGCCTGATTCATTGATGCGCTTTCCCGCGTGAAACGTCAAACTAGATTTAGAACAATTCTAAATATGTCAATTTCGGACTGTGTTTATGCGGGTTTCAATGGGGTGAAAATAAATGAAAATAGTTAGTGACATCCTAAGCGGTTATGGTAAAGTTACTTTGTCAGAGGCAATCAAGTCCTGATAAAAAAACAAAAGCAATCACATGAAAACAAAACTTACTAACGAGGAAATGATTCGGCTTCAAAATATAGCCGACAAACTGCAATTCGCCGGATATGGCGGCAGTTTGCAGAATCAGCGGTCAGCGGATGGCGACGTTAAACTGATTCGCAAAATCATCGCAATGAACAAAACAACTTTGCCGGTTGCGTGATTGCTCTGGCGGCGGGGACAGCCAACCCGCCAAACTTTAACCAATAACCAAAATAAAATTATGAAAACACAAAGCCAAGACAAGGCGATGGCGATTGATACAACCGCAACGCCCTGGCACTACAATAAAACAACGGGGCAGGTTTTATCTTCAACCAATCGCCGTATTTGCGGAATTGCTTACGGCTCTAATTCAATGCCGACGCAAGTTGAGCACGATTTAGCAGATATTATTGTTAAATCCGTGAACGAACGTGCCGCGCTGGTGGCGGTGGAGGAAACATTGAAGCTTATTTCTGAAGGCGACGTGATGCGGTTAAATCCGTCATTTACCCATGCCGATACCGTGCTAGCTTACCAGAAGCTTGCATCTAAAGCCCTAGCCAACCTTGCAGCCGTGCGCGAAGGAAAGGCGGTGCAATCGTGAAACAACTTTCTAAACGCGCAAACGCGCATAACCAAAAAACAAAATGAAAAAACTACTCACATTAATATCCTGCGCCCTTGCGCTAAACCTAAACGCGGCTGTGCCTGACAGCTTGGCAATACGCGCAATCATTGGCGAAGCTGGCAATCAGCCGATTGAAGCGCAACGCGCAATAGCGTCTGTGATACGCGCTCGCGGCTCGTTACGGGGCATTTACGGCGTGAACAACCCTTGTGTGGCGAGGGCTAGTGAATCAACACGCCAACGCGCAGCGCGAGCGTGGGCAGATTCGGCAACCGTGGACTATTCGCATGGCGCAAGGTTCTTTGGATGCAAGGCTGACGACGCTTATTTTACCGCGCATCATTTCAAGCTCGTTTTCACCATTAAACAAATCAACTTTTGGAGGGAATAAATTATGATTACGATGTCATTTGTCGCCTATCGTTTTTGCTCTTGGTGCGGAAACGGCATGGGAACGCGGGAAACCATCTCGGCATTACGCGGAAAGCCAACTGACGGCATTTGTCCAGATTGTGCGCAGACATTCCGAAACCATATTCCCAAACGCTCAACGCGCTTTTTTACAATGCCAGACGACGACCAGAATAGCCCGCAAACGCTCCAGAATCGTTTTTAACGCATTTTTAACCTATGACCACACAAACAGACACCCGAAACCCCGCTGCCGTCGCTCTTGGCAAGCTGGCGAAAGGCAAGACATCGCCCAAAAAGTCGGCATCAAGTCGAATCAACGCGGCTAAAGCCTCGCAAGCGGCAATTGCGAAACGCGCTCAAATCAGGCATAACGCGGAAATTGCGGCGTTGTTGACGAAAGGAAACCAATGAAAAAGCACAAAGGACTACCGGATTATCGTAATCGCGGTGAATACATGAAAGCATGGCGCAAACTAACGGGCAGCGACCCGAACAAGGCGCGAAAGGCTAAACGCAACAACGGCTATCGGAAACCTGAAAGCAATCTAGGATTAACCGGCGGACTGGCGAAGTATTGGGAGTGGATGTCGCCGGATAATTGCGGCGGCATGACCGAGCGCGTGGGGATTTGAACCTGTAAGCAATTCTTACAAGTTGGCGCGGGATGTCAAAAGACTCCCGCGCTGTTTTGCTAAAACGGAACTGAATTTGAATCGTCGCTTTGTGGCGACTTCGGCGCAACCATCCTTGATTGCTTCGCCGCTTCTGGCGACCAAGTATCAAGCCAAACGGTGTGCGTGTCGCCGTATTGCCCGATTTCTTTTCGCTCACTGATGCCGAGATTAACGAAGCCTTTCGCGTTCTTGTATTGTGTCAGAAAAGCAATCATCTTTTCGGCGTTGATGCCTAGTTTCAAAATCGTTTTGCCAGATTGAAACGTGATTTGCTTTGCGCTGACTCCGTTGCAGTATGTTTTCTGTTCAGTATTCATGTTTTTATTCTACTATGGATGAATAAACGCGGGCAAATTCCGGCTGATAAAAAAGGTCGTAATCCTTTTTCATAATCCGTCGGCCTTTGACCACCTTCATTTTTATTTCTGTTTGGTTTTCGTTTGGTTCAAGAATGATGACGTTGTGCGCCTCGTGTGCAACTACGCGAGACTCGCGCAGCTTTCCGTCATCATTAAGTTGTGAGAGGACAATAAACGGTAATTTTACTTGCTTCGCCAGCGTCCGCAATCCACGCGCCATGATTGCGACCTGCTGCTCGCGTGGCGCGTTGTCGTTGTCTGGTGAAATGATTTGAACATAGTCAATCACCACAAGTCCGATTTTGTTTTCCACCTTCAAAGCGCGCACCCTGTCTGCGATGTCGGAAACCTTCATCATGGCTTCATCAAAAATCCAAAGCGGGAACGCGGAAAGCTCTTTCATCTGCGTTAGAATTTTTGACTGGTCGCCTTCATTGAAATAGCCTGTGTTAAAAGCATTGCGATTGATGCGGCAATTATTTGCCACAATCAAATCCGCAATTTCTTCCCTGTCCATTTCGAGCGTGAACAACGCAACTCCGTGGTTATTTTTCAACGCTCCGTTCACGAGGTTGATTGCGACGGTTGATTTTCCCTGATTTGTTCCGGCGGCAATAACGGTCATTTGACCGGCCTTAAACCCGCCAGTGTCTTTGTCAAATTCCCCAAATCCGACCTGCACCCCTAGCTTTCCGCGATTATTGAAAAGCTCCTCGTATCTTGAAATTGATTCCAGCATCAATCCACGCATCGGCCTTTCTTCTGCCACTGGAATTGATACGCGAGACTTGAGCGATTCAATTCCAGCATCATCTAGTGCGATTGCAGCGGGGTTTAGATAAAGCAATCGTTGCGCCCCGCTATCCACCGCTTTAATTTTTCGAGTCGCGCTCGGTAATCTGGAAAGCCGTGATGCGTTTTTATTTGCTTGGTCTATTCCAAATGGCTCTAGCGTGTCGAGGATTGCTTTTGCGGTGGCTCGGTAAGTGTCGGCATCGGCGCAATCCACGCGCAGCCAGCCGTGAACCGACTTTCCGCCGGACATTAAGATTGCGGCCAGAGGAAGCTTAAGGCGATGGAAAAGCGCGATTTGAGATTCAATGTCAACGGCATCTGATTCAATCAAAACAAATCGGCGCGCGGTAATGTCGTCGTCTGTTATCGCTCCATTTGAACCGCTTCCATCCTTGCAGGGATTCATTCGCAGCCATGCGCCAGCGTCAGACATTGGCACTCCGCTCTTTTGAACGTATTCAATCCATTCATCGCGCAGAACTGTGCGGCCTTCGCCAGACGGATTAGCTTTACCCTCTTTCGAGAGCGTGAACTTGCAAACAATGTTTAGCTTTTCTTCCGGCAAATAAAGCTGCTCCAAAAATAAAATCAACTCCTCGGATGGCGTTCCGCTGAAAGCAATCGGTGATGATTCAATCAACTGTTCTGGCGTCATTTTTGCGTTACCCATCCACCACTCACATTGTTCAGCCGGTGTTCGCTTTTTCTTTGGAATCGCGGCGCGCGGCGGCTCATATTTTATTTCGCCACGCTTTTCCATCGGGACGGCTCGCTCAAGACACCAGCGAACAACGCTATCAATTTCGGAAATTCCAGCATCTGGAAATTTCTCGCTTAATGTTTGTGCGACGGCAATCGGCGATAGACCAGAGCCAAGTAGCGGCAGCGCAATATCAATCTTTGCCCGATGCCGCGTTCCCTTCGGATGCGTTCCGTTTAATTTTTCAACCGTTTTGCGCGGGATGGAAATTTCACTCATATGATTTTACAAGTTGCGGCGTTACTTTCAAATGCCATTCGTCGTGACACGGTTTGCAGAGATAGTCTTTCGGCCATTTTTCGCAATCACTTCCAAAGATTGCTCGCGGCGACCAGTGATGAAGCTCACAGGTTCTTTCACCGCATTTGACGCAGCGGTTTGAAACGTCGGGCATGATGACAGGCAGTGAGTCAATCTCTTCCGCGCACAGCTTTGATTCAACCAATTCTTTTGCAATCCATAAGCCGGACGGACTCTTGAATGGATTTAGTTTTCCGCAGGGACATTTCCACGCAAAACAATACGCTCCGTTTGCGTGAATTTTTTTGTGTAGTTGAGCCTCCACCAATGTCCCGCAATCGGAACACATTCCGTTTTTAATTGTCAGGCTCATAGGTTGTATTCCTTTTTGGGCTGGTAGCAACGAGCGCGGTCAACCGCCTTGTGCCAGTTATTCAAAAGCGTATCAAGCGACCTGATGCGATAGTCAGCTTCTGGCGGGTGTTTAGCTGAATAGTATTTTTCCAAAATCAGAATGTCTTCTTCTTGAACTGGCTCAATCAATTTTAGAGCCTTAATTTCCTTGTGACTCCACACCGTTGAATCTTTCCGCTTAAACAATTTTCCGAGCCTTAACATGGTTGGCGTTGCGCTCCATTCTAAAGTTTTTTCAGAACCCTTTCCATTCTTGTCTTCTTCTTGTCTTGTCTTGTCTTGTCTTGTAGGTATGGCTATACCTAACGCTAGGGTAGCTTTAGGGTAATGATAAATTAACCCATCTTGTTGCAATCCATGCATTTCAACCAAATTCAGAATTGTTTTATGAGGTGGACAAGAATGAGACAATTTTCCGTATTGAAAGTTAATAAATTTTGGAATGAAGTATTTTCCATTACCGCACGATTCAACCCTGCTTGAAATTTCTGCCAGTGTTTTTTCTGTAATTTTCTGCCCGCAATCTGAACTCGCTAGGTTGAAGTCAATTTCAACGAGTCCAACCTTGTCGCACTGGTCTAGCATATATCCCCAAAGCTGTTTTGCCGGACTTGATAGCCTTCTAAACCAAGGGTCAGTCCATTTGTCCGTGTCGGTGAATCGCTTCATAACTCAAAAGTCAAAGGCACTACCGAGGCGCGTTGAAATTGGCGCAAAGCGGGCATGAGAAATGCCTGATTGACCAGTCGCGCACTTCGATAGTGCCGTTAAATTTCGGTTATTATTTTGCACTTTGCTTTCCGTTCGGTATTTCACACCGGCTGACAATTCAGCGCAATAACTCTCGCATCTAATTAGGGGTTGTCAAAT
>Ga0214165_1001635_pt1 | contig 11725 bp, 10 predicted proteins | sample TroBogypolimnion_34_FD_153004 | JGI IMG/M metagenome (GOLD analysis project Ga0214165, IMG submission 153004) | Freshwater microbial communities from Trout Bog Lake, WI - Practice 03JUN2009 hypolimnion v3 | ecosystem: Environmental > Aquatic > Freshwater > Lake > Hypolimnion/Profundal zone ... | reverse complement strand
TTGAAGTGCCTCCGTCGTCACCGTTGTGTGTTGGACTACCCTAAAGCCGACCGTCGTCTGTGACTCCAAACAGCCCGTTGCCGAGATTGATAGGTGGTGTCGGCATTTCACAGCACTCCATTGTGGGTGTCGCTGAGGCTTTGAAAGTTCTCGCCACCCACCAGAAAATCCAATTTATATGCAACTCGAGTGGTATGGTTTGAACTGGAACGATTGATAGGGTTTGAATAGGAACCATGGCCTGTCTTGCACTCAGAATGGTGGCCTAGTTTGGATTCGAATACGCAAACAGGCCCGACGGTTGAAAACAGGAGAATCGAGCAATGGAAAATGCGCTATCAAGCAGGGGAAAAAAATGGACAAGAGCGGGCGTAAAAGTCCATTTGAATCGCAAAACAATGGACAAGGGCAGGTTGCCCAAGTCATTGATTTCTATAGGCAAGTGTCCTGTCCATCAGTGCCAAATTCCGGTGTGTGTGAAGCATGAGATTGATCTGGAATGCTCCATGGCGAAGGTGATCGTTGGAAAGAACCAGGTGCTGATCAGCATTCTGCGGGATGTCTCTGAACGGCTTGCGGCCGATGTCGAGCGACAGGCGGCACGCACCCAACTATCGCATCTCACGCGCCGGCTGATGTCCCAGGAAAAAGACCTGGTCAAGCGCATTGCCCGGGTGCTACACGATCAGCTCGGCCAGACCATGGCGGCCATCCGCCTAGTCCATGACAGTATGGCCGCATTGGGCAATGGTCAGACCTCGAACGAGTTGCAGCGGCTCGATTTTCAGTTGCGGTCGCTGATTGATCAGGCGATACGCCAAGCGCGTGTGGTGTTGGTGGATTTGCAACCGCCACTGCTTGAAGCCAGTGGCCTGGTGGCGGCACTGGACAACGAAATGCGCATGCGCGCCATGCGCGACAAGTCGATGGACCTGGTATTCGATGTGGCGCCCGGTCTGGCGACGCAGCGCTGGGAATCCTCCTGCGAATACGCTGTCTTCATGATTGCCAGAGAGGCGCTGGAAAATGCCGTTCGCCACTCGGGCGCTTTGAAGCTGGTCTTATCCTTGTCCGGCGACGCCACGGGGCTGACTCTGGCGGTGCAGGACAACGGGCGGGGGATACAGCCGGGGGCAGCAAGCAAGCTCGGACATCTGGGCATGGCGGGCATCATGGAACGTGCCAAATCGATTGGCGCCACGCTGGAGATCGGTCCTTGTGATAACGGCGGCACCTGCGTGCGACTGCACTGGCAGGCACAGGCATGATCAGCATCTACTTGGTAGATGACCACAAAATCATGCGTGAGGGTCTGCGAACCCTGCTGCAGGCCTGGGGCCATGTGGTGGTGGGGGAGTCGTCCGATCTAGTCGGAACACTGGAGGCCATTCAGGAACTCAAGCCCACCGTGGTCCTGCTGGACCTGCATCTGGCTGGAAGCTCCGGGCTGGAATTGCTCTCTGAAATGCGACTGCGCAAGCTCCCCAGCAGCTGCGTCGTGCTTACCATGCTGGCCCAACCGCGCATGGTCTCCGAGGCCCTGCGCATGGGCGCGAAAGGCTATGTGCTCAAGGGTTCCAGCAGCAGCGAACTGGCAACCGCCATCGAAGCCGCCGCCCACGGACGACGTTACCTGGGTTTGGAGGTGGCCGGCTTGGCTGCACAGTCGGCAAAGGAGGGCGACACCATTGATACCCTTTCGCCCCGCGAGCATCAGATCATTGGCATGGTGGTCAAGGGACTTTCCAGTGTGCGCATTGGATCGCTGCTGCATCTTTCACCCAAAACCGTGGACACCTACCGCAGCCGCATGATGCGCAAGCTGGAGGTCCACGATGTGCCCTCACTGGTGCGTCTGGCCATTCGCAACCGGATGGTGGACGCCGAGCCGGTTTAAGCTGAGGGGGCGCTGGCTTTGGCACCAGACCCTACAATGGATTCTTAAGGGAGTTTGCTTCACCATATAACCAGGCTGCCAAGCCAATAACCGAATGAAGACTTTTGCATTGACCGCGTTTATTGCGCTGACCGTTTTTCTGTTTCTGACCGCGCTATTCTTCTTCGTGCTCACCCGTGGCGCCCTGCTTCTGCGCAGCCTGTCACCCCAGCAGGACGCCGCATCGCATGTCTACCCCATTTACTCAAACATGCGGCTGATCAAGTTGGTGGACTACCAGCCGGTGATTTCCGCCATTCTGCTGTTCCAATACCCGCGCCTGGTGTCCAGAATCGTGACCGAGCTGCAGCGCAATAACCTGACCGGCAAGAAGGTTCTGGTCACCTCCTGCGCCTTTGGCAATGTGATTCCGCGCGTGGTTGAAGCAGCGGTGCAGTCCGGCGCCAGCGAGGTGCTAATCAGCGACATCGTGAACAACGAACTGCTCAATGCCCAGGGCAAGCTGCAGTCTTTTGAAAGCAAGATTCGCTATATTTCCGACGATGCCACGGCCATGCGCCAGCCCGATGCCTCAGCGGATGTGAACGTGCTGTTTTTCCTGCTGCACGAGCTGCCCCATCCGCTCAAGGCCAAGGCATTGAATGAGGCCAGTCGTGTGCTGAAATCCGGCGGCAAGCTGTTTATTGGCGAGTTTCACCGCCCGCGCATTGCCATTCTGCGGGCCTTTAGCTGGCTGTATTTCAAGGTCTTCGAGCCCTACGGCCTGGCCTTGTGGGACAAGGAAGACCCAGTCCACTACCTGCAGTCCATTGGTGATTGGAGCGTGGTGCGCAACACCTACTTCTTCAGCAACTTCCAGATGATCACGGCCACCAAGAAGTAAGCCGCTGCGCCACCACCGTTGCAGAGAAAGGACTATGCAGAGTAGGGTAAATCATTAGCCATACTACTACACGGCGAAAATCATTAATTCCTGTTTGCAAGTGACCGGCCCGCAGGCACACTGCGCAATTCCAGCAAACCATTCAGGAGCACCGCATGATCATCGGCCTACCCAAGGAAATCAAGAACCACGAATACCGAGTCGGACTGACCCCCGCCAGCGTGCGCGAGCTGACCTCGCACGGGCACACGGTGCTGGTGCAAATCGGAGCAGGTGCCGACATCGGCCTGTCCGACGAACAATATATTGCAGCCGGTGCCACCCTGGCTGCCACCGCTGCCGAGGTGTTTGAAAAGTCCGAGATGATCGTCAAGGTCAAGGAGCCGCAGCCACAGGAATGCGCCATGCTGCGCCCCGGCCAGATTCTCTACACCTACCTGCACCTGGCGCCGGACCCCGAGCAGACCGAGGCGCTGATCCAATCCGGCGCCATCTGCATTGCCTATGAAACCATTACCGGCCCCGGTGGCGGCCTGCCGTTGTTGGCGCCCATGAGCGAGGTGGCCGGGCGCATGGCGGTGCAGGCCGGTGCCGCGCACCTCGAAAAATCCAAGGGCGGTATGGGCGTGCTGCTGGGCGGCGTGCCCGGCGTACCCGCGGCCCACTGCGTGATTCTGGGTGCCGGTGTGGTTGGCACCCACGCGTTGCAAATGGCCGTGGGCATGGGGGCCCGCGTCACTGTGCTGGACAAGAGCATCGAGCGCCTGCGCCAGCTGGATCTGATCTTCGGCAACCGCATCCACACCGTGTATTCCAATGTGGCTAGCGTGGAAGAAGCCGTGCTGGACGCAGACCTGGTTATCGGTGGTGTGTTGATTCCCGGTGCCGCCGCACCCAAGCTGGTGACGCGCGCCATGATCGCCAAGATGAAGAAGGGTGCCGTGCTGGTAGATGTGGCGATTGACCAGGGTGGCTGCTTCGAGACCTCCCATGCCACCACGCATGCCGAACCCACTTTTGTGGTCGATGGCGTGGTGCACTACTGCGTCGCCAACATGCCGGGCGCAGTGGCCCGAACCTCCACCTTCGCCCTGAACAACGCCACCATAGGCCACGCCCTCACGCTAGCAAACAAGGGCTGGAAGCAGGCGCTCAAAGATGACGTTCACCTGAAGAACGGCCTGAACGTGGCCGAAGGCAAGCTGACCTACAGGGCCGTGGCCCTTGCCTTGGGCAAGACCTACGTGTCGGCCGACTCGCTGCTGTAAGTCGGTGCGACTGCCGCCATGCCGATGCCGCAGGCCAGCGCATCGGCCTGGTTTTCCAAAATGGCCAGATCGTCCTTGGCGGGCCCCACCTGAATATCCCGGGGCAGGCTGACGCCGTTCTTCACGGCCAACAGTTCGGCCATGATGCTGACCGCAATTTCGGGCGGCGTCTTGCTGCCTATGTAAATGCCAATCGGTCCGCGCAGCTTGGTCAGCGCCGCTGCGCTGGCGCCAAAGTGCTCCATCATGCGCTCGCTGCGCGCCAGGTTGTTGCGGCGCGAACCAATGGCACCGATGTAAAAAGCCTCGCTGTGGATGGCTTCCAGCAGGGCCAGATCATCCAACTTGGGGTCGTGCGTCAGCGCCACCACGGCGCTGCGGCGGTCCGGCTTGAACAGGGCCATGGTGTCGTCCGGCATGTCCCGCACCAGCTGCACGCCCGGCACCGACCAGCTGCTGCGGTACTCCTCGCGCGGGTCGCACACCGTGACGGCAAAGCCATTGAACTTCGCCATGGTGGCTAGGTACTCACTCATCTGCCCGGCACCGATGATGAGCAGGCGGTATTCCGGCCCGAACACGTTGGTCAGGGTGGCAGCACTCAGCTTCAGGTCTGAAGGTTGGCTGCACAGTTGTAGCGTGGCGGCTCCGGTAGCGAGAAAAACACAGCGCTCCACCAGCAAACCACGGTCCAGCCAGGCCAGCAGCGTGTCCAGTGATTCGAGTGCCGGGTCGAACTCCAGCAACAGTTCCAGCGTGCCGCCTTTGAGCCCGTGCCGACGGCACTCACGCCGGAGGAACGCGTTACTTTTCGTGAGTTGCGCTGGTGGAGTACCGACGAGATCGCCGCCTCCAGCGAGTTCTTCATTCCGCGCCAACTCGCGGTGCTGCTGAGACCGCTGCTTACGGGTGCATGGCCGGCCGAGCCGGTGCGGATCGTGCCGTAGTGCCGAGTTTGGCCTCGCACTGAGCACCGTGTGTTACAAGGTTCGTCTTCCTTGACTCAGTCTACAGTGCGGCGAAAGCCACATTCAGAGTATCTGCTTCTTCCCAAGTCGAGAGGCCTCTCAGCTCTCAATCAATTGCTCATTCGCGTAAAAGCAAAATCGATTGAACCGCACCGTAAGCGCCGAAGCTGCTGGGGGAACGGTCGTCTCTCTGGCCAGTTTCATGCGCGCGCGAACATCCCCGATCAAGACGTCAAGGATCCGAACGCTACCGTGATCTTCGATGGACTCAATAATTGCAGCAAAGCCGTTACTGTCTGACGCATCGGTAAAAGAAATGTGCTCCGGCCTCACTCCCAGCGTGATGTCGCCCTCAGGCAGAGCAATGGGCAAGCCCGAGATGATTTTACCGGCCAGGCTCAGCGAGTCCCCGCTGCGTTTGAGGGACAGGAAATTCATCCCGGGCGATCCGATAAAGTTGCCAACATAGGTGTTGGCCGGTCGCTCAAAGAGCGCTTCAGGGGTTCCGCGCTGAACCACCAGACCATCCTTCATGACCAGAATTTCGTCAGCAAAGCTCATCGCCTCGTTCTGGTCGTGCGTCACATAAATTACCGTCACCCGAGCATAGGTGTGCGCCTGCTTAATCCGCCGACGCAACTCGAATTTCATCTGGGGATCGATCACGGTCAGTGGCTCATCCATCAGGATGGCGGCCACGTCGTCTCGCACAAGACCACGCCCCAGCGAGATTAACTGCTTTTCATCTACCGTCAGATCGCGTGCCGGACGGCCCAACCTGGAGGTAAGCCCAAGCATGTCAGCTATCTCGTTGACGCGGGGGGTGATGCGCGATCTTTCCCAACTGCGGCATTGCAGGGGAAAGGCCAGATTTTCAAACACTGTTTTGGACTGGTAGACCACCGGAAACTGAAATACCTGTGCAATATTTCTCTTAACTGTCGGCACCACGGTCATGTCCTGCTCATCAAAGAAGACGCGACCTTCTGACGGTTGCAACAGGCCCGATATGATGTTGAGCATGGTGGTCTTGCCACACCCCGAAGGCCCCAACAGGGCATAGGTCTTGCCGTGCTCAAAAACCAGATCGGTTGGTTTGAGGGCATAGACACCATCGGCATAGGAATGCCCGAGTTCGCGCAGGTGAATACGGCTCATGATCTGGCTCCCGTGGCCGGAGCTGCAACCAATCGTTGTTCACCGCCAGCCTCAAACGCAAACAACCTGATGGCTGGAATCTCTATGGCGACGTTCGAGGCGATGTCGTACACATGCACGCCCTGTACCTGCAAGGTCAGTGGCTGTCGGCGCCGATTCAATATTGACCACCTGTGCCGATTGAATTTTGACCAGGGGCTTTAGCTGAGTTTTTTGAAGCTTAGCTGTTGATAACTATAAGCGCATTGCTGGTTTTCATGTCTCCTTGCTGTTTCATGTTTTGGTAATTCCTTGCCAGTGCAAAGACGCGAAGGGCGTAGTGTGAAACGAACTAAAGTTGATACGTTTGTGACGTAAAGTTGTATCTTCTGCGGTCTGCTGCTGGAGTTAAAGAAGAAAATCTTTTCAAATCAGAGACTTACCTATTAATTGACGTAAAGTTGTAATCTTAGTCTGCGGCAGCTCTGCGTCGAATGGCGAGTGACATGGGGTGGACGGCCTCGCCGTACAGGAGGTAGTGGCCTCTGGTACTCATGAATTCAGTGACTTCTGCCCACATACAAAGGGAACTCGCCAGGTCCTCGGCCAGCCACCGCGCGACCTGTTCGTGCCACGTCTTGATTGAGGTGTGACGTTTGCGAACCGGTAGATTGGTCAACCAGCTGGTCAAACCGAGCGCCGGCGCTGTGAAGCCGGTGGGCGGTGCCAATGCCTGCGAGGGCCCGAGCCAACTCACAGCCCAGCCCACCGCTGCTGCTGTACCGTAGTCCATAGAGATGGCCGGCGCGAGAAGTCCATCAAGCAGGAGGCGGTGCTGCCGTTCGCGTGTGAATTCGCGTCCATGGATTTCGAAGAGCTGATCGTGAGATGCAAGTACCATGTGTTCGTAGCGGATGAAGTCGCTGGCGAAATGCGGCCAGTGGCCACGGTCGAACCTGATGCACGGAGATGCGGAAATGGTGCTGTTTGTAGAGCGTGTAGGCGGCGTTTGACCTCTGACGTTCACGCACCGTGCTGTTCCCGATGCAGGCATGGGTGGCGGCGAATCGAAAAGGCGGTTCATCATTGTCAAAATATGCGGGCGTACCGCTGCTGTTGCGTACGCAGGCTGGCTGTTAGCGATGAACTGACCGGTGCTGTGGTCACGGTCAAGATGGTGCGCAACGGCGACAATTTTCCGCACGTACTCGGACCAACGTTGCATCAGTTGGGCGGCCAAAGAGTCGAGTGGGACACACTGTCCCCTTGCACACGTGAGGGATGGCACCCAGTCGCGTTCGCATACGCTGCAACACAACGGACTCAAGGCAAGACCGGCGCCGAGTTCGTATGGGATGGGCGATGAGCAGTGGATGCACCCGTACCTGATGGGCACGCAGTGCAATGGACACCGTTCGATGTGTGTCCACTGAAACCACGCCGCGTGAAAGCCCATGGTTAGACACAGCTCACAATACCGTAGCTCGGTGGAGCAGAGCGTGAGCGAGTGACGGGGCATGATGGAGCAGAAGCTGTCGCGCACGTCGTCGATGGAGATATCAAGGACCGCGGCCAGCGCATTTTGATCCCAGCGACCTGTGTGACGTAGGTCGCTGGCATTGGCAGTACTGGCATCGCCGGTATCGCGATTCGAAAGCAGATCGGAGAGTTCCGTAACGCCCATCCGGTTGCATAGTGAAAACTTGGCCAACCGCATCCACATGGACTCGCCCGTGCTGCTCCAAAGTGGCCGGGAGGTGTATCTCCAGTCTGATCGCGCCAGTGGCGTGGTGACCTCGAACTCGATGATTGGCGCGGACTGGGCCTCTGCAGAGGCCTCGCTCACGGGTCAGCGGACCGTGATGGCGCTGACCATTATTCGGCCGGCGCGGCGAGCCATGACGTAGCGGCTTCGCTCGACCATGGCGTTCCAAAACGCTGCATCCCAACTCAGGGTCTGCGAATCTTGCTCGGCGCTGGTGAGTAGTGCAGCCTCGATCGCCGCGGTGAAATATTTCATCGGAATTTCAGGTGGCCCGTCGAGTTGTGCCTTGTAATGGGCGTCCTCGAATGCTCGCCAAAGTCTTGGTGCGGACTCGGCCATGAGCAGCCCGGCAGCATGGGCTCGCGGCACAAAGAAGCGCACGTAGCTCCAGCCGGACGCCGCCGGGTATTCGCCTTTGTCATAGGCTCCCATTACTGCGGCGCACTCGGCTTCGCTGGCGATGCCCCGAAAGGCGAGTTCTTCGATCATGAAGCGCGCGACGATCTGCTCCTTGTCCTGGGCCTGAAACGCCGACTTTTGAGCGAGGAGCTGGTGCTGACCGATCAGAAACGTGAACAGGCGAACGCCGTTGTTCTCAAGGTCGTCGTGCAGATCCCGCAGCCACTCGTACTCGATCTCGCGCAGGTTCTGGGCCTCGTCGATAAAAAGCACGACCCGGTCATCACCGAGCGTGTCGGCGATCTGGCGAAGCCTGTGAACCAAGCGACCGCGCAGTGCGGTCTTTTTCGCGGACGGATCAGCGGGATGCTTGATAGCGTGTAGCAGCGCGGCGAAGAAAGAATTCTCCGATGGCACCTGCGGCTTGATCCAGCGCATCTTGTAGACAGACAGCTTGGGGTGTTTGGCCTTGAGATCGGTGATGACGAAGTCGATCGCGCAGCTCTTGCCGATGCGCGGCCGACCGTGAATAAGCGCACCACCGACAAACATGAACAGACATTCATCAATAAGCGCGATCATGGCCTTGATTGACGGCGTTGGCACCCGGTAGGTTCGACGCTTCAATGGGTGCTCGTCAATCGAGCGTGGTCGCAAAATGTCGATGGTTGTCATGGAGGCGAGGTTTTTTAGTTGTTTTGCATCTTGAGGTCGCCTAGATCAATGAAGGCAGGGGCGGCCGGGCGTGCGATGGGTACGATGGGCGCGGTGTCTGTGGAAGGTGAGGAAGGCGGGGGGGCGTTCTCGGTACTCATGCTCGCCGCTTCGAGCTGGAGCACGACCGTGCCTCGCTTGCGTGAGCCTCGGGCGGCACGACGTTGTGCTTGTGCGAACAGCGCCACGGGATCCTGTTCGCCAGCAAACTTCAGCCGTCCCAGGCGGCGTTCGCGAAGAATGCGTTTACGCAGCCGAAGCGTGTGGCGGCTGTATCGCCAGCCGTCGAGTACCGATAGTTGGCCGAGGTCCGCACCGTTGGAGAGGTACGCCCAAATCGTGCGCATGTCGTTGGGCTGAATGTAGACACGGATCTTTTGCCCGATGAGGCCACTTGTGCGTTGCAGGACTTCGTTGCTGTACCGAGCACCGAACAAGCTGACGTAGGGGGCCACGCCGCTTGCTGCGCTACCGCGCACCGTTGACAGATGCACGGATTGCAACTGGTGCAGTCGAGCGCGCAACAACGGTGCAAGGGTGCGAATAGGGGTCGCTTGATTCGCGGCGGCAAGCTGCAAAGCTTCCAGCGGGGAGCGACCGTTGAGACCCGAATGCGCAGCGGCATGGTAGTTCGCGATGCTCACGTCGAGCAGCTCTTCGAGCTCCGGCAGCGTGATGAGCAAGGGGACGGGTACGGCGCGGCCTTGTTTGCCGAGGGGGTCGTCTGGACTGCGGCCGGTCGTGCCGGTGACTTTGCGCGACATGCGATTGGTGAGTGTGCCGAAGAAGCGCTCAATGAAGGGGCGTGATGTGGGCTCGCCGATAGGGCCGGCCTCAAGCCGGCATCTGACGAATCGACAGATGGGCTCGAACGTATCCTCGGTCAAGTGCGAGGCAGCGTTGTCGACCTTTAGTACATCCCAGCAGGCGTAGCTCAACTCTGGTAGGACATCGGCGACAAAGCCCGCGCCTTGGCGATACGCCAGGCCAGGGATCGAGAAGTCCTGGCGTTTGAGTCGTGGTCGCAGTGCGTCCTGTATTGCGCAGAGCACGTCATGGTGATCGTATTCAGGTGCAGGCACCAGTTGCCAGCCCAGGACGATGCGCGTGCAGACGTCGATGAGGGTGATTACGAACAGTCGCTCGCTCTCGATATCGACACTGACGCCGGTGGCGTCGATGTAGCGCACGCGAACGCGCAGGTCGAGCTTGTGGCCATCAAGCTCCACGACGGAGTATGGGCGGCTCGTCGTGTCCCAGGCATCGTCTTGGCGTGGCAAGCGCAGGGGAATGCGCTGCTCAAGGCGGCCTCGAATCCAACGTGCAAGCGATCGGTAGCCCATCTCGTCGTGGTTAAGCGGGTAGTCTTTGGCCGTCAGGCCGGCTTCGCGACACGCCGCGACGATCTTGGATTGGACGTCAGTGAGCCCATAAATACGGTCGTTCTTTGACAAACCTAGTGCTGAGCTGGAAATCTGGCGTTCGATGATGCCGACGAGTTGGGGGAGGCGTTCGAAAAGTTGCCCCAGCGCACCGGTTAGACCGCCTGGAGATAGCGTGCGCGCAGCTGGCTTGACGCGCGTATAGTCCTTGGCCCTGGTATGTGGAATGAGCGCGCGCAGGCCTTGAATGCGTCCATCCTGATGCGGCAAGAGGCAGCGCGCGACCAGTCTTATGAGCGACCCGCGGTTGACGCCGAAGCGTTGCTCGATGTCGATTCGTGATTCGTCCCGCAGATAGGCGCAGACCGCCTGTTCCCGACGCTGGTAGATGTCGCGCCGTTCGCCAGTCAGCGCGGTGACGTCGACGGTGGGCCACAGAGACGGATCTGCCAGGGCTTCGGGGATGTCACCACGTCGCATGCGGACTCCCTTTCGGCAGCTTGGAGACGCGGGTGGAGCGGCCCCATTGCTGGTGTTGCAAGTCTTGGCTGACGAGGAGACCTTGATGAAGTGCGGCAATCACCGCTGTGCGCACAAGCAGTGGGTCCGTGCCCGAGAACTGTCGTTCCAAGTCATCAAAGGTGCTGCTGGGATCGGAAGCCTGAACAATCCTGGCCACCAGCGACTCGAAACTGGGTGTGCTGTCGGCTCCCAAGTAGGGTAGCAGCGACAGCCAGTTCTGAATCCAAACACGGTGCTGATTCAGCGCGTCGGCATGGATCCAGTCGATGCTGGGCAATGAAGGCAGCGCTGGTTCGGCATTCGGATCACATTGTGGAGCGTCGCCAAGTGCAAGCCAGACCGCGCTGCCGTTACGTAGCGCCCAGAAATCCGGATCCGGGGAGGTCTCATTCTCGTCGGGACAGGTCGGACGTTCGCAGTACCGCGCTATCTCTGGATGCGCCTCAAGCATGACCCACAGATGCAGTTGGTCGCGCCCGGCGAGCACTACGGTACGGTTCAGTTTTGGGGCCCAGACGTGGTGCAACGTTTGCTTTGGAAGGCGCTTGACGGGTAGGGCGATCGGATCTGTCATGGGGGAAACGCCAAGGCATGAAAGATTACAAGTTTACGTCAATTTAAACGACAGTTACAACATTAAGTCAATTGAGATTGACGTAATGTTGTATCCAAACAGGCCGAAAAGTAAGGGCTTCCCTCTGAAGCGGTCAATCGCGGGAGACACAACTTTAGTTCGTGTGACATCCAGAGCCTGCCGCAATCTGCGAACGTGTTCGCGCGTCCGATCCGG
>Ga0214165_1001605_pt1 | contig 11877 bp, 5 predicted proteins | sample TroBogypolimnion_34_FD_153004 | JGI IMG/M metagenome (GOLD analysis project Ga0214165, IMG submission 153004) | Freshwater microbial communities from Trout Bog Lake, WI - Practice 03JUN2009 hypolimnion v3 | ecosystem: Environmental > Aquatic > Freshwater > Lake > Hypolimnion/Profundal zone ... | reverse complement strand
ACTCAAGAAGCGCGAAGATCTGCGTAACGTCGCAATCATCGCCCACGTTGACCATGGCAAGACCACTTTGGTCGATGCGATGTTGACGCAATCAGGTGCATTCTCCGAGCATCAAAAAGAGGGTGAAAACCGCGATCGCGTGATGGATTCCATGGATCTAGAACGTGAAAAGGGAATTACCATTCTTGCGAAGAACACCTCGATTCGCCGTGGTTCGCTGACAGTCAACATCATTGATACCCCAGGCCACGCCGACTTCGGTGGCGAGGTTGAGCGCGGACTTGAAATGGTCGATGGCGTTATTTTGCTCGTTGATGCATCAGAAGGCCCACTGCCTCAGACCCGATTCGTGTTACGTAAAGCTCTGGAAAAGAATCTTCCCGTGATTCTCTTGATCAACAAGGTTGATCGCCCCGATTCACGTATTGCAGAAGTTGTCGACGAGGCTTATGGCCTCTTCTTGGATCTTGATGCCAACGAAGAGCAGATTGAATTTCCTATCGTCTACGCATCTGCAAAGGCTGGGCGCTCATCTCTCAACCGCCCAGACAATGGCGTGATGCCAGACCAAGAAAACTTGGATTCTCTCTTTGAAGTCATTTTTAACACCATCCCAGCTCCGGTTTATCACGAGAACGCGCCTTTACAGGCTCACGTAACAAACCTGGACTCATCTCCTTACCTTGGTCGTCTTGCACTCTGCCGTATCCGCGAGGGCGTCATCAAAAAGGGTGAGATGGTCATGTGGATGAAGAACGATGGCACCAGCGAGAAGGTGAAGATCGCTGAACTTTTGATCACTAACGGTCTTGAGCGAGTATCAGCGCTAGAAGCTGGCCCCGGAGATATTGTCGCAATTGCCGGTATCGAAACAATTACCTTGGGTGAAACTCTGGCTGATCTTGAGAAGCCACATGCTCTGCCACTGATCATTGTTGACGAGCCTTCTATTTCGATGACCATCGGTATCAACACATCACCTCTGGCCGGACAAGAAGGAAAACTTCTTACAGCTCGCCAGGTGAAGAACCGTCTTGATGCAGAGCTCATCGGTAACGTATCCCTTCGCGTATTAAATACAGATCGTCCAGATACCTGGGAAGTTCAGGGTCGCGGAGAACTCCAGCTCGCTGTCCTTGTTGAAATCATGCGCCGTGAAGGTTTCGAATTGACTGTCGGAAAGCCACAAGTGGTTGTCAAGATGGTTGATGGAAAGTTGCAAGAGCCAATGGAACGCCTAACGGTTGATATCCCCGAGGAGTACCTCGGTGTGGTCACCCAACTCATGGCACTTCGCAAAGGTCGCATGGAGCAGATGGTCAACCATGGGACAGGTTGGATCCGCATGGATTACAAGGTTCCATCACGTGGTCTCATCGGATTTAGAACTGAGTTCCTTACCGAAACCCGCGGAACTGGCCTGATTCACCACGTCTTCGATGGTTATGAGAACTGGCACGGCGAAATTCGCACCCGTTTGAGTGGATCACTCGTAGCCGATCGCCGCGGAATCGTCACCGCTTATGCTGTTGATGGTGTCCAAGAGCGTGGAGTCATCTTCCTAGAAGTTGGAACCGAAGTCTACGAAGGCATGATCGCCGGTGAGAATTCACGTACAGAAGATATGGATGTCAACATCGTTCGTGAGAAGAAGTTGACCAATATGCGATCTTCTGGCGCCGATGATGCCAACCGCATTATTCCTCCGCGGTTGCTCAACCTGGAGCAAGCTCTGGAATTCTGCCGTGAAGATGAGTGTATTGAAGTCACTCCAAAGCACGTGCGAATTCGCAAGACCGTCCTCGATCAAAATGAGCGAGCACGTTCTGTAGGACGCAATAAGAAGGTTAACCTGACCGCGGAATAAGCGTCACGATGTCAGCGCTATCGGGTTAGATAGTGGCATGGCAAAGGAAGTCAGCAAGTTGAGGTTGGTTCGGCGCATAACTCCCGAGCCAACCTTTACTTTTTCCCCAGCCCAACGTCAGGTAATCGACCATCGCGGCTCTGCGCTCGCCGTATTTGGGGGACCGGGGACCGGTAAGACCACCACGTTGATTGAATCGGTCATCTCGCGGGTTCGTGCTGGAGTTGATCCAAATTCAATTTTGATACTTACCTATGGGCGCGAAAGTGCATCTGATTTGCGCGATGCGATAGCGCTTCGCGCGGGCTCGACAACCTTCGAACCCCTGGCCCGCACCTTCCACTCATTGGCCTTCTCGATTCTTAATGAGAAGTTGGGGCAAGGCAATGCGCGTTACGTTTTGATCTCTGGAGCCGAGCAGGATGCTGTGATTGCCCAGATGCTCACCAATCCACACGTGACTTTCCCCTGGCACCCCGATCTCGCCGAAGCGGTAAAGACACGAGGTTTTGTTCGCGAGGTACGGGATCTGATTCTCCGTGCAACTGAGTTAGGACTCGATGCAAAAACTCTGCAGGCTCGTGGGTCTCTACTTAATGAAAAATATTGGGATGGAGTCGCGCACTTTTGGGCATCGTACTTTGGTTCCAACGAACTGCAGAGTGCGACGGTGGGCGAACGCTTGGTTCGTATCGATCCTAGTGCGATCATCAATGAAGCGATTCATCTGCTCCGCGCAGATCCGGTCCGGCTTGCACATTTTCGCAATCGTTTTACTACAGTCATAGTGGACGAATTTCAGGAGAGTGATCTGGCGCAACGTACCTTGCTGCAACTTTTAGCACCCCAAGATCTGGTGATCTTTGCCGATGCAGATTCTGCGATTGGAAGATTCCGCGGCGCTGACCCAGATGGCGTGCTCCGCTTTCTGGGTGATTACATTCCGCACCAGGTTCAACTCGATCAAGATTTTCGTTCGGTTCCTGAAATTAGCGCGCTGATCTCCAAAGTGGGTGCAGAATTTCCCTCAAACCCGGCGCAGCGCAGACGGGTTGTGACCAGAGGCCCAGCAGGAGATCACGCCATTACCTTGGCAAAGTTGGCCTCGCAAAGTGAATCAGCACAGTTCATCGCACATGCACTTCGCAGCGCGCATCTGCGCGATGGCCTGCCGTGGTCACAGATGGCGGTGATCGTACGTAGCCCTGGCTCAGAGGTCAGCGCTCTGCAACGTGCGTTTGCACAGAATGGCATTCCAGTTTCCATCGATTCTGCTGCGTTGGCACTTGCCGAGAACCCTGCGATTGCGCCCATCCTTTTGATCGCCAGCGTTATCCTTAAATCTGCCCCACTCACCGCTGCCGATTGGCCGATGCTAGAAGAGATTCTCTTATCTGAATTCGGTGGAGCAGATGCGCTCCAACTGCGCCAGATTCGGCTCGCCTTTGCTGCGGTGCGTACCGATCACCGAAGTAGTACCGAGATGATGATCGATGCCCTTACCGAATCCACTGCCGAGTTGCCCTGGGAATCCATCACACCGCTCAAGCGGATTAACGATCTGATCAAGGTAGGGCGCAAAGCGATCCGAAATTCCCAAGAGATCACCGATCTCCTCTGGGCGATCTGGGATTCCGCTGTTGATTACGAGGGTAGCAAGATCACCTATGTTTGGAGGCAACGCGCACTCGCCGGTGGCTCACGCGGGGCGCAGGCAGATCGTGATCTGGATGCTGTAATTCAACTCTTTGAATCTGCGCGCCGCTTTAGCGAACGCAATGTCGGCGCATCGCCGGCGCTCTTCATTACCCAGCTTATGAACGAACGGATCCTCAGCGATTCCATCACGACAAGCGCGCAGCGCGAAGAGGTCGTCACCATCGAAACGGTGCATGCCGCCAAAGGGTTGGAATGGAAATTTGTAGCTATTACTGGTCTGCAAGAGGGAGTCTGGCCCAACCTCAAAGTGCGTGGCTCCTTGCTCGGCAGCGACCGACTTGTTGAAGCGCAACGCAGTGGACTGACTGTGCGGGCTGAAATATCTAAAGCAGCTGCAGAGGGATTACTAGAAGATGAACGCCGCCTTCTCTATTCCGCCATCTCGCGCGCAAAAGAGAGGCTGTTGATCACCGCCTTTGCCGAAGAAGATTCACAACCATCACGATATTTTGATGAACTCTTCGAAGCTGTGCATGGAAAATCTGCTGATGGATTTACCAGTACTCCGCCACGCCAGATCACAAGCCCGGCCCTCGTCGCCACTTTGCGCCGCGATCTCCTTAAGGGATCGCAATTCGCGGCCAGATTGCTTAAGACCTTAGGCGAAGCGGGTATTAAGAGTGCAGATCCTTCGCAATGGCTCGGTACCCGCGAGCTAAGTTCCGATGCGCCTGTCGCCGGAGCTGAAGAAGATATTTATGTATCTCCTAGCTCGCTCTCATCATTTGATGATTGCGGACTGAAATGGTTCCTAGAACGATCAGGCGCACAAGATGGAGATTCCACGGCACAGCTCTTAGGTGTGGCTATACACTTCATCGCATCACAATTGCTCAAGAATCCAGATCTCACCCTTGAAGAGGGCGTCGCGCAATTAACAGAGGCTTGGCCTATCGTGGATCAGAATGTTGGGTGGTTTAAGACGCAACAATTGCAAGAGGCCACTCGGATGTTGGGACGTTTCTTCGAATGGCATCGGGACAATCCCCGGGATCTGGTATTTGTTGAAGAGAAGTTCTCACTCAAATTTGGGCGAGCCGTGGTTAGTGGAAGCGTTGATCGATTGGAAATCGACCCCGCCACCGGCAAATATTTCGTCGTAGATTTAAAGACTGGAGCCACGGTTACCAAAACCGAAGCGAAAGAGCATAAACAACTCGCTGCATATCAACTCGGAGTTGTCGCAGGCGGTTTTGAGAAGTTGCCACCAGATGCTCAAAGCATGGGCGCCGGACTGCTCTTTCTTAAGAAAGATACCGATGTAAATGCAACCATCGACCAACCACCGATCGATGCCTCCACCGTGATTGAAGAGATCAAAACGGTAGCGGAGGGGATGGCGGCTTCTACATTTACGGCAGTCATCAACAAACGCTGCCGTCTGTGCGCAATCAAATCGCTCTGCCCTCTTCAGGCCGAGGGAAGGAGCGTGATCGACTAATGGCGGCCAAAATTGTTAACGGGATTATCGAAATAGATAGCGAGGTGAGCGCAGCGCGCATCGCTCAGGCGCTAGCTGGTGCTGGAGGCAAGCTGATTACGCCTACTCCAGAGCAGTGCGCCATCATCGAGTCGCGCCACTTTGGACCAACTGTGATTATTGCTGGAGCAGGCTCGGGCAAGACTGAGACTATGACCCAGCGTGTGCTCTGGTTGGTGGCAAATGGAGTTGTCACTCCCGAGCAAATCCTTGGGCTTACCTTTACCCGCAAAGCTGCGGCAGAGTTATCCGGTCGTATCCGCAAAAGGTTGCGCCAATTGCGCAGCGCTGGATTAATTCCCGGCACCGGGGATATTGCGGTCGATGTTTCGACCTATCACTCCTATGCGGGCAAGACTCTAGCTGAACACGGAATCCGTATGGGTATCGATACCGATGGTGATCCCCTGGGGGAAGCTGCTGCCTGGCAGTTGACGTATAAAATTGTTAATAGTTTCACCGAAGTTAGCCCGCAGATCTATCACAAACCTGATTACATCGTCGATGCTGTGATGACGCTTTCTGGTGAGCTGGGGGAGCACAATAGTTCCGTTCCTGAGATTAGATCCTTTCTGGAAGATTTTGACGCGCGGCTGAAAGCGGTCACAAATGGTGGAAATGATGTAGTTCGAAAGGCGCTAGAAGTGATCAGCGAACGCCTCGCTATCTTGCCGATGGTGGAAAAACTAGATGAGCATCGCTTGGTTACTGGCCAACTTACCTTCAACGATCAAATGTCTTACGCCGCTAAATTAGCCGAGACTATTCCGGAAATATCAGAGATCGAGCGTGCTCGGTACCAAGTTGTTCTACTAGATGAATATCAAGATACTTCATACTCTCAGGTGCGCTTCCTATCTTCACTCTTTGGGAGCGGCCATGCCGTCACCGCAGTAGGAGATCCCAATCAGGCGATCTATGGATGGCGCGGGGCCAGTGCTGAAACTCTAGGGGCCTTCGCCTCCACCTTTGGTGGTACCTGTGCTGAATTTGATCTGCTCACGACGTGGCGCAACGATCGGAAAATTCTCGACTTCTCTAATGTGATCATCGACCATATTGCTGCAGTAGCAGAAGTTCCTTTTGGTGTGAAGGAGTTGCGCGCCAAACCAGGAGCTGGCGATGGCAATGTCTCTTGCGGACTTTATGTAACTCCAGAAGATGAAGCAGCAGCGATCGCAGAGTACTTTGCGAAGCTTTGGAAGGATCCAGTTCGTCTAGCGCAGGAGCAAGAATCTCGCTCTAGCTTTGCGGTCTTGGTGCGGGTGAAGTCCTATATTCCATTGATCGAGATGGCGCTACGGGAGCTGGGGATTCCAACCGAAGTGCTCGGTGTCGGTGGATTGATTCATATCCCAGAGATCGCCGACATCATCGCTCTGCTCCGATTGATGACCTATCCCGATGCCGGTTCGGCTCTCTCACGATTACTTGTTGGTCCCCGCCTAGCTTTAGGTGCGAAAGATTTACATGGCCTGGGTAAATACTCCAGAGAGATGGCGCGCCGCTCTAACAATCAACATAGCAAGCGCCTTGAGGCAATCCTTGAATACGGTTTGGAAGAAAATCTAGATGCCAATGATTTTGCTATCGGTTCGATTATCGAAGCGCTCGAGTTAATTGAGAATGCGCCAGCAAGTGATTTCTCGGTGGAAGGGTTGCGACGACTCAAGGAATTTGCGCGTGAACTCACGGTACTGCGCCGCACGATGGTGGGCAGCATTACCGACAAGATTCAAATTGCTGAGCGCTATCTACATCTCGATGTTGAAACCATGGTGCGCGATGGCTGGGATATTGGTCGACGCCACCTGGACAAGTTCTTGGATGAAGCAGCCGCCTTTCAGCGCACGGGTGGGACACTCTCAACCTTCTTGACCTGGCTAGAAACAGCAGAAAAGCGGGAAGGTGGACTTAAGCCTGCATCTGTAACGGTCAATAACAATGCGGTGCAGATTCTTACGATCCACGGCGCCAAAGGCGCCGAGTGGGATGTCGTTGCAGTACCTGGGTTGCTCGATGAAGTCTTCCCTAATACATCCGCATCTTCTAAATCCTGGATCAAGTACCCAGGGTCGCTACCCATCAAATTCCGAGGCGATCGCTTGCAGTTAACAGATTTTGAGTTCCCGCCAGGTGATGGCGCTATAAAGGCCTCGGTAGTGAGCAAGGCGATGACGACATTTGAAAACGCTCACAAGAAGCGCCACAAGTTGGAAGAGTTGCGGCTGGGGTATGTGGCCTTTACTCGTGCCAAATCACATCTGCTCTGTACCGCTTCCTGGTTTCGCGATGGAAAGAGCGCTGTTGATCAGAGCGAACTCTTCACCCTGCTCTATGACTTCCTAGAAAAGAGTAACTCTGCAGCAATTATCTCTCACGTCGATCAACCAGATGAGAATCCGCTCATCACCAATCCCCGTAGTACGCAATGGCCTACTCCTGGCACCAGGCAAGAGGTGATCCGTCAATCCGCAGCCTTGGTACAGAGTGCGACTCCAATCACTATCAGCGAAGTTCTTGAGAGTGAAAGTAGTGCCGAACATCTGTCGCTACTTCGTGATGCAGCGGTGATTGTCGAAGAGCTAAAGCGCTTGTCTCAAGAAGAGCTGATTTATCTGCCGCAGCGCCTCTCGGTATCGACCTTAATTAACTTAAAGAGTGATCCAGAGCAATTGGCGCTGGATATTCGTCGTCCCATGCCGCGCCATACCGACCAATATGCCAAGCGCGGCACCGAGTTCCATCTCTGGGTAGAACGACAATTCGGAGCGCAGACCCTCTTTGATGAAGACCTCTTCGATCCCATGGCACCAGCCGATGTTCCACTCAAGGAGTTACAAGAGAGGTGGCTCGCCTCGCGCTGGGCCGGGCGCAATCCGATCGCAGTCGAAGAGGGATTCGAAACTGTAATCAATGGAATTGTTCTGCGCGGACGCATAGATGCCATCTACCATGATGGTGAGAATTACGAAGTTGTAGATTGGAAGACGGGCCGCGTGAAAGCGGGCGATGATCTTTCCACCGCGTCGATTCAGTTAGCTATGTACCGGCTAGCGTATTCCAAGCAACATGGAATTCCCATCGAAAATATTCGGGCGGCTTTTCACTATGTAGCTGATAATAAAACTATCTATCGCGAGAACTTATCGACTGAGTCCGAGATAGAAGCTCTCATTGCTTCGATCGAATTACTTTAACTCAATGGCCACGCCGATCGGAAGGTGGTCGCTCATCTGGGATGGCGCGAACTCAATAGGTGTTGCCTTTAAATCTCCCCGCGCCAAGATGTAATCAAATTGCAGCGAAGGCTTGTACGCGGGAAATGTCTTCTTACCTGTTAGTGATTTCCACGATGAAAAGTGCTGTGGAATATTCCAGGGAAGATTGATATCACCGATGATTAAGTGCTCACCAGGCAGTTTCTTCATGAAGCGCATCAACTTCAACAGTTGAAAGTAGTTCCAAAATGGCACAAAGGAGAGATGGGTTGCAGCTACGGTAAAACCATTTTCCAGTTCTGCGATTATCGCAACTCGTGGCTCATCCTTGGCATATTTCAGACGGAATCCTCTATCTGTGGGGTAGGCGAGCGCCAAACCAAACCACGATGCAGGTAAGTCCACGCGGTGCCATTGTCGCACTGGGATCTTGGAAGCTAAACCGATTCCGTATCCAGGAAATTCTGATTCAGAGTGAATGATCTTTTCGCTTTCAGTGGGGCGGCGCCAACCAAAGCCCGGCGTGCCGATGACGGCGCGGGCATAGCCCCAATGCGGCGCGTCCATGGCGATGGCCACAATCTCCATCTGGTGCACGCTGCCAGATCGCGATTGCCCCTCATCGACCTCTTGCACCGCCAGCAGGTCGCAACCAACCGAGGCGATAGTTTCGCGAATTGACTCCGAAAGCAGCGGCGCGGGCAGTGTCGGATTGGCCGCTTGGCCGTTAAAGATATTCCATGAGATGACCTTCATTGGGTCAGGCTAGTAGGGTCACCTCCTAATGAAAATCTTAAATCTGCCTCTTTCACGTTCCACCGTGGACCGCGCGGCGCATATTCGCAGCGATGAGGCCGCCTTAGCTGTGGCCTGGCAATCCGGGGAGATCATCCATTTCAATGGCACTGGGTTTTTAATAACCGGTCAATCCCTGAAGATTCTTAGCGCGAGTGACATTTCAGGTACAGGTGAGCGAGTATTCCTTGGAGTGCAGGGGGATATCTCTTACTTTCTTTGGTGCTCGGAACAGAACTTAGGTAGCGATGAAGAGTACAAAACGCTCCGCGAAATAAGTGCAGAGCTCACCAGCCTTGAAATCGGACTTGCGGTACATGGACAAGCAGTAGCGCTCTGGCACCACAAACATCCCATCTGTGCGGTTTGCGGCCTGTCTACAGATCCAGCGGTGGGTGGGTCGATTCGCCGTTGCAGCGCAGGTCATGAACATTACCCCCGGACCGATCCAGCAATTATTGTCTTGGTAAAAGATAAGGAAGATCGTATTCTTTTAGGTCGCCAAGCGGTCTGGCCAGAATTTCGCTTCTCGACCTTTGCCGGATTTGTCGAAGCTGGGGAGTCATTTGAGCAATGCGTTATCCGTGAGGTCTTAGAAGAATCTGGCGTCAATGTCGCTGACATTCACTATCTTGGCTCGCAACCCTGGCCATTTCCGCAGTCACTGATGGTCGCATTTGAAGCGACGATTCAAGATCCCGAGAATGCGCGCCCCGATGGAGAAGAGATTGTAGAAATTCGTTGGTTCGATCGCGATGGTTTGTATGCTGCAATCATGGAAGGAACGCTGCTTTTGCCGCCATCAATCAGCGTTGCGCGCGCGATGATTCAGGCTTGGTATGGCACAGATCGCCCCGTCCTTCCTGGTGCTGAAACCTGGCGCCCTTAAGGGGTTTGTATATGGAACTCGAGGAAATTCTCAAGGGGCTCGATCCCGAACAGCGCATCGCCGTTACCAATATCCGCGGTCCGCTCTGCATAATTGCGGGAGCGGGCACAGGCAAAACACGGGTAATTACCCATCGCATTGCCTACGCCGTAGCAGCCGGTGTGACTGACCCGACGAAGACGCTTGCACTTACATTTACCGCACGCGCAGCAGGGGAGATGCGCGCTCGGCTGCGAACCTTGGGTGTTCCCAACGCTGCAGCACGCACCTTTCACTCCGCAGCTCTGAAACAGTTGATGTATTTCTGGCCATACTCATTCGGAGGCAGTTTTCCCAAGTTGTTGACATCGAAGGCAAGTTTTCTGGGCGATGCGATGGGACGTAGCGATACCTCACTCGTGCCTGGAGTCGCTACCTTGCGCGAGATCAGCGGCGAGATTGAATGGGCCAAAGCGCTCCAGACCGCACCCAGCGATTATGTAGAAGAGGCGCTGGCTGCAGGGCGCACCCTACGCATTCCTAATGGACGTCCCGATAAAGAGAACTTTCTAGAGGTCGCCAAGGTTTATCAGGCGTATGAAACTTTGAAGCATCAAGAGCGCATCATCGACTTTGAAGATGTACTTCTTCTAACAGTTGGCATGTTGGAGGAAGATCGCGATGTGCGCGAGCGAATCCGCGATCAGTATAGGTATTTTACCGTTGATGAGTACCAAGATGTATCACCGTTGCAACAACGATTATTGAATCTTTGGCTCGGCAATCGCGACGATCTCTGCGTGGTTGGAGATGCGGCTCAAACTATCTACTCATTTGCCGGCGCTACTTCGCAATTCCTCCTTAACTTCTCGCAACGTTTTCCTAAGGCGCCTGTCATTCGCCTCACCCGCGGATATAGATCAACCCCGGAAATTATTGAGACCGCCAACCGCATCCTTAAAGGGGGAGCATCCCATGGAGATCATGAATTAACCTCGGTGAACGAACGTGGTGAAAAGTTGGAGCTACGCGCTTTTAATACCACTAGTTCGGAAGTCACTGCCGTCGTTGATGCGATTGCCGCCCTCGGCAAGACCCACTCTGATATTGCGATCTTGACTCGTACCAACAATGGACTTGACCCCTTTGAAGCGGCGCTAAAAGCTCGCGGCATCGAAACGCAATTAAAGAACAGTGAGCGTTTCTTTGACCGAGTAGAGGTGCGCGATGCGATGCGCGTTATTCGTAGCGCCTCGGTGCTTCCTACAGATGCAAATGATTGGCTCCACGATCTCGAATCAGTGTTGCGCCCGTTTGGTAACGCAGATTATGTGCGCGCCTTCACCACCTTAGGGGCGCAGATGAAGGCAGCTGGGGCACCGAGCCTGCGAACTTTCCTACGCGAGCTCGAAGATCGAGCGGAGCAGAACAACCCGCCAACCCTGCCTGGTGTTGTGCTTTCCACGCTCCACGCCGCGAAGGGCCTGGAGTGGGATCACGTCTTTCTAGTCAGCGTGAATGATGGAATATTGCCGATGGGCACCGAGATCGAGGAGGAGCGGCGCCTCTTCTATGTTGGGCTTACGCGTGCCAAGCGGACCGTCCACCTGAGCTATTCCGGGGCTCCGAGTGAATTCTTAAGCGGACTGATTAGTTAATTTGGCAGTTAATTTGGTAGTTAATTAGGTTGCGAGAGTCGGGCCCCGCCCCGTACCCTTATGCAACTGCCACACAGGCGGGGATTTACTTCAACAAGGAGGCAGATGTGTCTATGACACTCAAGAGCACAGGCACTTCACGTGCTGCGCTTTCGCCTGCCGCCACACATACAACACACGCTCATTCATACGCCGCCAAGTTCTGGGCAACCAAGAATTTTGCAGCCTATGGACTGCGCGGAACCTGGAGTTCTATTCGGTAAACCGAA
>Ga0214165_1001596_pt1 | contig 11949 bp, 15 predicted proteins | sample TroBogypolimnion_34_FD_153004 | JGI IMG/M metagenome (GOLD analysis project Ga0214165, IMG submission 153004) | Freshwater microbial communities from Trout Bog Lake, WI - Practice 03JUN2009 hypolimnion v3 | ecosystem: Environmental > Aquatic > Freshwater > Lake > Hypolimnion/Profundal zone ... | reverse complement strand
TGTTAGCTGGTATTAAAGCGTTTAAAGAAGGCTCAGTAAGCAAGATTATCCTAACACGTCCAGCGGTAGGAGTGGACGATGAAAAGCACGGCTTCCTACCAGGTAATATAACTGCAAAAATGGAACCATGGACTAGACCACTCTTTGATGTAATGCAAGAGTACTATAGTACCAAAGACATCGCCAGAATGATAGATGAAAATACCATTGAGATAGCTCCCCTAGCATTCATGAGAGGTCGCACATTTAAGGAGGCTTGGGTCGTTGCAGATGAAATGCAAAACGCCACTCCTGGACAGATAAAGATGCTCCTAACGCGACTCGGTGAGGGTTCTAAAATTGTAGTTACAGGTGATACACGTCAGGCAGATCGTTGTGATAAGGACAACGGATTACTAGACTTCAAAGGTCTCGTTGACGCATACCAACAAAGTAAGTATGTAGCCGGTGTTGAATTTTCAGCAAGAGATATAGCTAGACATCCAGCTGTTAAGGAGATATTAGATATCTATGGTGAAATTTAACTTATAGTAGGTATTTGTCAGACGGGATACTGGGGACTTTAACAGTAACAACCTCAGTTTCCTCAAGATATTCAATTTGACTGTTGTCACCAGGTTCTAATACGCAGATTTCTCCTGGACCAAATATCTCACCATTACATAATTGTCTGCCACTGATAACCAATGTTATTTCGTGTACTATTTTATGTGTATGGCTATCTGTTTTACTGCGAGGATTTTTTTGATAGGTTATTTCAAAGTCTTTAGTACGGAATACAGCACCATCAAAGTCGCCTATAAACCAACCACGAGCACCACTATCCTTTAGGTTGTAACGCTTCATTTAATGCATTCACACTGTCGTTAATATATTCAGGATAACTGTCGTAGAAGTGAGCGAATATCTCTTCAAAAGTTTTGTTAGTATTGAAGCTATTTTTAACGATTTTTTGTTCAGTTAAGTTCAAAACCACGTTCATTTCAGCATCTTTGTCACGTAATCCGCGAGTGATATATACACGTTCATCCCATTCAATATTATCAGGATTGGTCATGTATCCTGGCTGTACTGTTTGGCGGGGATCTTTAGGACGAGCTACATATTGGGCCACAAGATAGATATTTAAATTAGCCAATTTTTGTAAGCTCTACTAGTGTTGCTGAAAGATTGATTTCCTGATCTGCTACCATTGGAACATTGACTAGGCCTTTGCGGATAATGATAATAGCTTCATCTTGTTGTTCTGCCGTTTTACCCCAGATATCAAGGTTGTCATACATCCAACGATACATACCATCCATGTCTTCTACGGTTGCTTGGCTGCAAATTAAAGTTCTAGCTTCTTTGATCTTACCTGTTTTAAAAAGATCAACAGCATCTAAGCGCCAATCACCTATAGCACCATCTCCATCGCTGGGTTGGCGCAACACTCCACCTTGGCTGTTTTGTTGCACGAGGTTTAAACATTTACGCAGGTCTGGATAGGTAGCTTTGACATAGCTGTCTAGGTTATCTAAATCAAATTCAATAGCTTCTGTGACTAATACTGTGGCCACACGTGCTGTGAATTCTGTATGATCTGCTTTGGCGATTCTTAGCGTTTGACAACGGCTATGTATTGGTGGTAGGATCTTATTTGGATAGTTACAAGTCAATATAAAGCGAACACTTTGGCTGTATTCTTCCATCAAGTTACGCAGTGCTGGTTGCACTGACACTGGATTCATATAGTCAGCTTCATCAATTAGTACAACTTTGAATTCACCAAATGGCATGGTCTGACAAAAACTAATCAATTTGTCAATCCATTCTACTTTACGTGCTTCTTTTGATCCGTTGGCTGTTAATACATCATGTTCATCTATACCAAGTTCATTGATTAACATCTTGGCTAAAGTTGTTTTACCTGTACCTGGACCACCATGGAACATCAAATGTGGAATAGTACCAGCTTTGATCCAACTGGCAACTTGATCCTTTTGATGGCTGTCCACAAACACATAACCATCTAATGTTTTTGGTCTATACTTTTCTACCCACAAATCTTTCATTTGTCATCCTTACAATCACAGGGTTTACGTCCTTGCTCGCATGAACCGCGGCAACCTCTATCTTTTCCAATGTTTAATAATACCATTATAACAAAAATAGCAAATACAGTCAAGGCCAATATCTTCATTTTCTTTTGAGTAACTCCATTAATCGAATTTGTTCCCATTCAACTTCCTGCTGTGGAAATTCTGGGCAACGTTTGTATTCATCTTCTATAAAACATTTTAACACATAAAGATCGTGTTTGTAAGTACATTGGGTAAATCCATCAGAATGAGGATCGCTAGCCATACGGGCCAGCTTCCTGATTGCGCTTACAACTTCGTGGGGAACGTAGTGTAGGTCGTCCAATTATAGACCATCACCTATGGTTTCATCTTGCATGGGTTCGTCACTGACTAGGAGAATGTCAGCGTCATCAATACGGCGAATAGTTTTTTCACCTTCAGTGTCTTCAATTTCTACACCGCGTGTCCAACGACCATGTTTTACTAGTACATATTGTCCAGGACGAACATCTTGTTGTGTAGGGCCAACAGCATATACCTTACCCCAACGAGCATAAACACCTTCTAGTTTGCCATCACTGTGTGGAATGATAATGCCACCATAGCTGAGTTTTTCTTTGAAATTCATATCAGTTACTACAACATAATTTTTCAATGCTGTAAATTTGGTAATTTTCTTTGGATCGTACACGCTCATTGCTATTCCTTATAGTCTTTGTGGTCCACTTGGTCCAGCTTTTGGTCCAAGACCAATAACACTGGGATCTAATAATTCTTGTGTAACTTCTGTTTGACTGGCCACACTGTCAGCAAAACTGCCACGTGGTTTAACATAAGCAGGAACACTACTTGATTCAGCCACTGGCGTATCGTGTTCTACTGTAGGTTGTAGCACAGCTGGTGGTGGAACATCTGGCACAACAGGATCTGCGTCAATTGATTCACTTATTGGCATTTCATCTGCTAATGGGCTATTGTGTAATTTATTTGCATCAGCCATGATCTGTGCGCGAGTTTTGATAATTTTGCCACCTGGACCTAATTGATCTCCGCGGGCATTGACATTCATATTGCCAACAGCGATAGTTGTTTCATTAGCTAAACGTAGTCTATCCATGTCAATCGCTAGTCCTCTAGCTGTTCTGTGATTTGCTGCCATGTTATATTTCTCCTAATATATGCGTATTTATTTCAGGAATTCTTCAATGTCTAAATTATAGTATAGACTGTCAATCTTGTGTACACCTAGCAAAAACAGCACATAACTGGCTACACTTGATCCTCTGCCAACTCCCCATATTACATTATTCTTTCTTAAAGTGTCTACCAAATATTTCAAATAACGCAGCAGATCAAACAAGTCACGTTCTTGATATAATAATAATTCTTTGCCAACACGTTGTAGTTCATGTTCTGCTTGACATAAACCCAATACATAAGCTGCTATATCTAGTTCTTTATACTCTTTGGGCATGTGCCAATTGCTTTGTAGCACACGATCAAATTCTTCAACAGTTATACCATACTCATTTTGATAATTGTATAATAAATCTAATTCAGCGTGTAGTTCTGCTACACTACGATTATATTCTATGCTGTCTTCAACTTGGAATCTGCTGATATCTAACTGAGGATTTCTATACAGTAAGTTACACAATTCGTTACTATCCGTATACACCTGTCCGTATTGGTCGTATTTCATCAGTAGGTAATATCCTTAGGTCCATCACCAAGACGTCCAGATTTTTGGGCATCATCCATCATTTTCTTATTGCGTGCTTCTACTTCTAAGGCATAATCCTGTATCAGTAAGTTTAATTGATTTACCATATCTGCACTACCAATACGATAGGCATAGCCCAAACGATTCTGTAGTTCAGCACGTTTGGTGTGTAATTCTTCATCTGACAATTTTGTTAAGTCTGGACTTAATGGATGCATAAAAGAAAACTCCTTATACTATATTGTACTTGAATACAGTATAAGGAGTCAATGATTTTGGTAGATATTATGCTATCTTATACCAAGTAAAGTCTGCGGCAATGTACATGAATCTTGATACAGTACCAGGTGTTATAGGACCTACGTTACCATATGGTGAAACTGTAGTTACAGGCCATGATGTTACTACTGCTAATTGGGCAATAGTTACATTTGATGAAATGCTGATAATAGTACCATTGACTTGTGTGTTTGGTAGTGTTACGTTAGCACCAAAACTGATGATAGTACTAGCTGGGTGTAATAACACACGATTTACGTTTGAGTTAACTGTAACAGCAACATTGGCACTGGGTTTAATCTGTTGGTATCCTGTTTCTATCTGTAGGCCACTGTTAACTATACCGCTGGCTGCATTGATGTATGCACCAGAATATACGTTGCCAGCGATACCAGCGCCACCGTAGTTGATCAATGCACCTGAGGTTGTATTGGTACTTGGTGTTGAGTCTAATAACCATAAACTAGTATTAGGTGTTAGTACGACGTCTGCTGTACCATCTGGATCAAGAGTTAAATTAGCACCGCTACCTGCATAAGTGATGATACTGCCATTAACGCTTAGATTACCAGAGATATTAGCTGTAATAAAGTTGGCAATGTTACCTGAAATTTCTGTATTATAGTTGCGTAATAGATCGTTGATAGTCACAGTGCTACCAGCATTGTATGTAGCAAATTCAAATACGTATGTGCCAGTTGGTAATGAAACTGATGTACCACTGGTATAACCTTGGATTGAATTAACATTAGTGATTGAACTTGGCAGTGTCAATACCGTGGTATTGGCTGTAGTAACCTGTAATCTTAATCGTGTATATAAATTAGTTGCGGGCCATGTGCTGGCAAATGACATTGTAGCTGTACCACTGACTGCGATCGTTTGGAAATGTCCTTGTGTCCAATCTACTTGGAAACTAGCACCTGTTGAAATAGTACCAAAATCATATTTGGTTTCAACAGCTTGTAATAATTGTGGTTGTGTGATATAAGTGTAGTTCATCGTGTTGGTAGGTGTACCTGTTTGCCCTACTGAACCCAATGGTCCTTTTAACACAGCATAAGTCTGTAAATCTGTTAATTCTGCAGCTGCAAAAGTAAAGTTATTGACAGTATTGGTAAAATTATCGCGGAAACCTTGGCTGTTGTTGTCTTGCCCAGCTATAGGAAATGTTCCGTCAATATTTTGTGGATTAATATTACTCATTTAAAAATCTCTCGTTATGTGTTTATTTATCAGACTACAAGTGTATTTATAGCATTCTGTACCTAGTTAAAAACATTCTGATGCGGGAATATGACCTGGCTGTCACCTTTTTCTGGTACAGTATAGCTATCTCTATAGTCATAGAATTTAGTACCATTTCCATCAAATTCAGTGGCCACAGTTTTAATCTGTTGTGGAATCACGCTGTAATTTGGCACGATTAACCCTTGTTTAATCACAGGGTCATAGTAGATGTGCGTACCACCGTGTGTGTAACCTTGGCGTACATACAGTGCGTTGTTATAAATCATATCTTGGTAGATAGTTATCTTGTTCAATGGACTAGCATAAGTTTGGCTGACGCTATAAGTACCACGCTTGCCTAATGCACCGCTGGGTTCTGTTGATGTTAGTTGTGCTGTTATATATGTACCTGATGTGACGGCACTGTTCCCACCTACTGTGGCATTGCCATATATTTCCATGCCTGGGTAGAATGTTGCTGTCACGGTTCCATTGATGGTTAACACATTGCCTGTGATGCTAGCACTGGTCGTGCTGGGGGACAATGTAGGTGTTAAGGTCACATAATCATTAGCGTCAACATTCACAGTCCAAACACCAATGCGTTGGTTTATTGTAGGATAGTGTGTAACGCCAGTGGTTACTCTATTGTCAATCCATTCGCGATATCCTGGTACATAAGTTGAGGCATCCCACCCTTCTGTACCATTTTCGTCCCACTCGCTGCCACCAAATCCATCCCAAGGAGCTAAACTATCGCTCCAACCTTGGTTGTATGAATTATTGACACTGCTAGCGAATTCCTGTTGATAGAACACCAAAGTCTGTCCATTGGTATAGCTAGTGATACCATCTAGCCCACCAATGCTGTTGATTTCTATCGCACTGCGTTCATTGATAGTTTCAAATGAACTGTTGACAGCATAGTCAACGGTACCAATGTCAGTGAATATGTTTTCTAGTGCAGGATAACGATCAAATGTAGTTTCACGGCTAGGAATGAATGCATTGGCAGTGATATTGTAGTTGGCAGTATAGCTGTTATCAAGCAAGTAACGATCAACAGTAAAATTGAGATCGTTTAAATCATAACCCCGCTGTTGAAAGCGCCATGCTACGGTATCACCTTCACCTGGATTGACGTAAGCCAATACTACCGCGCGGACAAATCCCAACTGTTTTCCGTTGGGTTGAACGCTGGTCATCCAATCAGGTAGCGCACCTTTATTATAATATCCAATGTTAGTAACCACTGCATCATCCAAGTTAGTGAATGAATTAGGAGTGGCTATGACAAATGCGTTACCACTTAAATCGTAATACGGATTAGCGATAACACCTGATAAATTTATAGTATCAGCATTGTGTCCAACAGGTGGAGTGTTTTCATCTAGCACTTCTGCATACACGACTTCATATTTAATGTGCTGTTGTCCTATGCTAGTACCATTGGGTATTTGATTAGATACAGTATATCCTAAACTGTAATCAATTGGCACAAAAACCAATGTTGTTTGATTATATGTACCGATTGTAGCACCTGTGTTATTGTCAACAACATCATAAACATTGTCAGTCCTAGCTACTGCACTTTTAATGTTGCCAAACAATAGTCGTTTACCAAAGTGGTTGGTGCTGACAGCAGCTGCATATTCAGCGGCAGTGCTGGGATTAAGTCCAGCTAGGAATAATGTCTTGATATCTGTGCTGCGACCAAACCATGGATCAGTTTGTCTATAGATTGCACTAGGCGGAAACACGCTAGAATCCAACATGATGTTTTGGAATTCTCTGCGTTGGTAAGGAGGTAAGTAAGCCTTGAGATATAAATTATCATATGGTTTGATATTTCTTTCTCTGACCAAGATAGTAAATGTCTGAGTAGCACTGGCTGTTTGATCAACAGTAGTAGCATCAACACTGAATGTAAAGGTATGATCAAATGTAGTTTCAGTCGTAGCTTGATCAAATGTAGTATACCCATTATCTAAGCTGAATAGTTCAAAACTTACACGCCCTGAAATCAATCCATTTGGTTGTAATTCCAATCCCTGTGGCAGGCTAATATAAGCACCTGGTGTATAGGTATAGTAAACTGCCTTGCCTTCACTGTTAAGTGCTGTTACTGATAAATCACTGACTGCGCCATTTTCAATGGTGCCTAGGTAACTAGGTGTAAGCCATTCAATGTTGTTGTACAAGTCACCTAAGACAGTCAGCGTATATAATTGTGAAGATACATAATCTGCGTAATCTCGTTTGTAAACTTCAACTGAGAAGTTGTACAGTGTTTGGTTAGCTATTTCTACAGGCAAGTAACCAGTGACCCAACCTGAATTTAAGTTGATACTTAATGTTGATGGTAATTGTAAACTACCTTGATCAAATCTACCAGCATCAAATCCAGCGCCTTGTGTGCTTGGTGATGCATCTACATTAACCCCTACACTGGTAATAGCAGTTGGATATGCATTAACATTAGCCCCAGTGATTTGAACTGTTGCTGTTGGTGTATTCAATCTGAACGTAGACGCTGAATTGTATCTTGCTGCCACAGTTGCTACACAGGTTACAGTAGTTGGATATGCATTGACATTGGCTCCATTGATTTTTAAATTTCCAGAACCTGTGGTAAATGTACCTGAATTGTATTGTACAGCTAGAGTATATGGATTTTGTGTCGTGTTGCTAGATCCTGTTTCAATGCTGCCATGAGCTGTAATCACAGTGGCATTAGCACCTGTGCTGGGTTGTGTTATGATATCCCCAACGTTGGCAATGAATTGTGTAGGTTGTATTGATGCTGTCGTTGATGTAGGATATATCCCTACATTAGACCAAACATTACCATTACTGCTAAATGAACGGCTAATAAGATTAGCACCATTTAATTTTAAATTGCCTGATCCGATGATAAATGTACCAGAATTAAATTGCACAGAAATGGTCTGTCCGCTGGTTAGATTGGCTGTTACTTTGGCATTGGCAACATTACTGCCAATGGTTTGCGTGATGTAATCGCCAAGATTAGCAGACATAGTAGCTGATGCTATGATTGTTCCTACTAATGGTCCACCACCATACTGTATAGTACCAATGGTTGTGCTGACATTTGCAATAGTAGCGTTAGCACCACTGGCAGATTGTGTAATATAGCTGCCAGCTGTGCCTGTAACGATAGTATTACCTGTCAATTCTACGGTGGTATAATTGTTAACAGTAGCATCGTACCAAGTTAATGTTGGTTGTTCTGTACCAGGGTCAGTATAGATTTGTAATACTTGTATTTGTGTTCCATTGGTTAATGGCGCGGTAGTAGGAGTAACCAATGATGTAGTACCAACGGTGATATTACCATTGACTACTACAGCATCAACATAAGGTACACTGTTACCTACTAAGACCTGTTCATCAAATGCGCCAGCGTCTAGTGCTGGAATAACATATTGTAATACATCACTATCTAAATCAATAGCAGTTATCTGTTGGCTAAACCAACCGCCTTGACGTTCTGGAACAAAGTCTGCTTGTGTGGTAGTAATAATTGGAAAATGTCTAGGGCCGGTATCTACCGTTAGGCGTTTACCATCAACTGTGGTAGCATCAGCAGTGATAACTGTCCCATCAGCAGTCAGTGATGTTTTTGGTTCTACTAATAGTTTATATGTGCTGGTATCATAGTTAGCACCATCAAATACTTCTATAGTAAAGTTGAAATTTTTGCTGGTTGCACCTAGTGGGAATTGCCAACCTAAATCATCCCATGGTGTGTCATCCCAGCCAGGATTACCAGACAGCCCACTTGCTGGTATAGGTTGTAGATATCCTGATAGTAATCCTGATGAACTTAATGTTAATCCTGGAGGTAGTGTGCCTAATTTAACCGTCCAAGTTAATATAGCACCTTTGATAAATTCTGCGGCTTCTAGTTGTATATTGACATAATCACCATCAAAGTATTTGCCTAGATCAACATTTCTTGGAACGATCACCGGAGGAGCAACGTTGGTAATAGTTAGAGTGAAACTACGATCAGCCAATCCACCATCGCTGAGATTTTGTACCCGTACGGTAAATGAATATGCTTGATTTTGATCAGGGCCTGCTGTGCTGATTGGAATACCTTGTAAGTATCCTGTACTGGCAGCTACATTTGAAACCACTTGTATACCAGGAGGCAGTGAACCCGATACTTGGAAAAATTTTAATTGTCCACCAGCAGCATCAAATGCATCTAAAGGCAATCGGTAGTACTCTTGCTCGGGTACTACACCTAAATTACCTGCAGGTGTTATCCAGACTGGATATGCCATGTGTTATCCTATTAGAATGTGCTTAGACTAGCACGTTTCCAAGTATTGGTAGCTACGCAAACGTAGATATTTCCACTATTCCATACTATTTGCCCAGGAGTACCTGGTGCAGTATTGCTAGCCGGAACATATCCACCACTGACAATCACGTTACCAACGTTGGCAGTACCTGCATCTAGCTCATTTGAAACCAAGATGTTGCCTGCGTTAAAACCAGTGTTGGACATAAAGCCAAAATTAGCGTTAACTTTGATAAAAGCGGTACGTAAATCATCACCTGTGCCATCATTGGCAGCAGAGCCTACGTTAACTGAATTAAATGTTATTGTGCTGATAGTCATAATTGTAACCTAGAAGAATCCTATATTGTAGTATTTATCGAACTTTAGAGAATAAAAAACCCGCAGCCAGCGGGTTTTTGTTAGTTTACCAGCGACGTACTTTTTCTATGTTTTTATCGTTGTAAGCACCATAAAGTGGCGCTCGACCCCAACCTGGATTTAAAGGATCAGCGCCATCATTGATATCTTGCTCTGTATAGATACGCATCATATTATTAGTCAATGCATTGATTTTATAGCCTAGTGTACGAGTAATCCACGCACAGCTATGCCATTGCCAATCTTCATAACCTGGCTGTGCGGGATCATCTATATTAGCTATAGTGTTGGCATGGGCAAAACAATAGGTTGATACTTGATCCATCAGTTGACTAGATCCTAACCAATAGATATCTTCTACTCTGGTATGCCCATCAAAATCCCAAACATGATAATGATCCCCATGTAGCATGGTTTGATCATCAGGAATTTCTTTTAAATCATTAGCTAGACTTTTGCTAGCATCAAATACTAGATCACTGCGTAAACGTACAGTATAGTCATAAGCGATTTGATTTTTCTGTGCGTAATCTTGTTTGAGTTTGTTAGCTTCATACAAGCTACGCCACATGCTGACTTGATATTTTCCTGCTACAGGATCCCAACGACGTCCACCCCATAGTTTCTTGCTGGGCTGTAAATCGTATTCTTCAATCATAATAGTACGGGGTGACCATTGACGGAAGAATTCTATGTTCTTTTCTGGATTTGATAGTTTAGCATCATGCCAATCACTGGCAGTGCTGGCAGTGCCTTCACGATTGGCAAAGTTAGTGCCACGTGTTTCACTGTCCCAAAAGTGTGCAAACACATCACAGTTGGGCAGTAAGTCACCTACATAACGTTTGATATTTTCTGCTGTGACATGACCTGTGCGGTTCTGTCCGCTGAAACAAAGTGCTATTCTCATGATAATTTAACTTGACGCCATCCTGGTGTAGGATAGTTTACCCATTCATAATATTCCATTGATTATCCCGGATTAAAACTTGAACCGCAACCACAGGTTGTCTGTGCATTGGGGTTCTTGATTGAAAATTGACTGCCTTGTAATGACTCTGTATAATCTACTTCAGCACCTTGTAGGTATTGACTGCTCATAGGATCTATTAATAAGTGAACACCATCAAATTCAAAATCCCAATCATCTTCAGCAACCTCTTCTTCAAAGGTAAAGCCATACTGCATACCGCTACAACCACCACCTGACACGAACATCCTTAACTTTAAGTTAGGATTGTTTTCTTCTGCTAATAATTCTTTTACTTTGGCGATAGCCGCTGGTTTAACTGTTACAAATGCTTCCATATTAGATCCTTTGATTGATAGTTTCCCAGTTGATGATTTTCCATTGATTAGCAAGATAGGCTTTTTTATCAGCACGGAAGTCAATGTTGAAGGCGTGTTCCCACCAATCAATTAGCAGTGCGATATCTTTACGGATTTCGTGATTCTTGATAGTTTTAATCTCACCACGATATGAAAGATAGATCCAACCTGAACCTTGGATCTTCATGGCTTCTGTTTCAAAAGTCTGTTTGAATTTATCCCATGAACTGAAATGTTCGTTGATTAAATCAGATGCTTTACCAATAGGCAAGTTTGAACCTTTTGGACTACGGAATTGTGTGAAGTAGATATCGTGCAAGAATGCACCAGCTTCGTTGAAATCTGGGTCACCTTCTCCTGCGTTATAACGATCAACATAGGCTTTGTATAATGATCCGTAATGATAATCAATAGTCTGCTTGCTTAGACTTTTGCCTAGAGCACCGCGATCATATGGTAGTGGTGTTTGGGTAAGAGTTTTTGGTTCCTTACCTTCGTTTAATGTCCATTTAATAAAGTTGTACATAATTTCCTATAAATATTTATTGTCCAGTCGTCAACAAGGCTACCAAGGACCCCTAGTTGTGAACTTTCCTTGTTTTTGCACAGCACAGCCAATGTGGCTTAAAGGT
>Ga0214165_1001591_pt1 | contig 11979 bp, 10 predicted proteins | sample TroBogypolimnion_34_FD_153004 | JGI IMG/M metagenome (GOLD analysis project Ga0214165, IMG submission 153004) | Freshwater microbial communities from Trout Bog Lake, WI - Practice 03JUN2009 hypolimnion v3 | ecosystem: Environmental > Aquatic > Freshwater > Lake > Hypolimnion/Profundal zone ... | reverse complement strand
TTTTTTTGCCTACCCGATAGATATGAAAGGTAACCATGAACCTCATTACTAAGCGCACGCTTGGTGTAGTAGCAGCAGCCGCTTTAGCTCTTGGCTCAGTTGTTGCAACATCAGCCCAGGCTGCTCCAAAATCAGTTTCACTCGTATTTCAAAATGCAGTAACAGGCCCAAATGCGGGTCTTGGCGCAGATGAGCTCCTTGGAGCACAAACTGCACTCTACGAGTACAACCAATCCAAGCCTGCTGTTCAAGTTAAATTGATCATGGCAGACGATGTTTCTGACGCCGCCACATCATCTTCTGTTGCTGCCGGTATCGCAGGCAATGCAGCAGTAATCGGCGTAGTTGGTTCTTGCTGTTCTACCGCCACCAAGGCATCTTTCCCTGCCTATAAGTCTGGCCACCTAACAATTGTTTCACCATCAGCAACAAACCCATCACTTACAGATCCTAAGCAGCCTAAGTCGAATGGTTTCCCATTCTTCCACCGCGTTGTGCCAACGGATGCCTTCCAAGGCCTAGCACTTGCTCGCCTTGCAGTTAAGGGCGTTACAGCACCAAAGGTTTTCTACGTAGATGACCAGAGCACATATGGTGTTGGACTGAAAGACACAACCGCTGCTGCTTTGGTAAAGGCTGGCGTCACAATTTCTGGTAAGGACTCAGTACCAGCAGGTACCGCAGATTACTCATCAACAGCTTCAAAGGTGATCTCATCTAAGGCAAACGTTGTTGTTTACTTCGGTTACTACGCAGGAGCTGCAGCATTCAAGAAGGCCATTGACTTGGCTGGCTTCAAGGGTACTTATGCTTCTGGAGATGGAACCCTCGATGGCGGTTACATCACACAAGCTGGTAAGTCAGATGCAGAAGGAACTCTCATCACAGCTCCTACAGTTCCATTTGAACTCGCTGCTTCAGCTGCCGTCCTTGCTGATTTCACCAAGGCAACAGGCGTTGCAAGCCCAAGTGGTCACGCATATGTAACTGAGACATACGATTCAATCAATGTCTTCCTACAATGCATCAAGGAAGGTCACTTGACTCGCTCATCAATCCAGAACTGTGTACAGAACGAGACTTTCACCAGCATCAAGGGTTCAAAGTTCTCATTCACACGTTACGGCGATGTTAGCGGCGGAGCTCCAGTTGGCGCATTCACCATCAAGAATGGTGCAATCGCTTACCTAGGAAACGCATAACTCTTAGCCTGATCTAGGCCTAAGAGAGTTCTACAAAGAGTAGTAAAGGTTGGTTGGGTGTTCCTCTTTAAGAGGGGCACCCAACTTATCTATAGTCGGAACTAATACGTTCTCACTTTTATTTAGGTTGATCTTCCTACCGGTGCTTAACAGAAGGATTCCATGAACTTTTCAGTGGTCCAGTCTCAGTTCTTTCCGCTATTAATCAATGGATTGGCTCTCGGTTTTATCTATGTATTGATCTCCGTCGGATACACGATGGTTTACGGAGTGCTTCGCCTCATTAACTTTGCGAACTCTGAAATTTTTATGTTGGGGACCTTCGCAACAATAATCGTCTCCCGCACCGTATTTAAATTTGATATTAATTCGCAGCCAAGTCACGGCATGAAATTACTCATCGTGCTTCTGTGTTGCCTTCTTGCATCCATGTTGACCTCGGGAGTTGTCGCTGTATTGGTTGAAATTGTCGCCTATCGCCGTTTGCGCTCCAGAGGTACTAATCGCCTCGGCTCTCTGATCTCCGCGATTGGAACATCAATTGTTCTCTCTGAAGGTGTCCGACTGCTGACCCATTCGCTACCTGAGTCAAGTCCTCGCGTTCTCTCCAAGTTTTATATCTTTACAATCCATGGAGTTGGGCTACGCATCGACCAATTCTTGGTGATCATCTCAGGAGCCCTCTTCTTCTTTGCCGTTGACCGCTTTGTTAAACTCACGCGTATCGGCAAGGCAATCCGTGCGGTATCAATGAGCGAAGAGAATTCGCGCCTCATGGGAATTAATCTCAATCGGGTTATCTCTATAACATTTTTGGTTGGCGGATTGGTTACCGGTGCTGCGGCATTCCTCTATGAAACAGTTTATGAGACCACCGTCTTCAACGTGGGATTCAACCTTGGAATTGCAGCATTCACCGCTGCGGTGCTCGGAGGCATCGGCAACTTACGTGGTGCATTTTATGGAGGCCTTACATTAGGCCTAGCTGAAGAGTTCTTCTCTGCAGTGCTAGGTACACAATGGAAAGAGGTCACGGTCTTCGTTGTGCTAGTTCTAGTACTTCTTGTCCGACCAAATGGACTCTTTGGTGAAGCCATTCAACAGAGTCGGGTATAGGGGATAGCATGTTAAATTTGAGAGATAAAGGCGCGCAACTCTGGGAAGACTGGAATCGTTCCAAGCGCGTAGCCTTCGTTTTAGTCATGATCTTTGGAGTCTTCCTCCTTCCCTATGCTGGTGATTTTTCATTCACAAATATTCTCAATACGCCTATCGCTTCCTATCAAGCGATCCTGGTCTATCCAGTCGGAATGTATATTTTGATGGCTTTGGGCCTCAATATCGTTGTCGGAAAGAGCGGGCTCCTCGATCTCGGTTACGTTGCCTTCTTTGCGATCGGTGCATATACCGCAGCGATTCTTGGCACTAAAACCACGTTGAATATCTGGGAAATTTTGCCGATGGGTATGGGCTTTGCAATGTTGGCAGGGGTATTACTTGGTATACCGACTCTACGTCTGCGCGGAGATTACCTTGCGATCGTCACCCTAGGATTTGGTGAGATTGTTCGAATAGCAGTTCTTAACACCAACTCTATCGGAGGCCCAAATGGCATCCCTGGAGTTCCAAATCCTCCTTCCATCTTGGGCCAGTCATTCGATTTAGCCAATCCAGCACACTTCTTCTGGATAGTTGTCGTGATGATTCTCTTTGTCATCTGGATGGTCCGCCGACTTTCTATCCGCCGCCCAGGTCGAGCCTGGGAAGCTATTCGCCAGGATGAAGATGTTGCAATCTTGATGGGTGTTCCTACCCTGCGCTACAAAATTTGGTCATTTAGTATCGGTGCAGCCGTAGGCGGGGCAGCCGGAGTTATTTTTGCATCTCAGCAGATGCTCGTTGCTCCACAGACCTTTACCTTCAATGTATCTGTATTGATACTTTCCTGTGTGGTCTTCGGTGGAATGGGAAATATTTGGGGAGTTGTATTAGGAGCCACAATCCTCTCGTACTTCCCAGAACGTATCCGCTTTATCTCTAGCGCCCGGCAATTAGTTTTTGGATTAGCGTTAATTATTACTATGAACCTAAGACCAGATGGACTTTTACCGCGAAAGAAGAGAGAGCATTTGTCGCTTGAAGAGCGTGAGGCGGCTAAGGCAGCGAAGGCTGCATTGAAGCAAGCTAAGAAGTCGAATTCGGGGGCGAACAAATGAGTACCGAGCGAGTTCTAGATTTACAGAATGTGACGATGCGTTTTGGCGGTGTCTCAGCGCTTAACAAGGTTGATTTTCATGTAAATAAGGGAGAGATCGCTGCCCTTATAGGACCAAATGGCGCGGGCAAGACGACCGTGTTCAATGTAGTAACGGGCGTTTATCGCATAACTGATGGCGATATCAAATTTAAAGGCGAGAGCATCGTTGATAAGAAGCGCCACCAAATTACCAAGCTAGGCATCGCCCGAACCTTTCAAAATGTACGACTCTTTGGCGAAATGACAGCACTTGAAAATGTTTTGACCGCCTCCGATGTCCATAAAAAGTCGGGTCTCGTCGGTGCGCTCTTTGGTCTTCCCAAGGCGCGACATGAAGAGAAGGCTGACCGTGAACGTGCCATGGAAATTCTGGATTTTATAGGTATCGCCAAACATGCAGATCGCCTAGGTAAGAACTTGCCCTATGGTGACCAACGTCGATTAGAGATTGCCCGTGCACTAGGTACCTCTCCGGAGTTATTGCTCCTCGATGAGCCAGCTGCGGGATTTAATCCAGCGGAAAAGGTAGAGCTGGCCGCGACTATTCGCAAGATTCGCGATGCTGGTTATACCGTATTGCTTATCGAGCACGACATGTCGCTCATTATGGGGATCTCCGATCGCGTCTCAGTACTTGATTTCGGTGAGAAGATCGCCGATGACATTCCATCAAAGGTTCAGAACGATCCAAAGGTGATCGAGGCTTATTTAGGAGTACCGTCAGATGCATCTTGAAATCAAAGACCTTCATGTTCACTATGGCAAGATCGAAGCTATTAAAGGCATCAGTGTTGTAGTTGATCAGGGCGAAATCGTTACTTTGATCGGAGCCAATGGCGCGGGCAAAACCACCACTCTAAAAACCATATCGGGCTTGCGCAAAGTAACCGGAGGGTCGATCATTTTTGATGGTCAAGATATCTCCAATCTACCTGCGCATGAACGTGTGGAACTTGGAATCTCGCAGGTGCCAGAGGGTCGTGGCATCTTCCCAGGAATGACAGTTCTGGAAAATTTGGAAATTGGTAAATACTTCCGCAAGAATCGCGGAGCTGAGATGGCAGAAGATTTAGATCGTGTCTACACACTCTTCCCTCGACTCAAAGAGCGCGTCGGCCAAAGTGGCGGAACGCTATCTGGCGGAGAGCAGCAGATGCTGGCGATTGGTCGCGGTCTCATGGCTCGTCCAAAAGTCTTGCTTCTTGATGAACCATCCATGGGTCTGGCACCGATGATGATTCAAAATATCTTTAACATCATCACAGAGATTAATAAGTCCGGTACAACGATCTTGCTTGTGGAGCAGAATGCACAGCAGGCGCTACAACGCGCCGACCGCGCATACGTTTTAGAGACAGGCAAAGTTGTAAAGGAGGCGAAAGCCTCTGATCTGCTCAACGATCCAGCGGTTCGAGCCGCTTATCTGGGCACGGGTGCTGAGCACGCTATTTAAGAGATGTATTAGGCGCTGAGAATCAGACTGGTGATGCGAGCGGTGCATGTCCGTTCGCCCGCCTCGTTTGTTATCACAATCTCGTAGCAAGCCAAAGTTCGACCGCGCGATACCGGCGTGGCGACTCCAGTTACCAGCCCACTTCGGGCCGGCTTGTGGTGCGTAGCGTTGATGTCGACACCTACTGTTTGCTTTGAACCTCCAGCATGCAACCAGGCGCCGAGTGAACCCAGTAATTCGGCGAGTACCACATTTGCACCGCCATGGAGCAAGCCAAAAGCTTGAGTATTTGTCTCGACCGGCATGGTGCCAACAATCCGTTCTGGAGAGGCTTCAATGATCTTGATACCCATCTTATGATCCAGAGCCCCAATGCCGCGTTCGTTAATCATTTTTAGATAGTCGGTCATGGCGTTATCTTAACGCCGCACCCGCAATTTCACCCTAGAATCATAGGAATGAAACGGTTACTACTTATCGATGGCCACTCCATGGCCTATCGCGCCTTCTATGCGCTCCCAGTGGAGAACTTTCGAAGTAGCAAAGGTCAAGCAACTAATGCTGTGTATGGCTTTGGCTCGATGCTGGTAAACCTGATTTCTAATGAGAAACCCACTCACATCGCCGTCGCCTTCGATGTTTCGCGCAAGACTTTCCGCACTGAAATGTTTCCCGAGTACAAAGCCACGCGCGCCGCAACACCCGATGAGTTTCGTTCTCAGTTGTCCTATATTGACGAACTTGTGGATGCGCTTGGTATAACGCGCTTTGCCATGGAGGGCTTTGAGGCTGATGATATTTTGGCAACACTTTCTACCCGAGCAGTAGCAGAAGGTTGTGAGGTTCTCATCTGTTCTGGCGATAGAGATTCATTTCAGCTCGTAACATCACAGATCACGGTGCTCTATCCCAAAAAAGGTGTCACCGAGATGAATCGCATGACTCCGCAGGCGGTCTTTGATAAATATGGTCTCACCCCGCTTCAGTATCCAGATTTTGCTGCTCTGCGCGGAGACCCGAGCGATAACTTGCCATCAGTACCGGGAGTGGGTGAGAAGACCGCAACGAAATGGATTGCGGATTTTGGCTCATTGACAGCGCTTACCGAAGCTATTGATTCAATTCCGGGGAAGGTCGGAGATTCTCTCCGTTCTAACATCGCCCTGGTTTTACTCAATCGCGAACTCACCTCGCTACGACACGACTTAGCCATTGATGCATCGATTGAGGAACTCGCTTGGAGCGGCCCTAATTTTGTAGAGGTCGACGCTCTACTTGATACCCTAGAAATTAAAGCGCTAAAAGATCGAATTCATGCGCTCGGCGGAAATAATCCCAAGGCGGCGCCAGTTCAACAGGCTACGGAAATTCTTACAATTTCCGCTGATGATCTGGCAAAGAAACTCAAAAACCGTACCGAACCAATAGCGCTCTTCTCGACTGGTCGATTTAGAGAGGGAGCTTTCTCGATTGCGCTGTCAACGGCCGAGGTTTATAAAGTCGATGAAGCTGCGGGGGATTGGCTACTCGACGCTAGGCTTCCAAAATGGGCGCATGGAGCCAAACGCGCGCTGCGCGGGGAGGAGATTGCTGGCATCGTTTTTGATACCGAGTTGGCCGCCTACTTGATTAATCCTGGTGGCAGGAATTTGGAGCTGACTGATTTAGCGCAGCGCTTTCTGGAGCAATCTATTCCTGAAGTAACCGAGGATCTCTTCTCTACATTCAATCCCATTCTTGCTCGAACGATCTTTGAGCTAGTGCCAGTTCTTCGCCAAGAGATGTCCGATCGACAACTCATCGATTTATATAACAACCTCGAGATGCCCACCGCCTTTGAGTTGGCGGATATGGAGCGCTTAGGAATAGCGGTAGATAGAGCAAAACTTGAGACGCTACGCGCCTTTTTCTTGCAAGAGGTCGAACGAGAGACCGCAGCAGCACATAAAGTGGCGGGCCACGAATTTAATATTGGATCTCCCAAACAACTTCAGGTAGTCCTATTCGATGAGCTGCAACTTCCCAAGACTAAGAAGATCAAGACTGGTTTCACCACTGATGCTGAAAGTTTGGAATGGTTGGGGGCGAAGACTGGACACCCCATCTTGGCGCATCTGCTACGTATCCGTGAAACTAGCAAGTTGCTGACCACGGTTGATGGCCTATTAACTGCCATTGCCGATGATGGCCGCATCCACACCACATTTCAGCAGACCGTAGCTGCGACCGGAAGGCTCTCGTCAACCGATCCCAATCTGCAAAATATTCCAGTTCGTACTGAAGAAGGTCGCCGAATCCGCGATTGCTTCATCGCTGCCAAGCCTTATATCAATCTCCTCACCGCGGATTACAGCCAGATTGAAATGCGCATTATGGCTCATCTCTCCAAAGATGCGGGCTTGATTGCTGCCTTCAAGAGTGGAGAGGATCTGCACAGCACGGTGGGTGCTCAAGTATTTGGTGTTCCTGTGCAGAGCGTTGACCCCGAGATGCGGCGCCAAATTAAGGCGATGTCATATGGACTTGCCTACGGTTTATCTGCTTATGGGCTGGCGCAACAGCTAAACCTCTCTCCAGGAGATGCCCAGGAGTTAATGCAACAATACTTTAAACGGTTTGGTGGAATCCAAGATTATTTGAAGATTGTGGTTGAAGAGGCTAGGACTAAGGGTTATACCGAGACGATTCTAGGTAGACGCCGTTATCTTCCAGATCTTACGAGTGATAATCGACAACGTCGCGAGGTTGCCGAACGTATGGCGCTCAATGCTCCTATTCAAGGATCAGCTGCAGATATTATTAAAGTGGCGATGCTCAATGTGGCACGGGTTCTTCAAAGAGAGAGTTACACCTCGCGCCTCTTGTTGCAAGTTCACGATGAGCTGATCTTTGAAGTTGCCGCTGGTGAAGAGGCTCGATTATCCGAGATGGTTCGCCATGAAATGGAGAGCGCTGTGGAACTCTCGCTTCCGCTCTCAGTCAATATTGGTACAGGTTTGAGCTGGGATCTAGCGGCCCACTAAACGCTGATGTTGCTTCGATCAAAGGGCTGTAACCACCTCTGCCCAGCCAAAATTAGAATGAATCCTGCCCCAAACATCAACGTTGTGATCGCAAAGCAATAATGTGGCGAGAAGTGCTGCGAAATAAAACCTCCGCTGGAGTTACCGAGCGCACCGAATGTTCCCTCGGTGGTCCAGAGCCAACCGATTGCGGCAGCCCCGCTACCATAAGGTCGAATAACCTCAAGTTGCTCCAAGTAATAGACCTGTTCAGCTCCTCCGATAAACCCAAAGAGGGATAGAACCACTAAGAGAGACCACCCCGGATTTACAAATGCGAATGGAAGGGTGGAGAGAAACCAGAAGAGATAAATAATTCGAAAGCCTTTAACTGGGGCGATGTGCCTTCCGAGTGATCCGGCAATGAGACTTCCGAAGATAGAGAGCGCGGCGGTGGTCCCGAAGGCCAGTCCAGCGAATTGTGGTTGATTGTGCAGGGAGCTAATTGCCGGAATGGCAATTTGATAGGTACCCGTACCAAAACCAATAAGAATTCCTTCAGCCAGTAACAATCTAAAACCTGGAGTCTTGAGAAGTGTCTGTCCACCACGTTCACGTTTCTCGGGGCGCCACTCTTTGCTGAACTTGAGCGATGAGAGCGAGATTCCGCCAATAAATATCAAGCAGGCAGTGGTTATGAGTCCGCTCGAAGGATGGCCAGATAGTGCAAGTGTCGTAGCTAACGCTGGACCAAGTACAACGCCGAGATTCATTGATGCGGTATCAATTGCAATGGCGGTTCGATATTGATCTTCGGGAACGGCGGTGCGCCACATAGGTCGTACCGAGAGATTGATAGGGGGAGCTGTGAAGCCGAGAATGCCGGCGAAGATGATCAAGAGTGTGGCGCCGTGGCAGGTAGACAGGGAGGCGAGTGCGATGGCATAACCCGGCACGAAGACACGCAACGGGATCTTCAGCCCCATTCGATCTATTGCAGCAGCCCGCAGACCCGTGCTCAGTGAGCCCACGACCCCGTTTACTCCAGCAGCTAGACCCGCGAGAGCGATGGAATGGGTGTCATCGTGGACCTTGAAGTAAATATCGAGGCCAACCATGCCGTAGGCCAGACGGGCGGGGAAGGCGGCAAGCATCATGGCTAACGCCGTGGGATTACGTAAAATCGCCCAATATGCCCGCACGGGGAGCATTCTAGCCAGTCCGCTAGATATCCGGTTTGACCCTTAATCTGAGCGTAAGTACCCTTAGCCTTTCGCACACCGTGTGATTTTTACCCACTTCTACTTTCTATTCCTACGGAGCAAATTGAGCACTATTCACGCAGTAAATGACATTGGTAGCGCGGAAGATTTTCTAGCCGCAATCGAAGGCACAATCAAGAATTTCAATGATGGAGATCTAGTCTCAGGAATCGTTGTTCAGATTGATCGCGAAGAGGTACTCCTTGATATTGGCTACAAGACCGAAGGCGTAATTCCATCTCGCGAACTTTCAATTCGTCACGACATTGATCCATCAGAGATCGTAAAACTTGGTGATCGCGTTGAAGCTCTAGTACTCCAGAAGGAAGATAAAGAAGGTCGCTTGATCCTCTCCAAGAAGCGTGCTCAATATGAGCGTGCCTGGGGCGAGATCGAAGGCAAAAAGGAACGCGACGAAGTCGTCACCGGTTTGGTCATCGAAGTTGTTAAGGGTGGCTTGATTGTTGACATCGGACTCCGCGGCTTCTTGCCAGCTTCACTCGTTGAAATGCGTCGCGTACGCGATCTGACTCCATATATCGGCAAGGAAGTTGAATGCCGCATTATCGAACTCGACAAGAATCGCAACAACGTCGTTCTTTCACGTCGTGCATATCTTGAGCAGACTCAATCAGAGTCTCGTACAACATTCCTCAACCAGCTCACTAAGGGCCAAGTTCGTACCGGTGTAGTTTCATCGATCGTTAACTTCGGCGCCTTCGTTGATCTTGGTGGAGTAGATGGCCTCGTCCACGTTTCAGAACTCTCTTGGAAGCACATCGATCATCCAAGTGAAGTTGTTGAAGTTGGAGATGAAGTAACCGTAGAAGTTCTCGAAGTTGATTTCGAGCGCGAGCGTGTTTCTCTCTCACTCAAGGCGACCCAAGAAGATCCATGGCAGGCATTTGCTCGCACCCATACAATCAACCAAGTTGTTCCTGGTGAAGTCACCAAGTTGGTTCCATTCGGCGCATTCATCCGCGTCTTTGAAGGTATCGAAGGTTTGGTTCACATCTCGGAGTTGGCCGAACGCCACGTCGAGATCCCAGAGCAGGTTGTTCAAGTTGGAGATGAGCTCTTTGTAAAGATCATCGATATCGATCTTGAGCGCCGCCGTATCTCACTCTCTCTCAAGCAGGCTAATGAGGGTCACGAAGTTGAGATCGAAGCATTCGATCCCAGCCAATATGGAATGCCGGCTCGTTACGATGCTGAAGGAAACTTCATCTACCCAGAAGGCTTCGATGCTGACTCCCAAGAGTGGCGCGCTGGCTTTGAAACTCAGCGCGAAGAGTGGGAGCGTCAGTACGCTGAAGCCCAAACTCGCTTCCTTGCTCACAAGAAGCAGAAGGCAGAAGCGAAGGCAGCAGATGCCGCCGCAACTCCAGAAGCTGAAGAGGTCGCAGAGTAACCCTCTAGCGACTCCCATAGAGTTGAAGGCCCTGACGCTAGCGTCGGGGCCTTTTACATTTTGATCAGGATGCCTAGTTAAATCTCCATGAGTAGGCTTACGGAGTGCTACTCGTGGCTTTAACAGGTGGAATCGGCTCAGGAAAGTCGCTCGCCGCTGCCTACTTCGCCTCCTGTGGAGCTCAAGTCTTGGATTTCGACCAATTGGCCCGTGATGTTGTCGAACGCGGCAGGGATGGTTTCGATGAGATTCTCGTTCGCTTTGGTGATGACGTATTGCGCGAAGGAAACTTAGATCGCGCCAAGTTAGCTGAGATAGTTTTCAACGATGCCATCGCTCGCAAAGATTTAGAGGCGATTACCCATCCGAAAATCCGAGCCGCCTTCGACGAGGTCGTGGCTGGGCTGGAGCCAGATGCAATATTGGTGAGCCAGATTCCATTGCTAGCGGAGAGCGATTATCCATATCCCTTTGATTTTGTGGTGACTGTCAGTGCTAGCGAGGATACTCGCCGAGCCCGACTCATTAAACGCGGAATGAAGGATTATCAGGTGACACAACGAATGCAGGCTCAGGCCACAGATGCACAGCGCGCGGCGGTAGCTGACGCGATTCTGGTCAACGACGGAAGCGAAGATGATCTGTTACGCCAAGTTGAAAATCTCTATGAGGATCGGCTCTACCCGGCGCGGATGGGGATGTAGTGCGTCCAATAACAGATCTGCAACGGAGAGTTAAACCTTTTGAAGTTATTAGCGATTACATCCCTTCAGGAGATCAACCCAAGGCAATCGCCGATCTCACCCGGCGAATTCAAGCTGGCGAGCAAGATGTAGTCCTCTTAGGTGCTACAGGTACCGGTAAGTCAGCGACAACTGCCTGGCTCATCGAACAGTTGCAACGACCTACTCTAGTTCTCGCACCCAATAAGACTTTGGCGGCACAACTTGCCAATGAATTTAAGGAACTTCTTCCTAATAACGCGGTCGAATACTTTGTTTCCTACTATGACTATTATCAGCCAGAAGCTTATGTCCCGCAGTCGGATACCTTTATTGAGAAGGATTCCTCCGTCAACGAAGAGGTTGAAAGGTTGCGCCACTCAGCAACCAACTCACTTCTTACCCGGCGCGATGTCATTGTGGTTGCAACCGTCTCGTGCATCTACGGCTTGGGTACACCGCAGGAGTATGTCGATCGCATGATCAGACTCCGTGTGGGTGAAACCATCGAACGTAATGCGCTACTGCGCCGCTTTGTTGATATTCAATATAAGCGCAACGATATGGCCTTCGAACGAGGGACCTTTCGAGTACGCGGTGATACGGTCGAAATAATCCCGATGTACGAAGAGCATGCAATTCGCATCGAGATGTTCGGTGATGAGATCGA
>Ga0214165_1001581_pt1 | contig 12065 bp, 14 predicted proteins | sample TroBogypolimnion_34_FD_153004 | JGI IMG/M metagenome (GOLD analysis project Ga0214165, IMG submission 153004) | Freshwater microbial communities from Trout Bog Lake, WI - Practice 03JUN2009 hypolimnion v3 | ecosystem: Environmental > Aquatic > Freshwater > Lake > Hypolimnion/Profundal zone ... | reverse complement strand
GGTTTGCTTATTTAGCAAAAACCAACCATAGCCTTCCTTATAAATTCTATAATTCATCAATTCCAACAATTTTACTATTTTTTTCTGAGAGCAAGTTTCGAAATTATAAAATAAGCAAAGTGTTCGACATATTGTCGAAATAATATTTAATAAAAGGATTTAAAGATTAAATTATAATATTTACATAGTGTATCAATGAATATTTCCAAATCATTTGAATTAGATTACTCCACTTTTAATATTTTCAAGCTCAACGAAGAACTAAAAAGACTCAAAGTAATTCAAAATCAATTGGTTGGTACAATAAACTGGAGTCAAAATCAGTTAAAAGAACGTAATGAAATAAAGTCTTTTTATGATGAAATTTACAAAACTTTAAATTCAGATATGCTTATTCAACGAAATAAAAAAGTTAAAAAAGAAAAGCTCAATGAACTTGATACTAAATTTTATAAAGAAAATCTCTATTACTTTAATAAAAAAGATGAGTTAATTGAAAAGATTAATAAATTTAAGACTATTCTTCTTGGTAATAATAAAGAAAAACGAAAAGAAAAAGCATTAGCAGATTTAATTTGTGAATGTGGAGCTCTAACTAGTAAAAGTCAAGTGTCCCGCCATAAAAAAAGTCCGTTACATTTAAAACGATTAGCATTATGTGTTGAAATTAATAAACCGATGTTAAGCGAAGTCGTTGAAATAAATACACCAATTTTAAGCGAAGTCATTAATGAAAAAGAAGCTATTTGTGAGCCCGAAGTTAATGAAGAACTTGAACCTGAAGAAGAATATGTTGATTCAGAATCAGATGAAGATGAAATAAAACAAAAAAAGGCAGATGATATTTATTTTAATACCCCTTTAAAAGAATTTTATAATGAAGACGAAAAAAACGAAGATATAAGAGAAGCAGGAAAAGATAGAGAAGACGAATTTAAACAACGCCACGGTATTAAGTGGAATGTCAAAATAATTTATAAAAAAAATATTGAATTGAGAAGACAATGGAATAAACCAAACGAAGCTATGATTTTGCTTTATCAGTTAGATGAAAATGGAAATGAAACAAAACAAGTTATTGGATTACAATAGTAATTGTCCGATATCGTAAAACCTCAACATTTTTATTATAAAAATAAATCATTTTTATAATAGTACAATTATTTTTTCTTAAATCTTCTAAATCCATTTCCTTCTTTTATAACATCAATCTTAGCACCAATATCAGTTATAGTATTAGTAAATTTTCTTAAAAAGTTATCATCATTAAATAATTCTTCTGTATCTTGTTTAGCAAATTCTTTATTTTCTGGAGAGCCAATATCATTACCATTTAAAATTCCCATAACAAAATCCTGACAATTATTATTTTTTGAGCTATATGAAAATGTTGATTCACCCATATAAGCTTTTGTATTGTCCATTAATTCTTGAATTGTAATCCTTTTATGAATAGATACTGGTGAATATTCTTCATTTTCTCTTGGTTGTGGATTTATAACAAACTTAATAACTTCTTCCTTTTCAATTTGAATATGATGACCTTTATCAGTAGTAATAATAAATTGTAAATGAAATAATTTATCATAATCACTTCTCTCTAAATTTTTTTGAAAAGTCCCTAAACTTATAAAATTTAATGCCTTTATGATATTATTCTGAATAGGTACTCTTCTTAAAGTAGCAGATACAATAGCATCATTTCCATAATTATTTAAGAATTCTCTAACTTTTGGTGGATAATCATCTCTGCCATATATGACTGATTTAACCTTTTTATATGTATCTTCAATAAAACCTGAACCAACTTTCTTAAAGGCAGAATGATAAGCTAATTTACACTTATTATCTTTTAAAGCATCTCTATAACTAATATTATGTTTTGAAGCCCAAGATTTTACAAAATTTATCCAATTAGACATTTATATACAAGAAGAAAATACTATAGATTATAAAATTAACAAAATTCCTGCAACTAAAATAACATTAAATCCCATTTTAGAAATAAAAATGTAAGCAATAAATTGCTGAAAATAATTATGTATTATTTGATTTATAACGTTATTAGCCATAGCAAAACCAAGATTATAATATTCTTTATTATATTTTTTAGGTCAAAATTTAGTCTTAATATAATTAGAAAAGATACCAGAATACTTTTTAATAAATGGAATCGCTTGAATTAAACCATTGTTACAAATGAAATCTATAGTTTCTCCTAAAATTACTAATTCTTCAGTAGAAGCAGATGGAAATAATTTAGTAAATATTTCAATAACAAGAGTTTTCTTATCAATCTTTTTAGAATTAATAGTATTTTCTACACAATTCATAATGAAAATAAGTAATTCATTGTTACTTTTATGAGCTTCATAATTTGATATTGATTGAACTTTTGTGATAATAGCATCACACAAATCAGACTTTTGACAGGCAGCGTGAAGAGTATTCTTTGGCTTAATATAACTTAGGTTTATACTCATTATACTATAATCTAAGAAAATATACTTTTATAATTTGATTAAAAAAATTAAATTATAAAAGTTTGTTTAATATTCATCATCATAACTTCCCATTAAACCATAACCAGCAGGAAATAAAGCACCACCTTTATGAGATACTTTTTTTCTTGGAGGAGCTTTCTTTTTATGAGCAACTTTCTTTCTTAATCCAGCACCAGAAGAACCAGACATAGCAGAGGCCATTTCAGCAATAGCTTGTCTATTTTTCCAAGCTTCTTCGGCTAAAGGTTTTGCTATTGTCAAAGCTTCTTTAAGTTCAGGACTTCTTACAACTTTTTCTACACCACCTCTAATATCTCCCCAAAGATTACCACCGTGCTTTTTAGCTTTCAATCCCTTACCTTGACTGCGCATAATAGCAGGACCAATTATATTGTGACCTAAGTTGTAGCCAACATCAAAAGGATTAAATGGAATTGCATTGTTAAGTGAAAATGCTGAACCAGCTGCACTACCAACTGAACGAAGGTCATCCAAAAATCCATTACCTTGTAAATGATGTTTTGCTTTTCCTACAGCGTGTTTAACATGTCCAACCACTGAATTAAAATGTCCTAAAGCTTGTCTAGCTAAATCTTGAGCGTATGGGTCTAATTGAAGCATTATTCCTGCACCTTTCAAATGAGCCTTATGTAGTTTTTTATGATGTTCATGTGTCATATGAATTTTATGGGTTTTTCCAAGCTTAACCTTAACCCTTCCTCCTTCCAAAAGCTTTTTAATCTGAGGATGACTAAGAGCATCAATTCCAACGTGAGAATATCTGTGAGGCATATTATAATATAGCAAAAGATATTATTTTTACCAAATGCCTAAATTAATCTCCAAATGCCTAAAGTAATCTCCAAATATGGATTTTGTAAAACTATTTATATTGTTTAATAAAAGATGTAGCAGCTATACTTGTAATTGCCCCAAAGTTCTTTAAAGAATGAACTACTTGATGAAGTTGTTTTACTAAATCTTTATTATCATTTCCTGCAGCTATTTCTCCAGTTAATAATTCTAATTGATGTTTTAAATGTTCTATTGTTTTGTCAGATTCTATAGGATGTTTCTTATGTAATTCAGCTAAAACAATTAATCTATTATATAAATGTAATTCCATTGTTTTCAAACTATTTAAATCCTTTTGCTTAATATCTTCGCCTTTAAGTAGTTTCATTATAAGCTTTACAAAATCATCACTAACAATTAAATTAGGAAATCCAATAATATTTGAATTATCCTTATGCTTAACAACAAGGTTATTTTTATAATATAATTTATTTAGATGTAATTTTAATTTTCCAAATGGAACAATCTCAGGTATTTTTTCAGGTTCAATCCCCCAACCGTGTAATTCTTGTTGAGTTTCTTCATCATATTCTGCCCATATAGGCTCATCTGATGTAAAAGTCATTGGTATTATACCAAATTTATCAATCAAATTATGAGACATAAAACTTGGTGATTTTCCTGGAATCTTTTGTAATATATCAGTTTTTTTTAATCCCGAAACTTCTTGTATTTCTTTAAAATTCTTACTGGTAGCAATTTCTTTAAATGAATTTCTTGTTAATGACATAGACCATAATAAAAGCATATATCCATCCTCATCTTCAGCAGGCATAAAATAAACCTTTTTATTATTTAAAGGATTAATTATTGTAAATACTGATTCTTCAGGTGCTTTAATAACTTGTGGTTCCTCTTCCTTTTTTACTATTTTTTGAATTTCCTTAAAAATTTTAGGGTCTCCTGAAATGAAATTATGTATGAATTCAATCACATCTCCGGCAATAATACTTTTATTATTTTTACCAAATGTTTCTATAAATTGTCTTTTAAATGTTGGAAATTTTTTATTTATTTCAGTTTTATATTCTATTTCATGACCACCTATTTTCAATTGATTAGCTACTGATTCAATTAAACTTTCACTTCTAAATAATTCTTTCATATTTTCTTTAAATTTGCGTTTAGCATATTCAATTGCCTCAAACTCACTTTGGTCTGGAATATCAATCTCTGCATTTGCTTTTAATCTAATTAAATAATCTTCTTCTGTTTCTCCAAATGCTTTATCCATATTCATTGCTCCTGAATTTAAAGCTTTTAAGGTTTCTTTATAAGAATCCATTTTCTTTTTATTAATATTTTCAACCCCTTGAAGTATTGCTTCATCTTCAGCTTTAGCTTGAATATAAACTTCATCTAAATATAAATAATTATCATTATTGGCTGCTATTTGCTCTAATTTTTTACCAACTTCTTTTATTTTCTTTTCAATCTTAGTAATATAAGACATTAATCTTGTAACTTTTTCTCTTCCATTTTTAGTTGATGTATCAGCTCCATTTATTAAATCTAATACTTTTTGTTTATCCTTTTTTAAAATTACTAATTGTTCTTTTTCTACTTCTACTTGATTTTTAAGAATTTCAATACCAGCTTTTCCTTCAAGCACTCCTAATTCAGGAAGACCAAAATATTCACCATCAAAATATACCTCTTGTACTAATGGTTCAGGTTCTAAATCAGGAGGTAATGGAATATTTTTCTTTTTAATAGGCTTACCTAAATCATCTAAAATTGGTTCTCCATGTTCATCTTTTTCAAACTCAACTATTTTAAATTGTTTATTATATTCTTTAATTGCTTCTTCACTTTCACGGGTTAGCTTTTTTGGAGCTAAAACTTTATTACCAAAAGCTTGTTTAGTCATTTTATCTAATTGTAATTGTAAAGTTAATTCTTTTTGTATTTCTGATTCTAATTCTTCAGCTGACATTATAATATAGATTGTGAAAATAAATTTAAAATATATTAAGATTATATGCCTAAACCAATTCTTCAATCAATCCTTTTAAATAAAAATAGATTCTCTCTAAAACAAGCAGTACAATATCTTTATTTACACGGAATTAGAGAAATTAAAAAAGTAGATGAAACAGATGATTGGTATAGATTCCGACAAGTGAATCCTGAAATGTTAAAAGAAAGAGGATATACTAAATTTAGAAATAAAGTAATTATTCCAAATGAAGTTGAATTTATATTTGCTTTCCATCCCAACTTTTAAGTTCTTGGATTTTTATAAAAATTAGTAAAATTCTTTCTTAAGGAACCATTTTTAATATCAACCATAAAGAAATTTGGTTTTTCTTTTATTGCATCGTGATACATTTTCTTAAATTCCTCTTTATCAATATTATCAATATTATGATTTTTCAATATATTGTTAATTGTAGCATTATCATTTTGTTTGAAAATTAAAAAATAGTGACAATTTCTTGTTATTGTTTTAGGAACATCCACATAATTTTGAGCGTTTAGATAAACAGTCCATTTTTTCTTTCTTCCAGCAGTTAAGTATTCTTTAATCTTTTGAAATTCCTTTTTCTTTAAATTAATAAAATCATCAAAAACAATTAATTTCTCATGTTCAGTATCTTCATCTTCATTTAAAGAAGGTAATTCTTCAATATTATCATAAAATTCAATATCAGGTATTTTTTCTCTCAGCAAATTATAGGCAGGTTCATCAGTAGAAGAACCACTAAATATTACAATTCTACAAAAAGTAGAATTTTTTCTTTTTAGGAAATTTAATAATCCTAAACTTTTTCCTGAACCAGTAGGTCCAATAGCTAAAATCATTGAACAAGGTTCTATTTGATGTTCTTTAAAATTCTTATCTCTCTTAGTATCATTTTTTAAATCTTTATTCATATGCTCATAAAAATTAATTAACTTATCTTCTTTAGAATTAGATGGCATTTATAATATACTTTTATAATAATTAATCAGTTTTGGTTATAACTTTTCTAAAGGTATATTATAATAAAATGTCAAAAGGAACAAATCCAATAAATTTATTTGATAATTGTCATTACAATCCTAATAATTATAAACAACAATTATCAATAGTTCCTACTAAAAGAGTTTCCTATATGACTACATCAGCTCAAATATTTACTGGAACTAATACATATAATATTGGAAGTATTTCTTTATCTCCTGGTATATATCAAGTAAATGTTAATTATGCTTTTCAAGGTAATTGGTCTGCTGTTGGTTCAGTAACTAATTGTGCTTTATGTATTAATACAAATTCCTCTATTTCAATTGGTCCTGCTAATTCTAATTTCTTTTATTGTCAAGGTCCTGCATTACAAACTTCAGTTTTAAATACTTTATATAATTTTGGAATTAATGGCTCAGGTGTAATTACACTTACAAATACACAAACTATTTATTTAATGGTTTTTTGTTATTATACTGGAACCGCAGTTATTCAAAATCAAGGAAGTACCTCTGCTTCAACTTTTGGGTCTGTAAGTTTTACATCCATCTTTTAATACCTTTAGAAAAGTCCATTTTTGAAAAAAATGGAGTTAAAGTATTTTAGGTATAGCAAAATTTTAAGTTAATTTTATTATTCTTTTTCTAAAAGAATATTTTCCCTTAGTATATAAAGATGTCATCTCAAACTCCTCCTAATCCTTGGTTTAATGCTATTAATTATAATCCTACTTTCTTTGCTACTTCTACTGCTGGTGTTTCATTATCTTATGTAAACGCTAATTTTCTCAAATCTTCTGCTGGTTCTAATCCATTATCTTATGCTACATCAACAACATTTTTGAATTCAGTTGTTCTTGGAAATACTACAATACTTCAAACTGGTGTTAATTTTGATATTAGAAATAATAGTGTTTCATCTACTATGACTGTAAGATTAAATAATGGTGCTTCAGTAGCTCAAACAGTTATGTCATTAAATGGACTTGGAAATAATACAAGTGCTTTTTATGGAAATTCTACTACATCTACAACTGCTAGTAATGTTGCTGTTAATGATGTTTCCGCAATAAATGGTAGTTATAATTTACTTATGGCTGTTGGTTCTAGTTCCTCAACTCTAGCTGTAAATGGAACATCTTCTTTATTATACAATCCTTCTACTGGTATTTTACAAACACCTGTTTCAACTGTAACTGGTAATATTACTTCTGGGGGAAATATTATTTTATCGACAGCATCTGGAACTGTTAATATTAATACTTCTCAAGTTGGAGTTAATTTAAATATTGCTACGGCATCTGCTGGAACAATTTATTTAACTGCGGGTGGCTCTAATGGAATAAGTTTAACATCTGCTCAAGTAACAAATATATTACCAACTACTTTTAATAATACTGTAACATTAACACGTCCTATCACTTCTACAAATACAACTATTCCTGTAGCAGGTCAAATAGGATATTATTTACCTGTAAATACAATTACCGCAACTATTCCATTTTCAGCTACAGTAGGACTGCCCGCGTCAGGAATATTTATCAATATTAACTCTTTAGCAATTGGGGCAGGTATATGGCAAATTAATGCTGTGTTTGGTGTTAATTCAGGAACTGCTGTTTTAACTGTTTCAAGATATGTTTTTGAAGTTTCACTGTCAAATATAGCATTTCAAGGAACAACCTCACAAACTCAAAATTGTATTCCATTTACTATGCCAGCTGTTAATGGAAATAGTTTTTGTGCTTGTAGTATTATTTCAACTACAACAGCAACAACAATATATGGAAATGGATTGATTACTTTTTCAAATGGTGGATCTCCAACTATTAGTTCTTTCATAACTGCTACAAGAATTGCTTAATATACACTAAAATACTTTAACTCCATTTTTTTTTAAAAATGGACTTTTAGGAAAAGTAGAGCAAACTGTTTATTAAAAGTATGGGATCATAAGGAAAATTCTTTTCCCTTAGTATTATATAAATGTCAAATGTTTTAGTAATGAATTCCTCTAATTTAGTTCAAGGAACAAATAATTCTACTTATCAATACAATTTTATTTCTGGTTCTTTTATTATACCTGATAATGCTGAGATATGTATTTCAAATATGACTATTCCTTATTCTTGGTATAATGTTAATGCACAATATTATAATAATGCTTCTTTTCAATATACTTGGACTGTTTTAGGAGTAAAAACAACTTATACAATTGTATTAACTAATGGTTTCTACTCAAACTCAGATATTAATAATTTTTTAATAGGTCAAATGATTTTAGCAGGACAATATTTAATAGATGGAAATGGTAACAATGTATATTATTTATCACTCCAATATGATACTCCATATTATGCGGTTCAACTTTTATCTTTTGCTGTTCCAACTACTTTACCTGTAGGTTATACACAACCTTCTAATTGGTTAGGATATCCAACTGTAGCATCAACTCCTCAATTAATAATTCAAGCTAATAATTTTGGTTCTTTAATTGGATTTACTTCAGGAACTTATCCTGCTGTAGTTCAAGCTACAAATTATTCTGCTATATCTAATATTACTCCTAATGGGTCTCCTGTTAATTCATTAATTATTCAATGTTCTTTAGTAAATAATAATGTTACAATGCCTTCAAATATAATTGATTCAATGCCGATAACATCTACTTATGGAACAAATATTAATTATCAACCTTCTTATGAAAAATGGGTTAAATTAAATAAAGGAAGATATTCTAATATGATAATTACATTATTGGACCAAAATTTTAATAGATTAATTGCTTTAGATTCAAATATTTTAATGACTTTTTTAATAAAAATAAAATAAATTTTTATAAAAGTCTATTATATAATGAGACATTTGAAACAAGTTTTAGCTCAAAAGCATTTGAGACATATTAAACATCCAGTTGTTAAAGCTCATACACGCATTATTGGTAAAGGAACTCATTCTCATAAAAAAGATTTAGTTGGAAAAGGATTTGGTCCTGAAAGAGGAGTTAGAGGTCCTTTATCTCCTTTGAAATTTAAATTTTAATTTCTCACCTTTTAATAATGAACTCATTAAGCAATACTGATATTTTAAAGATTTTAAAAAATTATGGAATTGAAATAAATGGAATTTTTTCAAAAGACTTATTACCAAATACTTTAGAAGAAGGTTGGTACATAGTAAATTTACAAAATCATAATAAAGGAAATGGAACACACTGGGTTTGTTGTTGTAAGCAACCTTTAGAAGAATCAATTTATTTTGATAGTTTTGGATTTGATAGTCCAGAAGATTTATCAATTGATTTAAACCCTTATGAATTTAATAAGAGAGAAATTCAAAATATAGATAGTTCAGCTTGTGGTTATTTTTGTATTGCTTTAATTAAGTATTTAGAAGCAAATAAAGAAAAATCAATTTTTCCTATTTTAATGAAAAGGTTTAGTAATAACTTTTGTAGAAATACTCTTTTTAATGATAAAATATTAAATGGATTTTTATAATAAACTTAAAATTTTTTATATAAACTTAAAATTTTTTATATATTCTTATTATATAAAAAATGGAATTTGAAATTGAGGAAGTTGAGGAAGTTAAGGAAGTTAAGGAAGTTAAGGAAGTTGAATCTTTAGGAAAAGTGGATATTCAAATTTTTAAAATAGAGGAACTTCATAAATGTTTAGATTATTTGAAACAAACTTGTATTCTTCCTTTTATAAAAAAATCCGATTTTGATACAATTGAGAAATTAATGATTTGTTATAGAACTATTTTAGTATCTTTTGAAACTTTAAAAATAGGTCAAGAAGTTATTTCTTCTTTAAATAAATAATTTTATAAATTTTTTTTCTTCACTAAATTTATAAAATGTCAAGTGATAATTATGTTTTCTCAAAATCAGAGGCTCCTCAAGATTTTAATTTAGAAACCCCTTTTACTTCTCTCCAATATAACTATGTTAATGATATAAATTCAGGTGTTTATGGTAGCAATGGTTTAGCATTAGTTCAATTTGACCTTTCTTCAATCTATAATTCTGCAGGATTTCTTAATCCAAGTGAGATGTATATTGCTATCCCCATTTGTTATACTGCTGCATATACTACAAATAATACTACTGGTGCATTGGTGGCTCCTACTGGAGGTGATTGGGCACGAGTTGGATTAAAAAGTGGATTTTTTCATCTAATTAATTCAGCCGAAATTGTTGTTGATGGTAAGACAGTAGAACAACAAGTAAATGGTCTAAATTCTTATGTTGGTTTTAAATTACAATCAGAAATGTCTGTATCAGATTTAGCAACAATTGGAATGACCATTGGTATGGGACGACAACTTGATAATCCTGAAAGTATTAAATATAATAACACTGCTTCTGCTACTGCTGCTGGTGCTTTTCCTTCAACTGGAACTGGACCTGTAGGTGGAAATGGATTGAGTAATTGTGCTCCATTTGCTACTCCTTCTAATGCTGGAGACCAAGGTGCTTATGGTGTTCAAAATATTAATACTTATAACAATGGTTATTATACAAGATTAAATAGAATTTCTGACCTAACAGCTCCTGCTACTTCAACTAATTTGTTTAATTCTAATAATGCTGGTTCTTCTATCATGAGCACTTCACAATGTGCTGCTGAATTTAGACCTACTTTTCAAGTTCTTGGAACAAATTATATGTGTTGGCAAGATGTAGCAATTATAAGAATGAAAGATTTGTTTGATTCAATGAAACAAATGCCCATGACTAAGCGTTTTGATGCCCAAATGAGACTTTATTTGAATGTTGGTTCTCTTGGTATTCAAGTAGTCCAAGCTACATCTGGTTCAATGATTACTTCTTTATCTACAAATACTTTTACAAATACTTGTCCTCTTATGGTTAGTTCTATTACTCAATCTGCTCTTCCTGCTGCTACAACTGGAATAGTAGTTGGTTTATCTATTGCTAAACAAATTGCTACTAATGTATTTGGTGGTGTTAATCTTGCTTCTTCAGGTTCTTCTAATCCTCTAACTTCTTGTCGTGTGTATTATTCTATGACTGAACTTAAACCCGAAAAAGCTCTCTCATATCTTGCTGAGAATAGGGCTAAAAAGGTATGTTATACTTCTATTTTATCTAATACTTTTAGCTCTATTACTGCTGGTTCTTCTTTTTCTACTTTAGTTCAATCAGGAGTTCAACGCATTAGAGGTGTTCTAATTCTTCCTTTGTTATCTAGTTCTACAAATGGACAATTAAATGTTACTACTGCTATTACAGGAGTCCAATCTTTTAGTCCTCTTCAATCTCCCTTTGATTGTGCTCCAATGCAGACTGGTCCTATTAGTTTAATTAATATTAATTGTGCTGTTGGAGGTAAGAATGTTCTACAAAATTCTCTTCAATATACATACCAAGATTGGTTAGAACAAGTTTCTAAATATGAAAAAATTGGTGCGGGAGATATGGGATTATCTTGTGGCCTTTTATCTCAATATGCGTGGGAGAATGCTTACAGAGCATACTATATTGATTGTGCTAGAGGTACTGTTGCTGATGGTGCTAGTTTGAGAAATTTGACTGTATCATTTATGAACAATTGTCTTCAAACAATTGACTGCCTTATAATAACAGAATATTTTGATGAGTTAGAAATTGATGTCGGCACGGGAAGAATTAAAAAGTAAAGTAGTTTTTGGTTAAATTTACTTTTTTTTTGATTCAGTTTTTTGTTAAATATTTGATTTACTTTAAATATTTGATTCAGTTTTTTG
>Ga0214165_1001552_pt1 | contig 12229 bp, 8 predicted proteins | sample TroBogypolimnion_34_FD_153004 | JGI IMG/M metagenome (GOLD analysis project Ga0214165, IMG submission 153004) | Freshwater microbial communities from Trout Bog Lake, WI - Practice 03JUN2009 hypolimnion v3 | ecosystem: Environmental > Aquatic > Freshwater > Lake > Hypolimnion/Profundal zone ... | reverse complement strand
CAGGTAATACTAGTATTATTGTTCCAGTGGCTTCAGTTCTTCCTGGCTCTTACAACAACTTGTCAGCCAATACACTTACTAATATTACCACTCCTCTAGTGGGTATTACAGCAGCTTCCAATGAATATGCTATGACCAATGGTACAGACACTGAGACTGATACTCAACTACAAGAGCGTTTTCTCAATACAGCTTTTTCTAACTTCTCGGGAACAAACAATAAATTTTCATCTATTGCTCTACAAAATCCTAGCATTACTCAGGTAAATGTTGTTGGAACTCAAATGAATTATCTTGAAAGTCTACAAGTTGCTACAGTATTGAGTGGAAGTAGTCCTTTCAACTTGGGTTTACGTACTCAAGCTCAATTAATTGCTGTTAGTGGATCAACTGTTGCTAGTGTCTATCTAGGTGCACTTCAGCCCAATATCACTATTCCCATTAGTACCAGTAGCCCAGCAGGACTAATTGCTCCTGGAGCTACAGTAAACTTTGATGGGACCAACTATAATTTAAGTGCAGTTGCTAGTGGCAATGGCTATTTAAATATTGCCTATACCTATAGTGGAAGTGCTCCAACCACTCTCAACAATACTAGTACCCCAGCCAATATAGTAACTGCTATTAGTGGAATGCTTAATAGTGCTACTCTCAATTACAATAATGCTATAACTGTTATGGTTACAGGAACTATTAGTGGTAGCAATACAATTGCTAGCGGACTTAATATTACCTTTAATCAAGGTATCCCTTGGAATGTAGTGGTTATTAGTGGTTCAGTAATTAGTGGAACCAACACAATCACTAGTCAAATACCTGACTCTCAATACTGCTATCCTGCTGGTAATGAGCAGGTGGGTATTAATCTCGGTAGTAACAATCAACAACTATTCACTAGGAATGTAGACTATAACTATATTCAAGCAAGTGGAACTTCTCCTCTGCATTTACAGGTTACTTTTAATCCAGCCTATAGTAATGCACCCAATACCTATACTGGTGCAGGTATTCAAATGTCTTCAGAATATATTCCTGAGTCCAGTAGAGTGGTTATTAGTGGGAATAATATTATTAATCCCAACTATGTAGACATATATGTCAATAGTACAACTACTCAAACTGCTACAGAGCAGATTGTAATGGTTACTGGTAATATCTTTACAGCCAGTGGTACTGGTACTTATAGTGTGGATAAGTTTCTAACTTCTAATGATACCCCTCCTTATTTTGGTAGTCTATCTACCTCTGATTATTATATTGGAGTTACCCAAAATCCATTAGCCAACTTTCCTTATCAGGTAATTAGTGGTAATGCTCCAAGTTATATGACTTTTGGAAGTTATAATTTTCCTATAGCTCTTTCTAGTGGAACCAGTGTTTCAATTGCAGTTAGTGGTAGTGCTGGAAGTAATATACTCACTACAAGTACAACCATTACTGGACTATTAACTGGTCAAGTTGCAGTCAATCCTTTTGCTAGTGTAGGTATTAGTGGAATTGGTATTGGAAATTATATTACAGGCCTAGTTCCTGGTAACCCTAATCAAATTCTACTTGCTAATAATTTGGCACTTGGAGTTAGTGGTAGTCTATCTTGGGCTACAGTGGCTTATCCTGTATATGACGAGACTTCAACTACGGGTAGTATACTAGACAAGAGTGGAATTGCTCTAGTTAGATCAGATCCAACATCAAGCTATGGTAGTAACTACCCTAATGCAGTTCCCTACCAAGTGGGTACTTTTACTCATAGTTACTATTCTGATATAGTTGCCACTGATGCATTAGCCCAGCAAAGTCGGGTAGTGGGAACTAACGTGCTAGTTCACCAGGCAGAATTTGTTAATATAGTTGTTAACTTTTCTATAATCTATACCTCTAGTGCCAATCCTTTAGTCACTAACAATGCCATCCTATCAGCAGTTACCAACTACTTACAAACAATTCCATTTGGTAGTAGTATAAGTCTTAATAATCTACTTCAGACCGCTTATGGGTCTGCAGGAGTACAGTCTATTAGAATTGCAACTGCAACTGATAATCCCAATAACTATGGAATTCAAGTAATGAATATTGATGGCTCAAAGCAGGGTGCTCCTTACACCAAAGACATATTACTGGATAGTAATAGTGTGCCCAATCTCTATAGTATTAACTATACTGTATTTGGGGTTAATAACTACTAATGTCTAATGGCAACTCTTATCCAGTAAATATATCTCAGACTCTGAGTTGGAAGACACGTAACTTTCCTGATGAAGTTTATGAGTTTAACCCGGGGGATGTATTAACTCTATTAATGAGCACTTTATTGGGCCATGCAGGAACGGGTCAACTTGATTCTGTTCAAACTGCAGCAAGACTAACCAGTCAATATTTAAATTTTTCTGATCTAGAAAACACTATTGGTGAACTACTGCGAAGCCCTCGATTAATATCAGAACAATATGCTACTGCTGTTAATCCCTTTACAGATCAATTGACTACCAATCAATGGGTTGATGTAAATATTAAAGATTCAAACTATCGTGAACGATTAATTGCCATGGCTGCTGCACTACTAAAAGGTGCAACTACAATGGGTATACAAGCTACAGCAGAAGCTATACTTCAAACTCGAGTGCAGGTTATAGAAAACTGGACTAGTGCCAATACTGTAATGGTTGCTAGTGGAATGAGTAGAGGTTTTGGGGTTAATGAAGTAATTGCTATACCCAATATACCTAGTGGAGTAACTATTGCTAGTGGAGCAATGGCTGCAGCAGTATCAGCAATGGAATCTATAAAACCTATGGGTTCTATTATTACAGTTGCTAGTGCAATTAATAATTTTGTACCCATACCTATCAGTTCTATCTCCGGAACTTCTGAATTTTTCTTTCTAGATCGTCAGGTAACTGCCAATAATGTCAATATACCTAGTATTGTTTTAAATAACACTGACCCCACCGTAGCAGGAAGATATTGGTTAAAGAATAATACCACTCAACCTGCTCCACAGTTTGCCTATCTACACACTCAAGAATCACAAATTGACTTCACTAGTAATATTACTGTAGTAAATATTACTCCAGTTACTTCTAGTGGTTCGTTGCTACAGTCTTCTACTTCCACTCTTCCCCTCGGCTCTAATATACTTCCACTTACTAGTACATTCTTTGGATCTCAATAATGGCACTTATACCTAAGAATACCAACCCTCTTTTAGATTACCTTAATGGTAATAATGCTGCAATGTCTGTTGATGGTCTAGTTGTTGATGGGGTCTATGGAGTTAATGGAGTAATTAACACTATAGGTACCAATACCCAAAGTTATCAAGACCCAGTAACTGGGCAGATTAGTAATACAGGAGTTCTCACTGTACCCTTTACTCCATCATCCTCAGAATGGGTTTCTGAAATAGTAGATGATGCTGTAAATACCACTTATCAACTTAGTTTTAACTTTAACCGTAATACTTTTATTAACTACATATCTTTTAATATACTTCAAGTGCCTTGTACTTGGACACTCTATCAGGGTAGTATAAATAGTACAAATCAAATATCTACTGGTATTATTAGTGCTTATAATACAGAAAATTATCAAAGTGTAGAGATTAAATTTCCTCAAACCTATCAATTTTCTTCCACTGTTAGTTTAATTCTAGTACTCACTAAGAGCCTAACTGGAACTCAATATACTTTTGGAATTTCTGGCTTTCAAGCAAAATTAATTGTACAGCAATATTCTGATCTTCAAATCAATAACACTACAGTTAGTGGTATTACTACTCAAAACAATCTAGGGTTTGTAGAGACTTACAACCCAGTAACTTATTCTTTAACCAACATACTTCCTGAAGCAGAACCTGATGTAGAAGTTGGTTCAGAGGCAGGTGAATACTGGAAATGTGCTCCCCAACCTACAGGTGATTCTATTGTCTACTTTGTAGTAGATTTGGGTTCTTTGCAGCTTGTAAATAAAATGTATATAGATCCACTATATTCCAGCAGTGTTTTTAATCTCTACTACTCTTATGACAACAGTCTTTGGTACCCAGTGCAAAGAGATTTTAACTTAAAAAAGGGTATTTATGATCTTCCTACAGTTTTTGCTCGCTATTTAAAATTTGAATTTACTCAACTAATACCAGAACCTTATAATCTTCCATTTGATAGCATTCAAAGAACTATTAGTGTATTTCCAGACTGGGTAGACAATTACTATACAAATATTGAAAGAGCTATTCCTGATATAGCAAATCAAAATTATGCTTTAAGCTCAGCACTTGCTCCTAATGTTGCCTATAATAGACAGCTTTCTAGCTACACCACTTATGGTACTAGTATTACCAACTTAAATGGAAGTGTCTGGGGAAGTAGTCCTAACCCCACTACTCAACCAACTAACAATAATAACAATACTACTATTACTGACCCTACTATTAGTTACAAAACTTTACAAGATGTAGCAGGTACAGGTTCTATCTATAACCCTATAAGTGATCCAGCATTTATTACTCGTAGATTTCCATTTGCCTCTACTCATGTCTATAAGCAAATTAATGTTAACCAAACTTGGCATCAGGCCTATTTTACGGGACTTAAAAGTCTACTTCTTTACAATACTAACCAGGGAATTCAATCAGACTATTACGAATTTAGTAGTTATTTTCTTAGTAATGCAACTAATTCAACTCTTGTTAGTGGAACCGGCACTACAGCTACATTTAGAACTCCAAGCTTAGTTACAGTAACTGTTAGTGGAGTTACAAGTACTGTAGTAAGTGGTGGTGGATACACAGGTGCTGCTGGTAATCAACTACTTACACAAAATTTACAGACCTATACTCAGTTTAACAGCTTTAAAATAGCATCTCTTAGTAGTGACTGGGTGCCATTTTTATCTAATAATCAAACTCTATTGCTTGGTAATCTTAACACTCTTGGAGTTACAACAAGTGGACTTACAACCAATAACCTTACCCCAAACAACTCCAATTATGGTCTATGGAGTTTTACTCCTAGTGGTAATACAGCACCTATACAAACTTATGTTCAGAGTCCTTTGGCAGCTGGTGGACAAAACTTACTTACTGCTGCTGAATCAGCATTAATTAGTGGAACTGGTTGGAGAGGACCTTTGGTTGCAGCCACTAGAATTACAACTGGTACTATTAGTGGAGTTACTACAGTAACCGTTCCACTTGTAACTAATATTCGAAATAGCTATGGATATGCTGAAGATGTATATGGTAATGAAACATATGGTACTCCTACTACACTAGGTATTGCAAACCCGAATAATTATACTTTCCTAGTAACAGCTAGTGGTGTAGGCACTATAAGCACTTATGTAACTTATAGTGGGGTAGGGGTTAGTGTTATTAGTGGAACCAGCTTTACTATTAATGGAACTAGTAATCTCAATTTCTTTACTACCCAACCATTGGGCACTACAGTTGCTAGTGTTGTTATAGCAGCTAGTGGTGGAGCAAGTTTTCAACTCTCTAATGCTGGATTTTATTTGGGAGTTCAAAATCAATGGAGTACTCCACTAGTAACTAGTGGTATGAGAATATCAGCTACTGCTAGAATCTATCTACCAAATACCAATAATGGTACTTATAGATGTGGACTTTATTCTAATACTACTGAGCTTGCTCATGTTCAATTTAGTAACATTCCTCTAAGAACCTGGGTGGATATTGAAGTACCATTTACTCTAGTAAGTGGATACTACAACTATAATAACTTTAGTGCACGACTTACTCAGACCAATGGAAAGGGAGAAGTATACGAAAGTGCAATGCTTGGAGTCTTTTATAATCCAGTCACTTGGGAATATTGCACTGATGGTTCTGGAGCAGTATGGAACTGGATAACTACAGGTATCAATAATGCCAATGCCAATATTGGTTTAAGAGCTCCAACTAGGCAAATACAACTTAGAGGAACTTTAATCCAAGATGGTTCTCAAATATCAGCATTGACTGTATTGCCCAATTACACCCAAAATCCCTATTACACTACAACTCCTATTAACTATATTGGTGACCCTAAGACCAATGAGCTTAGTTGGCGTCGTACTCCAGCACAGAGACCACTATTCCAATTACGTAGTGAATTGCATCCAGCACAATATGATATTGGTATTCTAATGAATATCAACAATCCCTACACTCTAGACTGATTTACTTGATTTTTTAGTCAAAGTCTACTAAATTAGTAACTATGTCTCTAGATAATACCATCTTTGTACAGAGTAGTGAAGCACTTAATGGAGTACTGAGATTTTCCTCAGTTGCAAGTGGAGTTCGAGATCCAAGACTCTTAGATCCATATGATACCTTACGCAATAGAGATAAATTAGTTGAATTTGAAAACTTTCTAGAATCTAATGGATTGGAATTAAGTTTTCAAGATGATCAATCTGAATTGTTATATAATGAATTAAGTGATATAGTAAAGGAACCATATGAGGTTAATTCACCGTTCTTATTAAATAACACATTATTTCCATTTCAAAATATAGGTTTAAACTTGGTGTGGAATCAACTAAAAAAACCAAACTTTTCTAGAATTCTTGTACAGTGGGATACTGGAGCCGGTAAAACACTACTAAGTTGTTTAACTGCTCAGAAACTATTTGATGCTGGTGACATAGATAAAGTTTTAGTTTTCAGTAAGAAGATTAAGCAGTATGACTGGGAACAAGAGTTCAGGAGAATGACCACCTTGGATATTGCTCGAGTGAATATTGATGGTAGGGTCAAGCGTCATAAGTTTTATGAGGAAGATTCTAGTCAAGTTCTAGTACTCAATTATGAAAAAGTTCGTGGTCCTAGTATGACTAGAAAAAAGGGTGAAAAAAGAAAAACCCAAGACTATTCACGAACTGATCTTGAACAGATTTTAAGTCTAGTTAAGGGCAAAAGACTTTTAGTTATTATTGATGAGGCCCAGAAGATCAATACTGGTACCAGTCTACTGAGTGAAGGCTTTAACATTCTACTCAATGACCCCAAAGAAAATGTTAAGTGCCTTGCTCTTACAGCAACTCCCTATACCACTAGTCCACTTAATATTAGAAATATTTTTGCTACTATACGCCCTGGTATTCCCGGTGTAAGTGATATGAACCGAGATCAGTTTAAAATGCTTTATGGCAAAGAGTTTGATACCTTTGAAAAGGGTTATGTTAAAGAGATTTATGTTAAAGAGTGGGATAGAGCCAAACTTCCACTATTGGGCAAGAAGCATGAAAATTGGACTCATATTGCAATGAAGAGTGACCCCACTATTGCTGCCCAGTTTCCAGAGAGTATGCCCAAAAGAATAGTCTATGAACTTTCTGAGCAAGATAGGCAAGTTTATGATTTTGCAGAGCAATTGGCTAGAGAAAAATTTAATCCAGACAATCCAGTAAGTAGTTGGGCCTATATTGACACTCTAAGAATGATTTGCAATACCACAACTGGTCTACTAAGTAGTGGAAGTAAATTTGCTCAAGAGATAGTAGAAGAGTATAGAGATTTAATTGACATCTCTAATAGCAATAAATATCAACTAATTGAGAGTAGTTTAGAGACTGCATTTGAGAGCAATGATAAGATGGTGCTATTTACTTTCTGGACTCATGGAACTCTATTCCCCTATCTTGAAGCATTAAAAGCAAAATTTAAAGATGTACCCATTCTACCAATCTGGGGAGTGGGAATGAAGTCAGAAGAAACCACCTATAATATTAAAACCTTTAATGAAACTAAAGGACCAGCAGTATTGTTAACTAGTGATGTTGGGCAGGAAGGACTAAACCTATATGCTCCCTATTTATGGAATATCGAAATTCCCAGAACTTACGCAGAATACAAACAACGGAAAGACCGTATCAATCGTGCCGATAGCAAATCAAAGGGAGTTAGTCATACCTGGATTTACCGACCGGTTGCTAATGACACTATTGAAGAGCGAATTGATGCCAAAATCCTTCGTAGAAGAGCTGAAGCAGAAGCCATTCGAGGAGTAGTCGATGAAAATGTAGACATGGAGGACACCATTGATTTAAGTCCAAGAAGTCTACTATTTGGGTCTTGATTTTAAAGACTATGACTATTATACTAACTTATAACTTAGCAGAGAGAGGTGATGCCTATAGTAACTAAGCGTACTTATTAATCGAACATTGGAGTAATTTTGCGACGTTTAATTGCACTTGGAATTTTAGTAGTCTCAACATTTGGTATAAATAGTGTGGCTGCTGATACTAACAATACAGTAACAACGACAACAGAAACAACAATAGCAATACCCGTAGTAAATGTAGGACTTGTCCCTAGAAGTGTAGTATTAAAGTGGGAGAAGGTAGCAGTATGTGAGACTGGTTTTAATTGGACTCTTAAAGGACCCTTGTATTCTGGGGGTCTAGGAATTACCAATACTAACTGGATTGCATATGGTGGTAGACAGTTTGCCAATAATGCAGTAGATGCTTCACCAGAAGAACAAATATACATAGCAACAAAAATAAATTCGAGTGGCTATATTCCCGATCAAGGTGGTTGCAGATATGGCTGGTAAGAGGAGATAACATATGAAAAGATTAGTAGGCAGAGCTGGTTCACTAATGGGACTAATAGCAATTATACTCTCGATGGTGGGATCAGGTCTAATTGTACCATTACTTATTGAGGGTTTCTATTATCACAATAGCACCTGCATTGGATGGGCTCTAGCAAGTTCCCTAACCTTACCGATTTCAGGTGTACTAGCTATAATGAGAGGAAAATAAGATGGCTGTTGCTAAAAAATATGATAAAATTCAACGAGATTTGATGAATTATATTCTATCAGGGCAGATGCATTCTACCCTTATTGGCAAGCTTATCTCTATGGACTCTAGCAGTGACCCTAGTAGTATTAAGGCTGTTGAAGAACTTGTGGAATATATTGTTTCACTTCTTCAAAGATCTGAAAATTATGGAAAGGACCATGTAAAGTCCAAGAGTATTTAAATAATAGAAGTGAAGGATGATATACTTTCCTTCTCAGAGGGGTCTCTATCTCCCTAGGAGTTGCAGTCGGTTTCTATAGCCTTGACTCCTCCTGGGGACCCTTCGAACTTCTTGTTTAATTACCCTCTTGGATATATACTATTAGTATGCCAAGTATCAATAAAACAACAATTGACTTTACCTGGCGAGAAGAAGCTTTGTGTAAGGGAGTAAGTACCGAACTATTCTTTCCCACTAGAGGAGAGATAGTGTCCAAAGAGCTCAAGCAAATGTGTCTTGACTGCCCCGTAAATAATGAGTGTTTAGACCATGCTCTTAGACATGAGCACTATGGTTTTTGGGCTGGTACCAGTGAAGAGCAGAGAATCAGTATTCGCAAGAAACTTAATATTATCTGCAATAAACCTGAAGCCATATATTGGATGGGCACTCGTGAAGAAAAAGCCAAAACTGAAGCTAATAGACGGGATAAAATTAAAGGTCGTGGTCGTAAGGCAGCTGCTTGTGGAACTCGAAGTGGTTATGGAGCACATCTTCGTAAAGAAGAAATTCCCTGTGATCTTTGTAAGCAAGCACAGAGTAAGGGTGTAAGAAAGTTTAATGAGGCCAAGAAAGAGAGTGAATACTAATGAGTAAAGTTGGATTAGTAATTCCTGTACTTAATAACTTCGATCAAGCCATAGAATTAATCTATAGTGCCAAGACCCAAGAGAATGAACTTAAGGTCTACATACAGCCACAGCATCGTTATCAAGTTCCATTATCAGCAGCTTGGAATAAGGGTATGAAAGAAGCACTTCGTGATGGTTGTGACTATATTATTATCTCCAATGATGATGTTCTCTTTGCTCCTTGGACCATAGATGCATGGGTGTCAAGAGCACAAGAGGTACCAGAAAAAATAGTATTAACAGCACCTCTTGATGTAACTGAAACCTATTTTGATCCCTTTGAAATCTGTTTTGGGCAGCCTGAAGATGAGTATGAGTTTGCAGAACATGAATTATTTTCTTGTTTTATGGTAAAAGCCGACTTTTATGAAAAGTGTGGTTGGTTTGACGAGAACTTTGATCCCTGCTGGTGGGAAGACAATGATATGCACTACCGTATTAAACTACTTGGATTTGATATTCAAAAGTTTAAAGTTCCCTATATCCATCTTGGAAGTCAGACTACTAAGAAAATGAATTTACCTATTAATAGTTTGAAGAGTCAAGAGTATTATAAAAAGAAGTGGGGAAGTAACAATCGTAATTTGATAGAACAGTATATAGTACCTTATAATGATAATACCCTAACTCCTAAAGATTGGAATAAGTTCTAATGGCCAAAGCACGTGTACTAGCATGGGGTGACTACTGTTGCTCTACCGGATTTGCTACTGTAATGAGTAATATCATGCGAGAACTTGATAAGACTGGTAAATTCGAGATTGATGTTATTGGTATCAATTATGATGGTGGAGTTTATGATCGTGAAAGATTCCCCGGTAATGTTTGGCCTGCTATCAGTGCTTTGCGTATGCAAGGAGCCTATGCTGACTACCATGGACGACAAGTATTCCTAGATTTTCTAGGCTCACGTGAGTATGATGTAGTGTTTATTGTTCAAGATTCATTTATTGTTCTCAATATTGCTCCTCAAATTCTAGAGGTTCAAAGAAATAAGCCTACTCCATTCTCGACTATCTACTATTACCCATTTGACTGTGCTCCAAAAGAAGAGTGGGTCAAGCAAGTTGCTGATAGTTTTGATTTTCCAGTTGCCTACACTGAATATGCCAAGAATGAAAGCCGTAAGTATCTAGGAGCTGGTGCCGATAAGCATGAAGTAATCTATCATGGTACCAACACTCAAGACTTCTTCCCTATTGAGGATAAGCAAGCAGTTCAAAGTATTCGTAAGGCATTGTTTGGTGAAAACTCTGATAAGTTTATTATCACTAATATCAATCGCAACCAAGGACGCAAAGATATTAGTAGAAGTTTTATGATTTTGAAAGAACTTAAAGACCGTGGTCACGATGATATATTCCTCTATATGCATATGCAGGAAACAGATTTTGGTGGAAGTATTCTACAAATGGCTCGTAACTTTGGACTAGAAACTGGTAAGGACTGGACTCTGCCTAACCCCCAACAGTTCTCAGCTCATTCTGGATTTCCTATTGAAACTGTTAATCAGATCTATAATGCTAGTGATGCCTATCTTACTACCTGCTTGGGAGAAGGATGGGGCCTAAGTATTACAGAGGCAATGGCCACTAAACTTCCTGTAGTGGCTCCAGGAAATACTAGTATTAATGAAATCCTTGGTGATAATGAACGAGGATGGAAAATTCCTAGTGGAGATAATCCTAGTATGTGGGTCATTAAAGAAAATGATAATGAACGTATAAGACCCCTTATGGATGTTAGTGCTGCTGCTGATGCTATTCTTGAAATTAAGAATGACCGAGAAGCTGCTAATAAGAGAGCAGAAGCCGCTTACAAGTGGGCCAAAGAACTTACTTGGGAGAGTGTAGGCAAAGACTGGAAGAACATCTTTAATAAGGCAGTTAATAAGAGTAAGAGTGCTCAATTGCTAAAGAAAGATATAGTTCAGTGGAAGTCATAGATATTGTTACTTTCAATAACCAAATGGAGTTATTGGACCTACGAGTTAACATACTGGAAGATGTAGTAGACCACTTCTACTTAATTGAGGCCTCTAAGACTCATCAGGGTGGATATAAAGAATGTCTACTTGATTATGATCATCCCAAAGTAACAGTAGTTACTATTGAGTTTCCAGAAGATATGACAGAAGATTGGGATTTTGAAAACTATCAAAGAGCCTATCCAATCTTGGGAATTAACCCCACTGATCTAGTATTAACTGGAGATCTAGATGAAATTCCAGATCCCAAAGCAGTGCAGTGGGTTAAAGAGAATATGGAACAAGATCAGGTCTATTGTTTTAACCAGCCACTAAGTCAATACTATATTAATAATCGAAATATAGATGAAGAATGGTATGGGACTAGAGGGTGTAGTGGAGAAGTGTACTACAATCTTAATGCTCAAAGATTGAGATTCACTGATGCCATTAGACTTCCAGATGCCGGTTGGCACTTTACTTATATTGGTGGTAAAGAGGCTATAATTAAAAAGATGACTGAAAATGCTCGTCATACTTTCAGTATTCCGGAGGCATTAGAAGTACTAGAAGAGCGTATGGCCAATAATGAAG
>Ga0214165_1001542_pt1 | contig 12307 bp, 16 predicted proteins | sample TroBogypolimnion_34_FD_153004 | JGI IMG/M metagenome (GOLD analysis project Ga0214165, IMG submission 153004) | Freshwater microbial communities from Trout Bog Lake, WI - Practice 03JUN2009 hypolimnion v3 | ecosystem: Environmental > Aquatic > Freshwater > Lake > Hypolimnion/Profundal zone ... | reverse complement strand
TAACAGAGTCTTCTCGCTTAGTCTCTCAGGCTGCCTTGCGGCTTGCCCCTCGTTGGCATTTCAGCGTTCGAGTCAATCAGAGAAGATTCTCACTGCCGAAGCAGTGACCCCATTTAATTAAGGTTGTGTCCCACGGTCAATACCTCCTAAGGTATTCAGCAGCCGCTTCTAAGACTTCTGGGCTGTCTTGTAAATTTCCAATGCCGACATTGCACTGAGGACAAATTATGCCTCGTGGTTTGGGCGGTATAACATGTTTGTGATCTGCGCAGGCCCTTGCTTCTTTTTGTCCTACATGTAGCTCTAATGGCTTTTTACAAATTGCGCATTTTTGATCTTGTTCTTCGAATGCTTTGTCAAATAACTCAGGCGTCCAGCCTACGGTCTTCAACTGGGCTTTTCGTCTACGTTTACGCAGTGCTTTTCGTCTTTCGGGAATATCTTTGTCCCTACGTTGTCGATTCCTTTGGTCTTCCCTATGGCACTCTCTACAGCGACGGTACTCTCTACCGTGGTTGATCTTAATTTCTGTGTTTTCAACATTGAACTCGTGTCCGCGAGGGCAATGCGTATCAGTAGCTGTGCAAGGAAGAGCTTTTGGCCTCTTACTCTCACGCTCCTCTTTGCATATTAGACAAGTTCTTCGTAAGACGCCGTTTACTTCTTTGGTGGTGGTGCTTTCCGCCATGAATTCATGGCCGTTTTGACAATACGTTCTAAACATATGTTTCCTCCTGACAAAGGTCGAGATGAGCGCAGTGTCAGCCGCGCCCATCTCTAGCCCATGGCCGCTAAACCATGAGATTCGCTTTTCTATTACGATGGGATACCGCCGATGTATACAGCTTTGACATGGTAGTCAAACTGCATCGGAGTCGCACCCACACTGGTGTAACCAATGCCGACGTTTATAGGCTGTCCTGCAAGGGCATTGATAACGATGCTGCCTTCTAACCCGCCGTGCACGTTGCTGGCATCTACAGTGTTATACCCAGGTCCACCAGGACTGAGTTGCTCCACTAGGGGAACCGCCGTGTAGACCCCACCAGACTCTGTGCCACTAGCCGTAATGGTATTGAAGGTGATGACTGTGCCTGCGGTTAGGTAGCACGCTGCGGGATTTCCAGGGGTTACCCCAGCATTTCCTGCTTGCAGTTGGCACTGTGCAAGCTGAATAAAGTTCGAACCCGCTTGACCACTATTGGAGTATGAAGCCATGAGATTGACTGCCCATGCTCCACTGTTCAGGGTGGTCGGGTATATCGACCCGCTAAGTCTGTACAGTGCCGTGTTGGGAACTGTGTACGTTACCAACCCTACGGGATAACTTGGTGTAGTCATTCCAGCAAATACTTCACTGAATTGAAATTGCGGAGATGATCCCCAAGCTGCCGTGTACAACGTAATGTTCTGCGTGAGCGTTACCAAGCAATCGGCGCATGTCCACTGAAGGCTGATAGGTCCAAGTATAGAACTTGTGGACGCCGCTTGACCTGAACGGACATAAAAACTGACTAGATACATTCCAGATACTTCTGGTACTTCTAGCAGGGTTAGAGGAATAGCAGCAGATGATTCGGTTCCATCTGCTTGTAAAGTAATAGCAGGAGCCTGCGTGCCTGTGGCAGTGTTGTATGTAACAATGGCACCATTGGTGTAAATCGGTTCAGCCATAAATTCTCCTTAACCGAGATACTCGGCATAAACTGCGATGTCATAAGCCCCGTTGCCGGTGCCTGCGGTGTAGCCAAACGCGTAGGTGATTGCGGTGCCTGCTTTGGTGTACCCTAGTTTGACTCCAGAAACCGCTGTTCCTGTGGTATTAGCAGCACTGACAGCGGGGGTAGTCGGATTACTTGTCTTGACTACGTTGTCGCCGTTTCCATTGGTAAATGTATCTTGGAATCCGCTTGAGCCACCAAGCGTAAATGAGGAGGAGTCCACTGTGGTAACCGTAGCGACGTAGTTGATACGCCACATACCGCCCTTATTTGCTGAAGCAGGAACCAAGGGCACAGCAGATAAAGCGGCTGTCTGGGCAGTCTTGAAAGATTTGTATAGGACGCTGGGCACTGTTCCGCCTTGGGCGGCTGACACTGCTGCAGTTGTCTGCACTGTGCCATCACCAAATACTAGAGAGTAGAAAATTCCACCTACCTCATTTGATTGCCCTGGTTGAAAAGGGGGTGTTGACATGGGTTCTCCTTGAAATTACCCTTCTAGTAGAACTGGGTTGAATAAGAACTGATCTAGATAGTACCAAAGTTCCACTACCAAAGTGCCGTCACCTAGACTTGCGGGGTTCGCTGTGCATGTAAGGTACACACCTGAATTGTCGATGGCAGTCGTATAGGCTGCGGTGTTGATTCCAGTCTGCGTCATAAAGCCGAGGCCGTTGGCGGAACCCTGAATAAACGTGCTTGCACTTATTGATGCTGCGGTGCTAAGTGCCGATGGCTCGTATGTCATAGTCCATGCCCCAGGGCTTCCAAAACTACCGTATGGCACAGTGCCGAAAATATACTTCAGAGAGCAGTGCTGCACTTGTATGTAAAAACCAACGCCAGGAGCAGCGATGACTTGGATTGGCGTGGTGTGAATAGTCGCAAGTTGCGCTGCAGTGATGGTGATAATTGTTTTGTTTGTGGTGAATGCGGCATTGTCCAAGATCAACAAGTTCTGTTGCAGGGAGGGGTCTTGCCCCTTCAATATCAAGTTCAGATTAGGCGTGAACGTTGTAAGAGGGTAGTTTGGGGTCAACGGCAGAATGGCAGGGTTTATAAAAGTGTTCCCTAACTGCGTCTGCGTATTTACGTTTGCTGGATTCAAAACTGGGGCAGCGCCATTCAAATACCCGTCAACTATGGCTTGCTGCTCTGCTACTTGGAAATCATTCAAAAACGGTGGATTTGGCATTGCCTGCTCCTAGTGATTTTTTAGAAATGTGTGGGCCGATTCTCACGGCCCTTCCCGAATCAGTCGGGTGCATTTGTTTACTACGCCTGTTCCGTAGAACCTGCCTTGCGGCATTGCACGGGTGATACTTGGAAAGTTACGCCTTTGGCTTCCCCAACGTTTCCAGGGGTTTCCACCACGCACGTTACGCGATCCCCTGACCCACCAAAGCCGTTCGGTGTGGGGGTAAAGGCAGTAACTAAGCAACGCACATTGACATACGTGCCAACTGCGAACGGTGCGCCGTAAATGTCACGCTCTTGCGCTATAAATACTCCTTGTGGTGCTGTGCTCATGTTGTTATCCCCTCACAGTCGTTCTATCCCACACTGCGTGGAAGATTACGCTAGAATCGATCAGAAGGCCAGTAGACAACGCAGCGCCATTAGCCAACTCAACTCCGTTGACGAAAATCTGCAGCGTGTCTGTGGCCGGTACATAGCGGAACGTATACAACGTTGCGTCGTTTGCGGCTGACTCATCATGCACGTCGCACCACAAAAACCCGTTGAAATCTACAGTGCGTTGGTCTGCGAATAGGACCAATCCCATGGGGATTCCGCCCGTTGTGTAATTCAATCCGTAGCCAAAGCTAACGGTTCCCCACGCTCCCTGGGTCTTGCCTGTAATGTCAGGAAATGTCAGTTCCTGAAGTGAAATTCCTGCTACGATATTACTCATTTGTACTTCTCTTTTCCCCGCCTCGGCCCCTTGGCCTATCGGATACAATTAGTTTTTATTGCGATTGCAAAGGAAACCTCTGCAAAACTTTTATCAGTTTGCCCCGTGTTCTCTTGACACCCAGGGCGTTCCATGCGCTGCCTACTGAGTTACTCGCAGCCGCCTCATTGGCTATGCGTTCTTTCTCCATAGCAACCAAGTGCTCGGTAAATGCGTCTTGGCTCAACTTCTTACTCGCTTCGTTTGATGCCTGAGTTTCATCTTCTCGTAACGACATTATCTTGACCTTTCAAAGACGCTATGCATCTCTTGTACAACCCGTTCCTGCGGCGTGTTGCCATATCCTGTCCAATTAATGAACATACACCACGCGATCACATCGCTGCCCAGAACCATAGAAGGGTCTTCCCATCGTGGTCTAACTGGCGCACGCAATGCACGAGGTGCTTTGGGCACGTAACTCTCTCGCTTGCCCGTATACATGGCATACCGTGGATCGTGGCTTAGGACAATACCTGCTCTAGACAAGCACTCTGTTACCCATACCTCATCATTGTTGTCTTTCGGCAATTCGGCATCGACCACTGCTGCCATGGATTTTCTAGACAACCAATAGCAGAAACCAAACGGTACAGGGTACGTACGCTTGTCGTTGGCGTGCCCTGTGAAGTCATGGTACATAAATCCTGAGGACATGACCCTCGCTGGTTTCAAGATCACATCGTCATCACACTTCAGCACAAAGTCATAACCGTGCTCATACGCCCAACGTACAATGGCTCGAACCTTGCTGGGCAACCCTTGATAGGAATCGTCACAATTCAGGAACACTTCATCTGCCTTTGGTTCTCGTTCTGAAGGCCCCAGAAAGAACTTATAATCAGTTCCTACGGGTATGAATGGAAGCCATGTGTCTCGTATCGCTTGTTGAAAGGCTGGACGGTTATGGCTGTTCACAACGGCTAGGAGACACCTCATAGTTACCTCCCAAGTCGTCTGAAGGTGCGCGTCGGTAGTGGAGGAGCGGCAACTACGGACGGTGATTCGGATTGAAGTTCTGCCGCAAGTTGTGCCATTGCTTCGTCTCCCCATTTGTTTCTGAACTTCGCTTCTCCTGGTGTACAATCGATGCCTGGGCCGGTGCGAGTAAACGTGCTCGCCGCGTGCTGGTGCTCTACACTTACCAAGGGCGTAACAGCCAAGGTGAACCCTGCTCGTCTCACACGGAAGTTGTAGTCATCATCATCGTAACCGTACGATCCTCCAAATATATTATCCATGTAGCCGACAACATCAATAGTCTCCCGCTTTATGTACGTGCAAATGAGAGCCAATCGTTGTTTGGTGTATGTGATGCCTTCGGGCTTAGGGCAGAGTTGCCAGTAATTCCCAGCCTGTCCTAAAATTCTAGGAGATAACATCCCTATCTTTGGGTCTGAGTAGGCCACTTGTTGCAGCACCTCTACGGTATTGCTCTGCAGGAAACGCACGTCATCTCCGCAGTACAGAATGTCGCTGTCTTTGGCAGCGCCTTGCCATGCTAGATTTGCGTAGCCCGGATTGGAAAAAGGAGGTATACCTTGAAGGTTAGTCCACTTCTCTCCAGTTGGAAATACAATGTCATTTCCGTCTCGCACGAACACTTTTGGAATATCTGGCAAGAACTTATCGGCACTCTCAACGAAGCCACCAAAGATATCTGGAAAACGACCTAATACTGCAATCGTTACTAGGCGCATAAACCCTCTGTAATGGTTTTCGCAATGAAGTGTATATCTCGGTTGTATAGCCCCTGGTGACTTCCTATGAAAAAACCCTGCTTCTCAAGACTTTTTGCCACGGTATATTTTTCTATCATTCCTGGGAACAGTTTACGGTACACAGGTTGACTCAGTAGGGGAAAAAGGTAACGAGTTTCAATGCCGTTGTTCTCCAGATGCATAAGTAAAGGTTCTCTGTCAACCCCTTCTCGACAAACAAGTGGAAACATCATCCACGAATGGGAAAATCCCTCTGGTACACTAGGCAGTTGCAGTTTGTCCTCCAACGGTTTCAATAAGGACATGAGCAATGCAGCATTTGATCTTCGAGTTGCTATGTTTTCTTTCCAGCGCTCCAACTCTGACAAGGCAATCGCAGCCTCAATCTCTGTACAGCGATATGAGTATCCCACGCGGTCGAACTTGTAACGCCGCTCGATCATGTCTTTGCTGATCTTGTCATCGTCATCTATGGAAGTGTAGATACTGTCTCGTCCATGGGCCATAAGACTGCGACACATATTGTCGTATACTGGGTCATTGGTTGTAACCAAGCCTCCTACACCTCCCACTATAAGGTGGGCAACGTAGGTAGAGAAGCACGCCATGTCACCGAAGCTGCCTACGGACTTTCCATTGATTCCAGCAAACATTGTTTCGCAGGAATCTTCTATAACCTGCAGACTGTGGCGGTGAGCTATGATGTTGATCGCACCCATATTGGCTGGTAGGCCGAATAGGTGTACTGGGATAATGGAGCGGGTTCTGCTGGTGATGTGCTTCTCTATCTCCGCTGGGTCAATGTTGAACGTAAGCGGATCAACATCCACAAAAATCGGAGTAAGGTTATTCTGCAATACCACATTAGACGTTGCGATAAACGTGATCGCCGGAACAAGTACTTCATCTCCGTCTTCATAATGGTGCCGTTCTTTAAGTGCTGCCAAGGCCATTTGCAAGGCACTGGTTCCACTGTTGCAGAAGATTCCGTGCTTAGATTGGTGAAGTCTAGAGAACTCTTTTTCGAATCGCTCGGTGAAACGTCCGCGTGATAACCGATTTTCGTTCAGGCACTGGTTCACATACTGCTTGCCCTGGTCGCTGATCGACAGGTGGCCGAGTGTTATTGACATGTTCTGAGTCTCCATGTGTTGGTTTACTTTGTAGCAACTTTCTAATCTCTTCATTCACACGCGTGTGCACGTTAGTGTACTTCATAGCCTCATGCAAATTGTGCTCTATTGCAGCAGCTTTTGTCTGATAAAGTTCTGGTGTCAAGTTTTTTAGCAACGAAACTAGACTTCCGTAGTCTTCAAAAGTCAAAATTCCATTAGCGTCGAAGAACTCCCCCACGTTTGGGCATCCCCAGTAAATGGGTATAGTCCTCGATACGAGACAATCAATGAGTTTCTCCGTAATCCAATTCGTATGCCGTGCGTTCTCCATGATTATGGAGTATTGAAATGGGTACAGCATGGGTCTCTTACATTCTAGCACCGGAGGGGACATGTGCCTAACAATTTTCAACCCTCCCACATATTCAGGAAGTGTTCGATAAATTACATGTCTAAACTTATGCCCTGCACACATCATCTTGGCGCTAGTAAGGTAGGACACTTCAAATTTCTTCGCAGCAACGTTCGCTTCGTCTGCTGGGTCTTCTGACCATCGGCATGTTCCAAATATGAACTTCTTGGAATTTGGACAAGCATCCAGAACACGTTCATTCCAAGCCAAAATCAGATCATAGTACCCATGGTGGTCAATGAGCGTGTCCACTATGTCCAACACTTCAGGAGGTTCCAACTGATAGAACACTCGGTATTCAGAAGTGTCTTGGAAATCAAACGTATCCATAGCAATGGTCACTTGCTTTTCTTGCTCTGCAAATGAGTCGCCAAAAGCATAACCTATTTTTCTAGGTTTGAACATTGTGTCTCCAGATACCATTCCACAGTCTGCTTTATACCGTATTCAAGCCCAATTTTTGATCTATATCCAAAACGCTCCTCTGCTTTGGTCACATCAAATAAACGACGAGGTTGTCCATCAGGTTTGGTATCGTCCCACTCAATGGCCCCCTTGAACCCTGTGGCTTCTACAATCAAACCGACCAAATCTCGTATGCTGGTCTCTACTCCTGTGCCGATATTTATAGGTTCCTCTCCATCATAATTCTCGGTGGCTAAAACAATGGCTTCGGCGCAATCTTCGGCATGTAGGAATTCACGACTTGCTGACCCTGTTCCCCAGACTACTAAACTGGTGCCCTTCTTTTTTGCTTCCATACATTTCCAAATGAGGGCGGCAACGGCATGAGAGCGTGCTGGGTCAAATGTATCCCTTGGACCGTATAGGTTTACCGGAATGAGTCCGATAGCATTGAGTCCGTATTGCTTACGGTACGCTTGGCACTGAGTCAAGATAACGCGCTTGGCAATACCGTAGGCCGAGTTGGTTATCTCAGGGTAACCGTTCCATAAGTCTTCCTCTTTGGCAGGTATGGCCACATCTCGGGGATAGGCGCACACACTACTTATGGCCACAAACTTTTCAACATTGAAATCCTTAGCGGCTTCCATGAGTTCTAGACTCATAGTAAGGTTATCGTATAGGTACTTTCCATGGTTTGCGGAGCAGGCCATGATGCCGCCGCATGAAGCGGCAGCGTGGATAACCACATCGGGATGCATCCAAGTGTACATCTCAAGCACGTCTCTTCGTCGGCGTAAATCATAGAGTTTATGGTCTGGAATTACCACGTCCAAACATCCATGCTCGTACAGCTTATTAACAATGTACGATCCTAGGAATCCTGTGCCGCCTGTAACGCACACACGCTTAGTACTTAAAGAGTCCATTGTCTGAGTACCTTCCCTATGTAATCTACAATCTCTTCGGTATAGTGCGGTGGGCATCCCAAAAAGAACACGCGCTTAAGCGCTTCATTTGCATTTGGATATTTGGCGGCATCTCCCAAGTGCTTGTACCCCGGATGCAGCAGTATATTTCCTGCAAAATAGCTGCGCGTTTGCACAAGGTTTGATTCCAAATGGGCTACTAGGCTTTCTTTGGTCTCGGCTGTATCACATATCAACGGTACCCCAAACCAACAAGGATTAGACTTTGGATGCTTACTAGCAACCCTCACGTTGGGAACGTCATCAAACAATCGTGAGACTAGGTTGAAATTATCTCTTCGTCGTGTCTCAATCTCTGTGACCTTTTCCATCTGCGCCAGCCCAATGGCCCCCTGCAGGTCCAAAGGCTTCAAGTTGTACCCCATGTTAGTGAACAGGTACTTGTGGTCCATCACCGTATCATCACCGAGCCATTTAGAGAATCTTTTTCCACACGTCCCACAGGATAGTAAGTTTGCTTGTCCCACACAATGGCAATCTCTACCCCACCACGATATGCTCTTGGCAGTTTTTATGAGTTCGGAATCGTTAGAACAAACCATTCCTCCTTCACCCGTAGTGATGTGGTGTGCAGGGTAAAACGATGTGCTCCATGCTTGGTAAAAATCTGTCAGGTTCTTTCCATCCCATTTGGAACCCAGACTATCACAGTTGTCTCCTATAAGCATGTTGAAATACGAGGACAGAGAATCCATATCGGGAGGGTTTCCAAGTACAGGAGAAATGAAGATTCCAACCGTTTCATCTCGCACTGCACTTTTTACTTTGTCCACATCAAAATTCAACGTGTCCATCTCTATGTCCACAAATCTTGGCAGCAATCCATTCTGCACCAGAGGTGCTATGGTGGTAGGAAAACCTACGGGGGAGATGATCACTTCGTCTCCATCCTTCCAACCGTGCTGCTTTTTCAATGCCGCTATCATGACAAGGTTGGCAGAACTGCCTGAGTTTACCATGTGTGCATATCGCACGCCAAAATACTTGGAAAACAGGTTTTGGAATCGCACTACGTATTCGCCTGAGGTTAACCACGCTCCTGATAGGAGCGCTTCCATTGCCATCTCTATTTCTCTGTGGTCCCAGTACGGTCCTGAGTACAGCACTTGAGTAGTGCCGGGGATAAAGGGCTTTCGATTATGCGCGTACCTCGGAGTGTGCTGTGACAATTCCGATATTAGTTCCTTGATGCGCTCTGAGTCCATCTACGCCTCTACTTCTTCCACGCCTTGTGGAGATGTCGAATCTTTGGTTCAAACGTATCTACAGTCTTGTCCTCTGGCATCCACGTCTCTGGGTGGCTGAGATTTATCAACCTGGGGTATGCATATGCAGGGGAAAGGGAAATCGCAGGAGGGTGCTCCATCAAGTACCTGTTCATATGTGATTCTTCAAACCACACGGCCATTATCCCATTAGCATCGTCAGTGTCGATTCCTTTAGTGATTGCTTCACACATCGTTATGAACTCTGCCGTAGAACCACCAACGAGACACCCCTGATAATATATGGGGTCACCGACAACACACGCCGCAGATTCTGGGCGTCGTTCAAAACAGTCTGGAAAACAAGGATGCACAACTGCTGTTATTCCTTTTCCAAATATTTCTTCCAAAACTATCGGCTGACACACCAGCATGTCTGTGTCTAAAAATAGGATGTGATCATAGCGCAGAAGACTATCTCTTTGAGACAAAGTTGCATGAAATCTTCGGAGCGTAACTTGCGGCCATCCCGTATGTGGATGGTACACTTTGATTGCATCCAGAGGTTCTTCACTGTCAGTGAATACCAGCACATCATGCGGTGGGAAAAACTTCTTCAAAGCCTCGATTGCAGGCGGTATATAAACAATGCATTCTGGTCCCGTAGCAATCATGAGTACTAAAATTTTATTACGAGGCTTTCTAAGGCACCGTTCAGGACATCTACTGTTTTCCATTCTGAGCCTCACGCCAATCGTGCTCGACCATTCCTTCGATCAGTTCCTTGAAGGTGATCTTTGGTTCCCACCCAAGTATGCGCTTGGCTTTTGATGCATCTCCTTGGAGAATGTCCACTTCTGCTGGTCGATTGTATTTGGGGTCTGTCCCCACGTAGTTACGCCAGTTCAACCCAAGGTGTCCAAACGCCACTTCAAGAAGTTCTCGTACAGTATGGGTTTCTCCTGTGGCAATAACAAAATCATCTGGTGTGGGTTGCTGTAGCATGAGCCACATAGCCTCAACGTAGTCCTTGGCGTGCCCCCAGTCTCGCTGTGCGTTTAGGTTTCCCAGTAGTAATTCGCTTTGCAATCCCATGGAAATGTTCACAGCCGCTTTGGTCACCTTACGGGTAACGAACGTCTCTCCCCGGCGTTCACTTTCATGGTTGAACAGTATACCTGAGTTTATGTGCATCCCGTACGCTTCCCTATAATTCACACAGATGTTGTGTGCAAAAACTTTAGCGCATCCGTAAGGAGACCGTGGATGAAAAATGGTATTCTCATTTTGCGGTGGAGGAGTAGAACCGAACATTTCGCTGCTACTGGCATTGTACACTCGTGCCTCTGGACAATGTGCTCGTACTGCTTCTAGCAGTTTAAGAGTTCCCATAGCCCCTGCTTGGCAGGTATATTCGGGCACTTCAAAGGACACACGAACATGTGATTGCGCGGCTAACGAATACACCTCGTCAAACTTAATTTTGGAGAATAGAGAATCCAGTCCACTGCCGTCTGTCAAATCTCCGTAGTGCATATGCAGCCTGTCAAAGATATGGTCCAGTCTAGCAGTGTTAAACGAACTGCTACGGCGCATAAGGCCGTGCGTTTCGTAGCCTTTTTCAAGTAACAATTCGCACAGATACGAACCGTCCTGTCCCGTCGCGCCCAGTACGAGTGCTTTTTTCTTCATTTTGTCTCCTGAGTCCAACATTTCTGGTGCATGAGATAGTACTCATTTTCTCTATGTTCTAAGTGGGCCACTTTCACCTCTACAGGCTTAGAACAAATGATGCATCGTCTCCCGTAGAGTTTGAAATAGAACTCCAAGGCTAGTTTCTTCCAACTTTTCATATCTGAGTCCATCTTTTTGGGATTATGTCCGCTGAGTCTTCGTTTCCTGTTCTGAACCATTGCTTAGGGGCCACTACGTGCTTGGCGTTTGCCAACCATGCGCCCCACCAACTGAATGAACTATTGGCAATGATGGCGTGGCGGCATTTGCTCATTGCCCAAAGGTCTTCATGCGGTAGCAAATGCACAACCGTCATGCTGCACCTTAGAGGAGGCCTGTAATTGTCCTCATCAGAGAACACAAAGAAGTGCGCACCTTCTACACGCTCTGTTATATGCTTTACGGCACGCATGTAGTAATCCATGGGAAGTGCTCCATGCCTCGCTGCCGCCCATGTCAGGTAATCCCCCCGGCGAATGTGCAGCATCACACTGCAGTCACCCATTTGCTCTGCAACTTTCTCTGCTGTATAACTTACTGGGAATCGTGGTGTTAACTCCTTGCGAAGTTCGGCTTCAACATTGAGGAAATATCTCTCGCACTGCCAGTACCCTGCAAGGATTGAGTTGTCCTCTATCTCAGGATTGGGGTCGAACCTGAGCGAACGCTCTGCAATCCAGCGCCAGCCAGGATGCGGTGCAATAGGGAGCGTGATATTGAAGTACCCTAGACTGTTTCCGTATTGTGTGCATGAGTTGAGCAACTTTACATCGTACTTTGGAGACAGAGAGCGAGCGAATGCGTACTGAAAAATCTGATTCCCTAATCCTCCACATGTATTTACTGAAATCATCTGAGTTCCTAACTGTTGATCGGACTGGGCCACGTGACATGAGACCATTGGTGGTTCGCATGGTCTCTGTAGTACTGTTCTTCCTCTGTGAAAGGCTTTTTGGTGTACCATGGTGTGTGCTCCACAACGTAAGGCATGTCCATACGCAAGTTCTTTACGCTTCCTGTCCAATCAGCGTCCGTCCATGGGGCAAAAGCC
>Ga0214165_1001538_pt1 | contig 12338 bp, 10 predicted proteins | sample TroBogypolimnion_34_FD_153004 | JGI IMG/M metagenome (GOLD analysis project Ga0214165, IMG submission 153004) | Freshwater microbial communities from Trout Bog Lake, WI - Practice 03JUN2009 hypolimnion v3 | ecosystem: Environmental > Aquatic > Freshwater > Lake > Hypolimnion/Profundal zone ... | reverse complement strand
CCGCCTTGAGCCCAGGCCCCTTGGAGATCTCATCGCTGGTGGGCTCTAGTCGCAAATGAACTTGCCAGGTCACCCTTTGCTCGCCACGGCCCAGCAAGGCTTGTTCATAGTAGTTCGAGCCTGGGCCAAAGGCGCGGTTTCCCACGTTGGCACTTGGTCCTGACCCAGTGGAATTGGAAACGTTGACGGGCAGACTGCTCAACCTGAGCTTGAACACACCCGACTGCTGGGCCATGTTTTGCAAACTCTCTTTGAGTGCCAACACCACCAACCTGGATTGGTAGACATCTTTGTTGGGCACCTTGGGTGAGAGGTTGATGTCCATCACCGCCATGTGCTGAATTTGGCCCTTGGTCAATCCAGCCGAGCCATGATTTTTGCAACTCAAAGGCGCCAATCGCTCTTGCCGCGCCAATGCCAATTGGGCATAGGGCTGGGACTGCGGGTCTACACCATAGGCCAAAATCCTCACGCCTCGAACCACCATGCCGTTGGTGAAACTCGAGCCTTCCCGCAGCGCCCCTGATTCATCCACCCAAGCGCTGCTGCGAACCTCAGTGGGGCCCTCCAAGGACAACTCGATCAAGGCTTTGCGAAGCGCGTCAAGCCTTTGGTCAGCCGTGAGGTCCTGGGCACAGGTGAGACAGGCCCAACACAGGACCCACAAAGTCAGCAAAGTTCGGGGCAAGGTCAGGGGGGTGCGCAAAAGCATACCCCCAAACCTCGTCAAAAGCGTTTGGCCTTGCGCCATGCCCTGGGCTGCATGCTGGGTTGAGCATTTCCCGGGGCTTGAGGTGATGGTGCTGAGCGTTTGCATGGGTGAGATTTTCAAGCAATGGAGCTCGAGGTCAATCAAGCTCGAAGGGCTTTACCGTCCCCGCATGGCCAATTGGGTCAAATACAAGCGACGCAAGTCTTGCACAACTGTGCGGTCCAAGGACAAGGTGGTCTCGTAGGTGTCATCGCTCACTGGCGTGATGCTCACCAATTGCGCGCCATAAATAACGCCCTCGACTTTGGCGCGAAAGGTGTCATTGACGACGGTCATGTCGGCCACCGTGGTGCTGGCGTCCAATTGTTGACCATACACTTGCTCGGTCAAGGCGCGGTAAGCATCGAGTTTTGAAGCACGGATGGCGAGCAAGCGTTGTTGCGCTGGGTTTTTGTGATTTTGCACGCTGATCACCGCATAGCCAGTGGCCACCAAGGTTTCGCGTTTTTCAACCATGGGCGCAATCATGGAAGGTGCTGGTGTTGCCCCTTCGGCGCTGCTCTCACGAGGTGCGGCTTTACCAAAGAACTGGGGCATGCTCGAGCAAGCGCTCAAGAGGGCCACGGTTGCCGACAAGGTCACGATAGAGATGCTTTTCATAATAAGTTCCTTCAAATGTCAAACCAACTTAAATAACGTCCATCCAGAATCCCCGGCTGCGAATCCAAATCTGATCTGAAAACCAAGCCTAGTCCCCTTAGATCGACCGTAACAACGTAATCTTGAGAGTCCATCGGCTCGAGGAGCGCAAAAGTTTCAAAATCAAGTACCGAAGACCATGGCCACCTTGGGCAACGCCTTGCCCAGGACTGGAGCGTTGACTCCTTGCATGAGCCATGCATTGCCATAGCCGCCCGTGAAGACGGCAAAACATCACCGCTTGCCCCTTAATTGCAAGCTTTTGTGGTTTTTGCTTTTAGGTAAGCAAAATTTCTGCCATACTATGGAAAAAGTTCACTTGCCGTTAACAAAGTGTTGACTGGACTTCACAAAAATCCAAGCCCTCATGATCTTTTTTAGACTCTCTTTGCTCTCTGTGCCCCCAGAGCATCTTGGCCCACGAGCGAACGCACCACAGCATTCAGGCTTATGAAACCGAGCACGCAGTTCATTGGTCAAAGTGACTCGGCCCAATCCCTCAGAGACTTGCTGAGCACCATTGCCAACTCCAACTCCACCGTGTTGATCACCGGCGAGAGTGGCACAGGAAAAGAGCTCTTGGCCAGATCTTTGCACGAACAATCCATGCGAGCGGGCTCCAATTTCGTACCGATCAATTGTGCGGCCATCCCCAAAGAGCTTTTGGAGAGTGAGCTCTTTGGACACCGCAGGGGCTCCTTCACGGGTGCGGTCTCCGACCGACTCGGGCGCTTTGAACTCGCCCACGGCGGGACCTTGTTTCTCGATGAGATTGGTGACATGCCCATGGACATGCAAGTCAAGCTCCTGCGGGTCTTGCAAGAGCGCACCATTGACCCCATCGGCTCGACGCGGCAAATTCCCGTTGATGTGCGTGTCATTGCCGCCACCCACCGCGATTTGGATCACGAAATCACCACCGGCAAATTCAGGGAAGACTTGTATTACCGGCTCAATGTGCTCCCTGTCAATACACCGCCGCTGCGCGAGAGAGTGGAGGACGTTGAACCGCTGCTGCTTCATTTTGCACAAAAGTTTGCCCACGTGCAACACGGCCCCATCCGCTTTTCTGCTGAGTTCTTGGCCTCGATGCGCGAGTATGCGTGGCCCGGCAATGTGCGCGAGCTCTCCAATTTGGTGGACCGTTTCAGCACGCTCTATGCCGGACAACGCTTGGACTTGCGGGCCATCCCGCCGTCCCTTTTGCCCAAAGGCATGGTGCTGCTGCAAGCCCAATTAAAAACCAACATTCAAGCGCCTGTGGTGTTGCAGTCCTTGACCCAACCCCAGGAGGTGCTCGAAGAGAACTTGCAAGGTGAGCTGCCTCTAGAGACCGATTTTGAAGACTTGCTCGGGCTCGCGCAAGGCACTGGCCCCTCATTTGAGGTCGACTCAAGTGCCGGTAAAAAAAGCTTTGGTACTCATGTTGCGCCCACTTCATTGGCCCTTGCGGATGGGCCACTGGCGCAGGGAGTGGATCCCTGGAAAAGCATGGCAGACCTCCCCATGGAGGGCCTGTCTCTCAAAGACCGCATGGCCGAGATCGAAAAAAGCCTCATCAAAGAGGCCCTGTCCAGGACCCAGGGCAATGTCTCCAAAACAGCCAAAATGCTCAACTTGCAGCGCACGACTTTGATCGAAAAGATCAACAAATACGACTTGCGCTCGGCCTAGCACCAGCGTCTAATCCCTGGAAGCAATTCCACGGCCTAAATCCCTGGGTTTTGACTTCACCCCAAACTGACTCGGCCTTGGGCTCAATCTTGGTTGAGCACGGTGATGCTCATGCGCCGGTTGCGCGGGTCGCGTTTGTCATTGGTGTTGAAGGGATCGGTATCGGCCACCCCTTCAATGCGGGTGAAACGGTCCTCGGGAATGCCTTGCTTTTCCAGAATTTGGCGTGTGGCGTCGGCACGCTGAGCCGACAGTGCCCAGTTGTTCGAAGCACTTGGATTTTGAAACGGGACGCTGTCGGTGTGTCCGCGAATGGCAATCTTGTTGGGCAACTTGGACAATGAAGCTGCCACTTCGGCAATCAAAGCCTCGGCCTTGCCTTGCATATTGGTGGTGCCGCTGGGGAACATGGCAAAGTCAGCCTTGTCGATGATTTCAATGCGCAGGCCTTGCTTGTCACGCGTGATCTGAAGTTGATCCTTGATGTTGGAGAGCTTTTTATTTTCAGAAATCTTCTCTTTGAGTTCGGACTCAAGCTTTCTGAAATTTTTCTCGTCTTGCTCCTCGGCAATGGCTTTCTTTTCTTCGTCGCTCAACTGACTCGGATCAGCGTCTTTGTCTTTTTTAGAGTCCGACTGCTTGCTTGGCGAGGAATAGTCTTTTTCATTTTCCGGCGCTGGCTCGGTGTCAGGGTTGGGGCCGCCCTCGGACCTGGGGGTCAAGCGCTCCAATAAACCGGTTTGTTTGGCAGAGAAGGGAAATCCATCGGGATCAATGATGGAGCGCCCACCGAGCACCCCGTTGGAGCCAGCCAATGAGCCAAACGGCACCATGCTGTGAGAACTCGGTTTAAAGTAGTCGGCGATGCTCTTTCTGGCGTCCGAATTGGACGCACCCAAGAGCCACATCAACAAAAAGAAGGCCATCATGGCCGTCATCATGTCGGCCAGGGCGATTTTCCAAGCCCCCCCGTGAGCACCGCCATGACCATCGTCCATCACCTTTTTGATGATGATGGGGGCCAGTCCTTCCGCGGCAGGAGCGGCCTCGGGAGCCGCTTCGGTGGTGCTTACAGCCGTTTGTGCGGCTGCATCTGCGTCGTCGGCCATGGTTTACTTGCCTCTCAAGCCGTCAAAAACTTCGCCAAAGGTGGGCTGGTTGTGGTGACTGATGCACACCCGAGCAGCTTCAATGACCAAGGGAACGGGGTGGCCGTGCATGGTGCCAATGAGCATTTGCTTCACCACCTTGTACATCTCACCTTCTTCGTCCACGATTTGGCCCAAGCGCTGGCTAAAGGGCTCGGCCACGGTATAGGCCAGCAACACACCCATGAAAGTTCCCACCAAAGCGCCACCGATCATGGCCCCCAAAACGGGCGGTGGCTGGTCAATGGCCGCCATGGTTTTCACCACACCGAGCACACATGACACAATACCCAGGGCTGGCAGGGCGCCGCCCAAAGCCGCCAAGGCTTGCGAGGGCTTCATCTCATTGTGGTGGTGCAGTTTGATGGACGCGTCCATGATGTCTTCAACGGCGTAGGGACTCAGGGTGCCAGAGGACACCACCAACAAACGAACCGTGTTGCATATGAGGTCGAGCACGCCATGGTCTTTGAGCAAATTGGGGCACTCGGCAAAGATCGCACTGGACTCGGGGGCTTCAATGTGGGCCTCGAGCGCCACAGCACCTTCGGCTTTGAGTGTTTTCATGATCTTGGCGACCACAAAAATCGTCCCTAAAAAATCTTCTTTTTTGTACTTGGGGCCTGCGATCACTTTGCCAAAACCAGCAAATGCACCTTTGAACACATCCATGCTATTGGCCACAATCATGGAGCCCACGGCGGAGCCAAAGATGGTTGCAAACTCAGCCGGGGCTGCCTCGATGATGGGCTCCATGCTGCCCCCTTCGGCCACATAAACACCGAAGATGCAAATCATTGCAAAGATAAAACCAACAGCAGCCATTGTTAACTCCAAAAAATGATTTGAGACCCATCGCCCCAACCTGATTAGAACACTCCCCCAAAGGGGCGTGTTCTAGCTTTACTCCATTTTATTGGACATGGGGCTGTTTGCCTCAACTCAATTCATTTGATGTCGTGCGGGGGAAGGCGCCGGAACCAGTGAAGGCACATGTTCCCAGGCTTCGCGAATCTCACTCATCAAACCATGAATTTCTTCCAATACTTTCAAATCGTTGTGAATATTCACATGAATCAATCGGCGGGTCACATAACCATACAACTCGTTCAAGTTGCTCGCCAAATCTCCACCTTTTTCAAAATCCAACGCTCCTTGCAAACCGAGCACAATGCGACTTGCACGCGCAATACTTTTGGCCTTGTCAGCAATGGCGCCACGTTGAATGTGACCGCGTGTGGTTGACAAACTCTCAATGAGCCCATCAAACAACATCTGAATCAACTCCACACTGTTGGCCGATGCCACACCAGTGACAATTTGGACTTCGCCGTAACTATCGATGGCACGTTGCTTTGATCGCATGATTTGAATCCCTGAGTGAATTGACTGACACTCACGGAATCGTCCTAAGTTTGAGTAACTTGAGTAATGACACTGAAATTCACAAAACGACAACCAAAGACTTACAAAAACTCCTTCAAAATGCTTTCAATTCACCCCCCATGCGCCCCCAAATTCAAACGGCAAGCACGGCTGGATTGGGCAAGTTCATGGGCAACACCACAGGTGCAGGCTCATTGGGCTCGCTCAACGGCGGGGGGTCACCCCCCATGCCATCAAAACCCGACAAAGACTGGGCCAAATCCGAAATCATTTGCTCTGGCGGGGCACCGGGCAATCCAGGTTCAATGGGGTTGATGCTCTGCCCTTCCAAAGCCAATGGGGCGCCGTCGGCACCCGGCTCAACGGGGGGCTGCATCAAACCGGCCGCAATGGGCAACTTCAGAAGTGTCTCCGAATAGGGATCCGCAATGGCCAGGCCCGTCCTGGCATAAAGCATGGCCGTGACTTGGTCGAGGTTTTGTTGGAGCATCAAGTGGTCTTCGGGCTTGTTCATTGCAAAGTCCAAACCCGCTTGGTAAATACTGGCCAAGTGATGCAGGGGTAGCCAAGACTCCAAAGAGCCTCGGGGGGTGGGGATTTGACAATTGTTGGGCGGCACGCCGGCCTTTTGCTCTTTGCCATTGCGAAACCCGTCCATGAAGGCGAGTTCAATGTGTTGGCGCAGCACGGGTTCGTAGTGCGGCTTCAAGCCCTCGACCAGTTTGGTGTCAATCCCAGGCAGCGGGATGCCACTCATGGCGTCCCACAAAGTTTTACCCACGAGTTCGCCAAAAAGCCCATCGGAATAGGTCTTGGGAATTTCCGGCGGCACTTGGGCCTTGTACATGGTGTTGACTTTGTCAATCAAATAAAACGACAAAATCAAGAGCAGAAGTACCCCCCAAGCCACAAAGAGACCAAAAAAACTGTTCATGATCAATGCCTCGCAGTCGCTTCGACGGGATCAAACGCGCCTTTCAAATTGCCACGCAGCTTTTTGACCACCGTTGATAAAATTTGACTCACCCGGGACTCACTCACCCCCAAGACTTCACCAATCTCTTTCAAATTGAGCTCTTCCACATAGTAGAGCTGCATGACGAGCTGCTCGCGCTCGGGCAGATCTTCAATCGCTGTGGTCACCGCATCCATCAACTGGGCGTGCTCGACGATGGCATCGGGCTGCTGGTCGTGGGTGTCGGCAATGTTCATCACCTCCTCCGTCACCACTTCCATGGAATAGGTCTCAAATTGCCAGGCCTTGCCGCGGTCTTTGTGAAACTCCTCGATGTCTTTGCCCATGAATTCAGCGATTTCGACTTGAGAGGGGGCACGACCGAGTTCTGACGACAACGTGTGCAAGGTCTCATTGTGAGACTTGTTGAACGCCACAGCAGACCTGGGCAGAAACGACAAGCGCCTCACCTCATCGAGCATGGCGCCGCGCACACGCGAGTGGGCAAAATTCTCAAACTCAACACCCTTGTTCAAGTCAAATGCTCTGGCGGCTTCCAAGAGCCCGATCATCCCCACTTGAATCAACTCATCGAGCTCCATGAAAGCCGGCACGCGGGCTCTCAGGTGGATGGCGACCCGTTTGACCAGCCCCAAGTGGGCCATCACCAGCTCTTCACTGGGCGAGACTTGTTGTTGCTGATAGTGTTTGACTGGTGAGAGAGCTCTCATAATGATTTCTGGCTAGGGTTGACCAGCCGCTCCATAAAAAACTGCAATCCACCCGAGGTGTGGTCAATGGGCCTGAACTGAGTACAGACATCGGCCAAGCGTCTAAAGTCTCTGGCCGCGGCACTGCCGGGTGACAACTCCAAGACCGAGGAATATTTTCTAAGTGCCGTGAGAACCAACTCGTCGTTCTCAATAGAGGTCAAATAATGCAAATTGATCCCCAAAAACTTGACACACACATCGTTCAAGCGCTGATAAAGTTTCCAGCCTTCGGCTTGTGAGCCCACCATATTGGGCAGCAAATAGATCTCATCGAGTTCCATGTGCTTGGACAGCACCTTGATGGTGCCGTAAGCGTCGGCAATGGAGGAAGGGTCGTCCTTCACCACAATAAAGCGGCGCTGACACGAGGCCAAGAATGCAAGGACGGACGGGGAAATGCCCGCGGCCACGTCGACGATCAAATAGTCGATTTCGTCGGATAGGGAACTAAAGGACTGAACAATGCTCGCGGCTTGGGTTTCACTCAAACCCGCCAACTCTTCAACCCCCGAAGCGCCTGGAATCAATTTGATGCCTTGTTTGGTGGTGAGAACAATCTCTGAGAGGGTTTTTTCCCCATTGAGCACATGACTCAGGTTGTAAGTGGCCCGGGCTCCGAGTGCAATTTGCGCGTTGGCCAGCCCCAAGTCTGCATCAAAGAGCATGACTTTGTGGCCTTGCAGGGTGAGGGCGGTGGCCAAGTTGATGGAGACCGTGGTTTTGCCCACGCCACCTTTGCCACTGGCCACACCAATCACTTCAGTTTTTTGGGTGCTCATCATGAATGTGTGCCTGTCATTTGTAATACGCCATCTTGGGTCAATTGTGCAATTTTGGCCGACGCACGCGACATGGCCGCATGCAAATTGTGCTCTTTTTCAGCAGCGGGTGCGAGATGCAACAGACTCAAAGCCTGTTCAACCCACTCTTGGGGGTTGACCTGGGGACTCCAGTCGTTCAACCGCTCACCTCGGCTGACCAAACTGACCCCCGTGGGCTGCTCAATCAAGAACTGCAGCAAAGCCCAAGGCTGGGTGGACTCGTCCATTTTGCTCACCAACCAAGAAGTCCAATTGGCCCCTGCAACTTGGTTCAAACGCGCAATACTCGCGGCCGACGCATCGGCGCAAATCACCGCATGGGTGTACAAGCTCAAATTCACCTCTTTGCAGCACAACTGCACTTCTTGGAGTCGATCGGCCATTTGTACGCCCGAGGTGTCAATCAAAATGAGTCGCCTACTAGAGAGCTCTTCCAATAGGAGTTGCAGTCCTGCTGCATTGGTCGCGCGAAAGCAGTCCACACCGGACTGGGCACTCAGCAACTGGGTCTGGTTCCATGCGCCTGCTTTGGTATCCAAATAACTGACGATGGCCACTTGATCGCAGCCGTGCTTGGTGCTGGCATGCTGGGCCAAGCGCGCCACGGCCAAAGATTTGCCCGAACCCGACAAGCCAGTGATCACGTGAACCCCCGTGTCAGGCAAAGCGCGTTGCACGTCGCCAATGGAGTGGAGCAACTGGCCTTTGATTTCATTCAAAGCCGATTCGGGGTTGTCTTGGTTGTGGATGCTGTCAAGCAGCAAGGCTTTCAAGGCCGCAGGTATGGGCGCCTCTTGCAAAGATTGGCGCAAAGCGGCCAAAGCAGGGTGAATTTGCGCGCCGAGTTGCCACAAATTCATTTGCTGACTCATGCGAAACTCTTTGCGCAAGGCCGCCAATTCGTCTCGCACCATGGCCACAATTTCTTGACCTCTGAGTTTGTCGTGCTCGTTTTCTGCATGCGTTGCAGCGGTGGCCATTGGTGGCTCAACAGCATGGGCCTCTTGGGCTGTGACGGATTCAAGGAGGGCGTCGACTTGTTCGCTCGATACAGGCCTTGGCGTCTTGGCCAAGCGTTTTTTGTGCCCGAGCATTTTGTCTTCAAACGCTTGCATGTCGCTATTGGTAACACTGGCCAGACGCTGGGCTTTGTTGTTTTTGGGGCTTGCATTGGAGGCCGATTTGGCCATGGGGTCGGGTGCACTGTTTTGTACCAAGCTCTGAGCAAAATGATCTTCAAAAGATGTTGAGGCCAAGGGCGACTCGGTGGGTTGGAGCTTGGCGGGCTCTGCTGGCTTGAGTGTGGCCAAGTTGATGGCTTGGGGAGCGCTCAATGCAGAAAAACCCAAGGATTCATGCAAAGCCTCTTCACCTTCAATGGCGGGGATATCGACGGCCACGATCAATTCGGTTTGCCCGCGGACTTGACAGCTTGAGATGACAAGCACATCGGGTCCATACAAGGCCACGGCCTTGTCGTTGGCTTGTCGATTGTTAGGGGCTAGGATTCTTTTGAGTTCCATGGTCGATCTCTTGAGTCTGTCAATTTAAAGGATGTCAATCTTTGGGCTTGGCGTCAACGGTGTGCACCACTTTCACGGACTGGTCATCGGGTATTTCACTGTAGGACAACACCGTCAAATCATTCACGCGATGTCTGACCGCTTTGGACAGCCAAGTCCGAATGAGGGGCGAGACCACCAACACGGCCGGGTTGCCATCGTCTTCCATCACGCGAGCGGCATCTCTGAGCGCCAAAAACAAGTTCTCGGACAGACCGGGTTCGAGGACCACGGGTTGTCCAGGCTGGGTTTGTTGGATCACGTTGTGGAGCAGTTGCTCAAAGCCCGGCTCGAGCGTCATCACCGAAAGGGTATTTTTCTCGTCGACCAAGCTTTGCATGATCATGCGCCCGAGCTTGGGACGAACCATGGCGGCGAGCTGCTCGGGGTCGTTGCTGCGGTGGCTGACTTCAGCCAAGGTTTCAGCAATGGTGCGCATATCGCGAATCGAGACCGATTCGATGAGGAGGAATTGCAAAACGCGGGTGAGTACGCCCAAAGCGATTTTACCGGGTACCAAATCTTCAACCAATTTTGGTGAACGGGCACCAAGCTTTTCGAGCAATTGTTGGGTGTCATCGTGGCTGATGAGGTCAGACGCATTTTCACGCAGCACTTTGTTCAAATGGGTGGAGATGGCCGTGCTGGCATCGACCACGGTGTAGCCCATGGCCCTGGCGTGATCTCGCTCAGAGGGTTCAATCCAAACCGCTTTCAAACCAAACGCAGGCTCCAAGGTTTCAATGCCTTTGAGCTCGCCATACACTTGGCCAGGGTTGATGGCCAAATCACGGCCCACTTTGATATCGCCCTTGCCCCTGACAACGCCTTTGAGAACAATGCGATAAGAATCAGGATCGATGTTGAGGTCATCGCGAATGCGAACGGGCTGGACCAAAAAGCCCAATTCGGCAGACAGTTTCTTTCTGACACCTTTGACTCGACTCATGAGCTCGCCACCGGTTTCAGGGTTCACCAAGGGAATGAGGCCGTAGCCGATATCGAGGCCAATCAAGTCGACTTGGTCAATGTCATCCCAGTCCAATTCTTTGGGCGCTTGCATTTTGGGCGCATCCATTTGCGCCTGGACCTGGGCCTCTTCTTCGACTTCACCGCGAATCACCATGAGTCCAATACCCGCAGTGGCCGCGGCCAGGGCCACAAAGATCATGTGTGGCATGCCAGGCACCAAGCCCAAGACGGTCAAAATGCCCGAGGCAATGAACAAAGCTGAGGGGTTGGAGAGCTGAGTCTTTGCTTGCTCGGTCATGGACTCCGATGTGGTCACACGCGTCACAATGATGGCGGTGGAAAGCGACAATAAGAGTGAAGGGATTTGAGCGACCAATCCATCCCCAATGGTCAACAGCACATAAAGCTTACCGGCATCTGCTACAGACATGCCGTGCTGGGCCACACCAATGGCCAAACCACCAATGACGTTGATGAGCAAAATCAAGAGACCCGCGACCGCATCGCCTGAGACGAATTTGGACGCACCGTCCATGGAGCCAAAGAAGTCAGACTCCTGGGACAACTCTTCGCGTCTTTTCTTGGCTGTGGCTTGATCAATCACGCCCGCATTCAAATCCGCGTCGATCGACATTTGTTTACCCGGCATCGCGTCCAAGGTAAAACGCGCGTTCACTTCCGACACGCGCCCTGCACCTTTGGTCACCACGATGAAGTTGATGATCATCAAAATCGAGAATATGATGAATCCCACCAAATAGTTGCCACTGATGACGAACTCACCAAAGGCTGCAATCACTTTGCCCGCTGAATCTTGGCCTTCACTGCCGTGGACCAAAATCACCCGGGTCGACGCCACGTTCAAGGCCAAACGCAGCATGGTGGCAAACAGCAAGACCGAAGGAAAGGCTGAAAAATCCAAAGGTTTGGTCGTGCTGATGGCAATCATGATGATCACCAAGCTCGCCACAATATTAAAGGTGAACAAGAAATCCAGCAATAAAGGAGGCAATGGCAAGACCAACATGCCCATGATCATCAACACCAAGGCAGGAATACCCAGACCTGAGTAGTCAAATTTGGTCAAATTCTGTCGAATGGTTGACAGGCTTAGGGTGGTCATGGTCTTTTTTGCTTCAAAATTTAATGCTTAAGATTTCACAAAATGCAAATTCTTCTATGTGTCTTTACAGTTAAGCAATCGACATGCCAGTTACGTTGACGTTACGCCGTCGCCCAAGGCAGCAATGACCGGGGTCGCAACACCGGGCCCCCATCAACGGCGACTTTGTGTTGCAGCCTTCATTGATCAGTGAATTGTGAGTTACTTGTCAGTTATTTGTCAGTTTTTCTGTTGATCAAAGAAGTCTGAGCAATTTCCGCGCTCACCCCAAAGTCAGTCTTGCAAGCGTGCTGACCCACAAGAACGTGGATTGAAGACAGGACTGATTTTTAAAATCCCCAGCCTTGGGCCAAAACGCATTGACCACCCCAAACTCATAGGGATGCAAGAATTGGCCACTTTTTCCTGATAAAGCAGGCGGAAAATATGCTTTCAAGGGTTCACGGCATGAACAAAGTCATCAAATTCAACGGTATAGAAAAAATAATTCAATATCATTTAATAATACCTATT
>Ga0214165_1001527_pt1 | contig 12399 bp, 13 predicted proteins | sample TroBogypolimnion_34_FD_153004 | JGI IMG/M metagenome (GOLD analysis project Ga0214165, IMG submission 153004) | Freshwater microbial communities from Trout Bog Lake, WI - Practice 03JUN2009 hypolimnion v3 | ecosystem: Environmental > Aquatic > Freshwater > Lake > Hypolimnion/Profundal zone ... | reverse complement strand
CCCCAACGTACCTGAGTCTGCCAATTATGTCTATAGTCCTTGCCAATAACCAGCATTTTGTTTGCTGGTAAGGCTTGTGGAATACCTAACGCTCCACCGTTAGGGTTACGCGCCTTAAAATTCCAATGACTCTCCATAGTCCATAATTTATCTAAGCATATCCACTGAGTACGATTACCACCTTGGTAACGATAGAGTGTACGAGCGAAGTGCCTAGGCGTGCTGATATGGTCGGTAATAGCCTGAGATTGCCCGCTAAGGCAGGTACAGGCCATTACCCATATAACCACTAGCCCTGTGAATATCCAACGCTTTTTCCGATAAGTGCTTTTGGATCTAGATAGTCCCATAGGGTTGACCTTGGCCTTTCTCTTTGGGCTATAAACGGCTTAATTAAACCCTGCTTAGTAGCCTCATGGCGTGCGCGATCTTGCCAAATTTCAGCATCTAGGACGGAACCTACTGCCCGACGACGTTCATTAGGAAATGTGCCTGCCCAGATTCCATAATCTATCGTGGATATATCTTGCATAGCCATTTCTAGACATTTCCCATTAGTAAATAGTGGGCATTCACTACAGATAGTGAGTGCCACTATTACATCATGGGTTGCTTGCTTAAATAACTTGCTTCTTTGATTACGAAAGTGATAAGGATCTGGAAACCATAATTCTGGGTCATAACCTGAGTCATGGCATGCTGCTTTATCATCTGGCCTTATCATATTCTTATACCCGATTCGATTTCTTCCATATCTTTCACGGCTTGATCGTAGCCCGCTTGCCAAGCCAGTTGCACGGTTAGATCAATCGCGTCCTTTGCTTTTTGTCCTATTCTTTCCGTTGTGCTAAGCATTACGCTCCCCATTTCTTCACGCTGGCGGTATTACCAGTGAATAGATAATAAACCGACTAACACGGCTTTGTCAAGCATCTTCAAGTGACTAACGGTATAAATAAAATAGGGGAGCGCGTAAACGCTCCCCTAAATCCTAACGCTGTCGTACTTATGGGTTAAGCCACTCTAACCCTTCTCCCATCGTTAGGCTTTCCACTTGTCGGTTGGCATGGATAAATTGCACTAGATTCTCGACGCATAGATCTTGCTGTGTCGGGTCAGGCAACTGCTCGTAAAATAGGCGATAAGATTCCTTTGCTTGCGCTTTCCAATAGGCTAGGCGTGATTCATTACTCATGGATATTCCACCCTTCTAATTGATCCACGATCCAGGCCCTATGCTTAGGGTTTAAGTCTAAATTTTTAAGCATCCATTCATAATGCGTCCGTTGATCTTCGCTCACTTATGTCCCTTTCCCTTGTAGTGATTAATTAATGTTAAGTGGGCGAATTGCCCACTTCTAACTTCGATACTTACCCCACATAGGGGACAGATTACTGCTCGCTTATTCATCGCCTAGCCCCTAATGAATAATACAATAAGCCACCCAAAGGTGATGACCATAAGCCAGGATTCGAATGGATTCATGGTGCCACCTGCCATTCGCCATAGACTTTATTACTCACGCGACGGATTAGATCTTCACGACAGTTAATACAAGGTCCTGCCTGCCATAAGTCCCCATCGCTATATTCTCCCCACGTGTACGAGACTGCCACGTGGCTACAATTAGATTCCTGGCTCATTATGCCACCGATTCCATTTTGGTAATTAAAATATCGCGAGCAATTAAAATAAATGGCTCGATACCCCAGCAAAGCAATGCCTGGCGTGCCATCCAATGGCGCGGCGTGTCTTTATCTCCGATTATGCTTGCCATTTCCTCTTCATAATCCGTCTTAATCAATTCTGCTAAATTGTAAACCTCGCGACCGTCTGCCCAAGACATAAGACGGTTGTAAGTCTTTTGGTCATTCATAGCGATTAATAAGTAATCTTCCGCGAATTGCTCTGGCGCGGATTTCATTTCTGTAGTCATCTTTTATAGTCCCATTCCTTAATAATCTAGCCCCTGGTGGGCTAGATAGTGCATGTCTAGGGGTTGAACCTAGTCCGTGGCCTTAAACCACTCACGCTGGCAGTCTAGCAGAATATCGTCTGCCCTAGTACTAATGCGATACTGTCCTGCTCATATTTCATGGCCAAATCATGCAATAGGCTTGCAGTTATGCTGGCCGCTGCCTCTCCTAATTCATAGACATAGGTACAAGATTCTTCCGTAATGAATTCGCCACGACTATCGGCCCAATGGCCTGTACCCATGGCCTTGTAAGTGTAAACACGTAGTCCGCGTGTGCGGACTATTATGCCTAGTTCACGGATAAATTCCTGCCACCTATCATCTTCCATAGGTTCATTCCCGATGCAACGGCCTATCGTAACTGTCGCTGTGTGTTTATGATCTAGTGGGTACATATTTTTTGCCCTTTCTTATTTCCGAGAAAGTTCTCGGCTATAGAGCAGGGTAACGAGTCCCTGCCCTATCGTCAAGCACCTATCTAGTTTTCTTCCATTTTTTTTAGTAGCCCTATCACGGCGCTGGTGATTTCGTCATCTGTAAAGCGCTCTCGAAGTCGGTTGATGAGAGCCTCTGCTTGCTCTTTGTTGGTCATATTCTTAGTCCTTTCATAATGTGAGTGTGATTCACTCACTGCCTAGAGTGTAATCCCGCGATATTCTTGATGTCAAGCCCAAAATCGGCTAGCAGTCACATTGTTATAATCTTGTTATAAACGAACATATGTTCGATTATCCCATGCTTCACCTATCGGCTAAGTGTTGCGCCCCTAGCCCTATCGGCAGTGTGTGTTATCACGATATACGTGCCATCTGGACAGTTCACCACGCTTCACCCATTCCCGTCCCCAAACCACCCACGCACGTACGATAACGATACAAGAAGACACCTCGACCGCCCCGTAACGTGCCGATTCCGTGCGATTGCGCTGGCGTTATTGCCCCGCGGTAAGTAAATGTCGACTTATCGCTTTCACCGTCACGCTCAACCCCAGTATTTTAACTATAGGGTATGTATTACTATTACTATCAACCAAAAGATTTTTTCTAAATATAGCCCCCTTTACTGTCTCAATATATGAGATGACCAAATATATTTTTATACCAAAGTAAGTGTGTAATACTGGTTATAGACAGTGTGATGAACGTCACATACCCCTACTAGGGATAAAGCGGTTTTATCCCGCCTTAGTATAAGTAAGGGGTTAAATTAAAACAGCCCTGTCGTTCGGCTCTAGACAGCCGAGCCTCACAGCGAGGATGTCGCAAGAGACGAACGAACGAGTCGCTCTGAGGGCTTAAGGCCCTCATCGCTAACCCATAGGGAAGACGCCAGGTGCGCCTGGCGGCGCCCCCTAAGTTAACCAGAGCATTCCCCATAGGGGATGCTTCGCAGTGGGATAGTTCTAATCTCACCCCAAAGGAGATTGAACCATTGGCTATCAAAGACCCAAAAAAATATCGGCTTGTCGAAGGCGCTACTCTTTCCGCGCCTGACGCCAAAAAGCGCCTCGTTGATCTTATCAACGAAGGCGTAACCGTAGAAGATGCTTGCCGCGCCGTTGGTAAATCCGTCAAGTCTTATGAGTACTACCGTGCATCCGATCCTCAGTTTAAAGAGGCGATTGATCTGGCGCGTGTTATCAAGCGCCGAAAAGGGACTATCTCTGAGGAAGACGCCAATATCTCCTTTGAAGATTTTCGTACTAAGTATCTAGGTTCCATGACCTTTCCTCACCAGCGCAATGTGACTTCCCTTCTTGAAGAAGGTGAGCCAGCCTGGCTACATGGCGCCATGACTTATGAAAAGAATTTTAAGAACTACGTTCTGGTAAATATGCCCCCAGAGCATGCTAAGTCTATGACTGTCAGCATTGACTATGTGACTTATAGGATTGTCACCAATCCTAACGTCCGTATCAAGATTGTCTCTAAGACCCAGGGTATGGCCAAAGAATTCCTTTACGCAATCAAGCAACGCTTGACCTCGCCACAGTGGGCTGAACTTCAAAGACGTTACGCACCAGTGGAAGGCTATAAAGCCACCGCTGAGAAGTGGACGCAAGACGCTATCTACCTTGAGCGCGAATCTGGTGAAAAAGATCCTACCGTACAAGCACTGGGTGTGGGTGGGCAGATTTATGGCGCACGTGCAGATTTAATTATCCTTGATGACTGCGTAACGTTGGCTAACGCTGGCGAATTTGAAAAGCAATTAAGATGGATCCAGCAGGAAGTCTTGACACGTGTTGGACCAACGGGAAAGATTTTAGTAGTTGGCACACGTGTAGATCCAATGGATCTATACCGTGAGATGCGCAACCCTGAACGTTATCCTGACAACCGTAGTCCTTGGACTTACTTGGCTATGCCAGCGGTACTTGAATTTGCTGATGACCCAAAGGATTGGGTAACCCTATGGCCTAAGTCAGATCGTCCTTGGGACGCTGACGCTACTGAGCCAGATGAGAATGGTTTATACCCTCGCTGGTCTGGTGAGCATCTTCGCCGTCGTCGTGGCTTAATTGATCCTAAAACTTGGGCAATGGTCTATCAACAACAGGACGTTGAATCTACAGCCATCTTTTCGCCAGAGTGTGTTAGAGGATCTATCAGCGGTATGCGTGCCTCTGGGCCGCTAATCCCAGGCGCTCCTGGCCATCCTGATTCCCTTAGTAGCCAATATGTAATCTGTTCGATGGATCCCGCCATGTCTGGGGATACCTTTTCTGTGGCTTACGCTGGAGATAGAATAACTGGCAAGCGGTATTTGTTAGAAGCAAACCGTATGCCCGCTCCTACTCCACAGGCCATTCGTGAGATTATCCGTAGTTGGACTGAAAAGTACCAACCAAAGGTTTGGGTTATTGAGAAGAACGCTTTTCAACTTTTCCTTACTCAAGATGAACAGATCAACTCGTTTCTTGCCAGCCGAGGCATTCGCCTCGTCCAGCATTACACGGGTGGCAATAAAATGGATTTAGAATTTGGTGTAGCCTCAATGGCTCCACTTTTTGGCATGATTGATAATCAAGGCAAGTACATGAAGAACAATCTCTTGGAACTTCCAAGGGCCGACAATGAACATATTAAGGCGCTGATCGAGCAATTAATTACCTGGTCAGCAGGGACTAAAAATAAACAAGACGGCCCAATGGCCCTCTGGTTTGCCGAGACACAGATGAGAGATTATATCAATCAGGCTGGGTCTTATGGCGGAACCTTCGTCAAAAATCCATTTGCCACACCAATGGATCTTGCTAGACGTAAGGTTGTTAACTTGGAAGAATATGCACAACTTCAACAGAGGTTGGCCGCTAACGGGGGTTACGTATGAGTCTAGACATTAACGATCTGTCGGTGAAGATCCGCAAGTTGCGCGATCATTACCACACTCGTGATGCACGCTGGACCGATCTACAGGCCATCCGTGCTGGAGATATTCAGCAAGTATATCCTGGAATGTTCCCAGATGAATTTCCTAAACCAATGACTGCCAACTTTATTGATATTGCTGCACGTGACGTTGCGGAAGTTATCGCACCACTGCCAGCCTTCAACTGCGACTCGACAGATTCTGTCTCAGACCGCGCACGCAAGAAGGCTGATAAGCGCACTATGATTGCCGCTGGTTACCGTGACACATGTCGTCTACAAACGCTAATGTACACAGGCGCAGACCGTTACGTAACCTTCGGCATGCTTCCTTTCATTGTAGAGCCAGACTGGGAAAACAAACGCCCAGTAATCCGCATTGATAATCCAATTGCAGCATACCCAGAGTATGACCGCTTTGGTAAATTGCTTTCGTACTCAAAGAGATACAATAAAACAGTACGCGAACTATGTAATGAATTTCCTGAATATGAAGGCAACATCCGTGGGCCTTATGAGAATCGCAACTCAGAGCGCACACTAGAAGTATTTCGCTATCAAGACAAAGATGAAGTAATCCTATTTGTTCCAGAGCGTAGCAACCTTGTATTAGACCGCGCCAAGAATCTTATTGGTGAACTACCAGTGGTTATTGCTGTTCGCCCAGGCATTGATTCCGATGAGAATCAACGCGGACAATTTGATGATATTATGTGGGTACAAGTAGCCAAGGCACGCTTTGCCACCTTGCAACTTGAAGCAGCACAGAAGTCAGTACAGGCTCCATTTGCCCTACCAGCAGATGTGAACGTACTTGAGATTGGTCCAGATGCAACAATTCGTTCTGCCAATCCAGAAAAGATTCGTCGCGTTGGTTTGGATATTCCTAATGGAATCTTCCAAGAAGGCGCACAACTTGATGAAGAACTACGCGTAGGCGCACGATACCCACAAGGTCGTCTTGGTCAACAGTCTGGTTCTATCGTTACAGGTCGTGGTGTTGAAGCCCTTATGGGCGGATTTGATACACAGGTAAAGACAGCACAGGCTGTCTTCGCAGAAGTATTCCGCCAAGTTATGCGTATTGCATTTATGATGGATGAAACGCTATTTGGCGATATTGAAAAAGAAGTTCGTGGCGTTGTCTCTGGCGCACCTTACGAAATTAAGTATACGCCCAAAAAAGATATTGATGGCGATTACTGGGTAGATGTATCTTACGGAATGATGGCTGGACTTGATCCTAACCGCGCTTTGGTCTTTGGGCTTCAAGCACGTGGTGATAAATTAATCAGTCGTGACTTCTTACGTCGTCAAATGCCATGGGATATGAATGTAACCATGGAAGAACAAAAAGTTGAAATTGAAGAATTGCGTGATTCTCTTATGTCTGCAATGGCTTCATACTCACAAGCATTGCCAGCAATGGCAGCACAAGGGCAAGATCCTTCAAAGATTCTTATGTCAATGGCAGCCGTCATCAAGGGTCGTCAACAGGGCGATAATATCGAAGACGTGATAGTTGCTGCGTTTACGCAGCCACCAGCATCCCCAGAAGGCGAAGCCCCAGGTCAACCACCAGCGCAAGGTGTACCAGGTCAGGCTCCCGCTGGGGCTGCTCCTGGAATGCCACAGCAACAGCAAGCCCCTTCCGCGTTGCAACAATTAGCGGCAGGACTTTCATCTTCTGGTCAGCCGAATCTTTCGGCCAACGTAACCAGAAAACAACCAGCGTAATTATCTGGTTGATAAAACCTATAGGAGAAAAATCATGGCAACAATGAAAGCATCATTAACAACGAAAGTTCCATCACCTAAAAATCAAGGTGGACATGGATCTTCTGACGCGGTAACACAAAAGACTGCAATTCAGTCAAAGTCTGGCCCAGCAAAGACAGGACCATCAACAATCAAGTTTAGCGTACAGCCCTCTGGTACCAAAGGCACAGGAACAACCGCTTCCAAGCCAATGAAGACTAAGTAACAAAATGTCAGACGAGCAGGGCAGAACGCCAACTCAATTTACTAAGTGGGATGTTTTTGCTCTGCTTTCTCATGTGGCAGTAGAATTTTTTGAAATTCTAACAAGTATGTTAGAAACACAAGCAGGTTTCGTGGAAGATCAAAAATCATTTCACGAATATGCAGCCCGAACCATCGAGACATTAAATGAAGGAGAATAGGTATGCCACAGGCAGCAAAGCCTTCGACAACACCATCACTCCCAGGTGCCAATAGCACGCGAACTGATGGCGGAGTAGCATCAAAACAAGCACAGCGGTATATCTCAGGTATGCCTAATTACGGTGATGGACAAGAGTTAGCAAACTTACAGGCGCAAGCGCCTTTGTCTGCTACTAACATGCAAGGTCAGAAAATGACGCCATCACAAATTGCTCAAGCAGCATCTAATGCGGCGGGGCAACAAAGCAATCCTCAACAGAATCAAATGCCAGTTACGCCACTTAATGCACCCACACAACGTCCTAATGAACCTGTTACAACTGGTTCACCAATGGGTGCTGGCGCTGGTCCAGAAGCACTTGGCATCAACCCAAGTCAGACTATGCAAGGTGGACAATCGGCTAAAAATCTTGTTCAAACATTAGCATCTCATCCAGATGCTTCCCCAGAATTGCAGCAACTCGCTTCCGCATTAGGGAAGTAATCCATGTCATCAATGCAGCCATTGTCACAACCTGCTCAGCAGGTTACGCAACCTAACGTTAGCACTGCTAATAATATGCTTCAAGGCAATCAAATGTTTGCAAAGCAAAATCCTAAACTTGCGGCAGATGGAATTCAATCTGGTAGCCAAGATGTATTTAATACACTTGCTGCCACTTCTCATATAACATCTATGGCTAATGCAATTGACGATCATATTGCTACATATAATTCAGGTACATGGTTGCGCAATGCGTTAAAAAATACGCCTGATATTGCTGCATCCCTTATTAAAACACATATGGAAACTTTAATGGATAAGGCGGGTCAGTGAGTAATAATTTACCAGTTGCCCCTACTCCAGCACCTGCTCCTGGTGGATTTTGGAATGACGTAAAAGCACTTCCAGGCGAAACAATGAATGCTGTTACAAAAATACCCGTTGTTGGTAAAGCCATTGGCACTGCAATGTCATGGGCTAACAAGCCATTACAAGAAATTCAAAAAGATTATAAATTTATTCACAGCCTATACGCAGACCATGGAGTTGGTGCGGGGTTGCTTGGTACGCTAGGTGTAGTTGCTGGCGGAGTTATTGGAACTATTGCTGGCCCAGAAGGAACTATTGCTGGCGCTGCTCTTGGAGCAGACCTTGCAGGTATGGGTGAACGTCAAATTTTAGGACGTGTTGTTCCAACATTTAAGAATTCTTTTGATAAATCAAATGATCCTAATTACTTAGCATCATTTGGTAGAGATTTAGCGCATGGGTTGTCACAAATTCCTGGATTTGGTACGCTTGCTAATACCAATACTGGCATAGGGCAAGTTGTGTCTGGTATTGCAGATGCCACATTTGATTTTGAATCAGATCCATTAGCCAATGCGGGCAAATTAAAAGCCTCTATTCGTCGTGGTGATACGGTTTCACTTGCCGTTCAAACCGATGAAGCAGGAAATGTAATTAAAACTGCCGATAATAAACCTGTATTTAAAATTGATCCAGATACAAAAAAACCGTATGCTGCATCTTCTTTGCCAATGGCAACATCTGGTTCTGGGTTGAGCAATTTTCTTCTTGCCAATTCATTAGTTGTACACGATTCTAGTCAACTTGACCTTGCTCTTAAATCCCCCTTGGCTGGTCCAGTTAATCGCGCTATTGCGGACATTGTTGACAAAGCGGTTAATTCTCCAAAAACTGCTGCTGCTGATATTGCCAATACTTATGGTACCAAAAACGGTTGGTCAAGAACCATGTCAGTTGCTCTTTCCAAAGTAAGCAACGCCGATCAAGTAACCCAAATTTTCAAACAAGCCTTATATTCTAAAGAACTTGCCGATAGTTCTACGGAAGCACTTGAAGCACTTAAACTTCCCACCAAATCTATGGGAAAACTTCTTAGCGAAAAAATTGGCCCAGAACGTATTAAGAATAGTTTGCAAGGTTCTACTTTCAACGATCAAATAAACCTTTTGGTTCCTCGTAAAAGCGCCGTTATGGAGCCTGTTACCGATGAGGCTGGCAATGTAACTATGCAGCCAAAAACCGTTACTCGAATGGATGCTCAAGGAAACCGTACAACAGAACAAGTTTTTAAATTAAATAAACCTGCTATTTTTGCCCCTGGTGATGCAATGAATGCGCTTGCAGCAAAGGTTCGCACCTTTACTGGACAACGCCCATTATCTTTTGATAAAGAAGAAATGGCATTATCTTCTAAGCAAGTTGATATGTCAGATCCTAATTTGGGTAAAACAATTTATGACATTGCCTACCTTTCTATGCCACACCGTGTAGCGCTTGAACGTTCATCTGCTTTTCTTACCGCTTCTAGCGATACAGAACGTCTTGCCATGCTGCACACGCTTCATCAAGAAGTATTAAAAAACTTTGGTATTGCCGATTCTCAGGCTACGCCATTGTTTGGTCAACTTAAAGATGCCTCGGTAGGTTCAGAGGCTGACCATGGCGTATATGGCAAACTTGACGGCGGAGATGTCGGCACTGTTGAAGTTAAGCCAGAATATGGTGCTAATCCCAAGTCTATGGGTATAGTCATTGGCCATGCTTATAAAGGCGCAATGCTTGATCTTAAAGATATTCGCCAACAACTGCGCAGCGCAAAAGCCTATGGCGCAATGTATAACCCAGTAGATGATTTTTTTACAAAATATACAAACGTAATTTTTGCACCGCTAGCATTGTTATCGCCAGCCTTTGGTTTGCGCGTATCAACTGGTGAAGCATTGCATCAAGTAATGCGCCGTGGTTTGCCTAGTTATATTAACAATGTTTTGGCAGCAACGCTTAAAAATATGGATGACAAATACAAACTTTATCATGCAGATAAAATGCTTCAAGGGCTAACTGAGGTTGATAAGACTGCAATTGAAAAAGAACAAAAGACTGGTATTGCAAAGCCCGTAACTGAAACAGAAATTACCAAAGAACTTAATGAAAAAGAAAACATTGTTAAGCGTGCATACGATGCCGCTAATGGTGAAAGAATTGCCAAACAAAATTATGATGCAAATCGTTTTCACCCCGATTCCGTACAAACAGCACGCGAAGGTGCCAGCGATTATGCCGAGCAGGCTGGCATTAAACAAGATAATACCATTGATTACAAAAATCTTAAAGCCGACAAAATTCGCGCTGCTAAAATAGCAGAAGAATATGACAAATTGCCTGTTATGTCCGAGGCTGCAAAGCCTAAATATGATGCGCTTGCCGCAGAAGTAAAACAACAGTTTGATTACATGACTAATAAACTTGGCGTAAAAGTTGAATTTGTTGAAAAAGATCCTTACAAAAATTCAAAAGAAATGATGGCTGATGTAAGCCAAGGCCAACTTAAAGTCTTAAAGACGTCAACCACTGGCCCACACCCTTATTTTACCAACGAGCAAAATGATATGTTCAGGGCTGTGCATGACTACTTTGGCCATGCTGCTACTGGTCGTGGTTTTGGCCAAGACGGCGAAGAAGCCGCTTGGGCGCATCATTCTCAAATGTTTTCAGCAGATGCAAGGGCCGCCTTGACTACAGAAACACGCGGACAGAATTCTTGGTTTCACAACAATGGCAAGAAATTTGCGGAACAAAAAACTGCCATTCTTCCAGATGAATACCATCAAGTTCCAAGTGATATTGCTAGAGTTGAAAAGCAAACAATTAAAAGCGCTCCAACTAGCAAGGCTGCATGGAATGCAGCAGTTAATAAAATTTCCGATACGCGTCATACCTTAATGCCCATGGGCTGGGTAGCAGGCAAATTTCTTAAAACTAATCTTGCTTCATATCTTGTCGCAGACAAGATTAGGTTAATGGATGAATATCAAGATGTTCTGGGCAGTCGCGGACCAACGGCTGGTGTGGCTTCATCTCACCAAGCATCACAGGAAATGTCCGCTAAGGACCAAATTGACATGTTTACCAAAACACGTGGACATAGCATGGTGCCAGGACAAGAACTTGCTGGATTAACTCAATTTGATCCTCATTTTCACGACTATGCAGCAAAAAACATTAACATGGCTGGGGCAGATGAAGCACAACGCGATATTGCCCGTGCTTATATTCAAGCGTCTAAAAATCCTGCGTTTAAGAATATGTCGGTTGAAGATCAATTTGCAAGTCTTGTAGACGGTCAAGCGGCTAATATCCGTAACCTTAACATGTATAAAGATTACCGTAATGTACTAGATGGTTACACAAAAGCCGTTCCAGAATCTTTTGCTAAGGCTCAAATTGACCATTTGCACGGCATTGTTAAAGGCGCTAATGGTGTAGTTAATATGGACCTTGTTAGTAAAATTGCCAAAGGTGAGCAAGTAACTGGCAAAGAATTACGTCAACGCCCTATTGAGCAAATGCCAATAAGCGTACTTGGCCGTCGTATGCAACCTCGCATGTCTGACGCATTGCGTCAAGCCGAGGAAAAAGGATACCGTACATTTGTTAATCCAATTATGGATTACATATCTCGTCAACCTTTGTTTAATGATTTTTATGCTCGTCGTCGCATGTCCAATGAACCATTAATTCAAATGGGCTTAATGAGCCGTGACGAGGCTGTACGCTTATCTGCTATTCAAGCAACCAAAGAGATGATTCCAGCGATTCACTCACCTGCTATTCGTAGTCAATTTGCTGTTATTCATCGTAGTCTATTGCCATTCTTTTTTGCACAAGAACAGGCTATGCGTCGTACTGGTCGTTTGATTCTGACCAACCCACAAGCGTTTCGTGATTTTCAGATTATCCAGCAAGGTATGAATAACCCTGGCTTTGTGCATACAGATGCCAACGGCCAGCAATACATTGTATATCCTGGACTTGGCGAGATGGGTAACGCTATGTCTCGCGGGCTATCAGC
>Ga0214165_1001526_pt1 | contig 12409 bp, 15 predicted proteins | sample TroBogypolimnion_34_FD_153004 | JGI IMG/M metagenome (GOLD analysis project Ga0214165, IMG submission 153004) | Freshwater microbial communities from Trout Bog Lake, WI - Practice 03JUN2009 hypolimnion v3 | ecosystem: Environmental > Aquatic > Freshwater > Lake > Hypolimnion/Profundal zone ... | reverse complement strand
GCAGGCGTGTGCACCATCGAAATCAATGCGGGACGCTGCGCAGAATTCGACTTCAATTAGCATGGAACCTTGAGTCGAGATTAGATCGGGACGTAACACTCAGCGAGCATCGCTTGCGCTTGCTGGCGGAACATGCCCGGGAGGTGATCTGGACCATGTCACCCAAGGGTGAGCTGATTTTCATAAGCCCAGCAGTGCGTTCCCTTTTGGGTTTCACGCCGGCCCAAGTGATGCAGTTGAGTTGGGCCGAGATACTTACGCCCTCTTCGCATGCGCATCTCCTGGGCTACTTTGCACAATTGCAGGTCGACATGGCGTCCAAACTGCAGCCGAGGAAATATGTGGGTGAATTGGAGTTTTGTGGCTGTGGCGGCACCTCGGTATGTTCCGAGGTCTTTCTGCACCCCCTGCTTGGCGACAAAGGCCTGGTCGAGATTCTGGGCCTGTCACGCGATATATCGGAGCACAGAAAGCGCCGCATGGAATTGGAGCGCCAAGCCAGCGAACAGGCCGAGTCCATCCTGGCACTCTGACACGCTGCAAGGCTGCTGCAGGAACCAGAGGCATTCGATAGGTGATTCTGGGTGGAGGACCCATTCCTTGCTTATAGTTTGATTTCATATATGGCAACGACGTCCCTGTCTCCACTCAGATTACGGCAACACCTGTTTGCACCAATAACGAAACCTGAATTGCACCGTCCGTGTGGTACCAGCGCTGGTAATCAATGCCGGCGCTGCTTACGACGTCGCTATCTGCGCTCCAGTTCCCTTGGACACCCAGGTCACCTAGGTAGACTTGGTCACCACCATTACCGGTGATACGCAGCTCCGTGATCGAGGCACTGTCATCGCTAATGCCCAGCACAGCGTTCAGACTCAAATTGATTTGGTTATTTCCCGATCCTGTGAGGTCGATTTTTTCAATACCTGTCACTGCCCCAGGCTTGCTCACCACAATCGGAGTCAGGTCGAAAGTGATATTCGCGCCCGAGAGAACGATCGTGTCGAAGCCTGAGCCGCCGGATATGCTCGTTGTTCCGTTGACGTTGCTCAGCGCCGCGATCATGTCAGCACCAATGATGAACTGATCGTCTCCGACACCACCATTCGCAATCGCAACTGCGCCGCTACCTGAATTGCCTGCCGCGTCTGTGTAAGTGCCCGCATCAACGGTGATTGCGGGCGCGGTGTTAGTGGCATCTTTGGTGAAGAGGGTGGTGTAGCTGGTGCCGCTTCCAGCCAAGGGGCCTAGAGTGCCGCCAAAGGACACGATGTCACCAGCCACAAAGTCGGTACTGGCTTCGCTCAGTGTGAAGGTGATGGTGGCGGTCTCAGGATCGCTCAGCGGAGTCCATGCGATCGCTACCGTTGCCATTGGGTTCACCGTGTCGACGGCCAGTGTGGTGCTGTTAGCGACCAGCGTGTTGCCGTGCAGGTCAACGATGGTGTTCTTCACCGCCACGCTCAGATCGGCAGTGCTGTTGTCGGTCGCTGTCACCTGGAACGTCGCAGTCGTACCGTCATCGGCCAGCACAATGCTGTTCGTCACAAGACTGCCGCCGGCAACTGCCAGGTCGCCGGCCGTCACTAAATGAACCGCTTCGCTGAAGCTCAGCGTGTAGCCCACGGTACGGTGGAGGGCAGTGTCACGATCGTCCCCGAGTCGGGGTCTATCCGCTTCACGACACCCCCCATACTTAATCTTATGTCGTGGCGTGTAGAGACAGTCGTCAATACAGTCGTCAGTACGTCGATGGATCTGCTCGAGAGCAGCTTCTCGTTGACCTCTCCGCTGTCGCTTCAAGCGAGGAATCTTGATAATGACGGGTGGGTTTCCACATCGGCTCCAATAGGTGAGTACGCGAACCTCAACGCTCTCATCTCCGAGCTCAACGCTGGGGATGTTCCGCAGTACACCTTGCAGGTCACCGAAAGTGACGTGCTGCTGGTACTGGACACGACGACCGCGTTGTTTCTCAATCCCACACCATACGGGGCCAATATTTCCTTGGTGTCCAATGTTGCGGCAGCCTTTGACCTCAACCAAGACGAGTTCGGTCTGGTGTCCTCTGCGGATAGCAGCCTGACGGCGAGCGAGCTTGGAGATGTCACCAAGGTGGCGGCATTGCTCAATACGCTGTTTCAATTCGACGCGGGTGGTGCAGATGAGGTGCTCAACACCTCGATCTTTGCCGTCACCGCGAAGGATGATCCGACGCAGACGGCGATTTGGGCTCATCGGCAGTCGGCGACCAACGACGCGACGGTGGACGCAATCGAGCTCTATCAACTGGCAGTGGTGCACACGACCGGTGATGAGTTTGCGGCACACGACCTCTACCTGCAGACCTTGACTGTCTGACGCATGACCTGAAAAGGGGGCGGCTACCGCCTCCTTTTTTAAGAGCCCGTCAGAGGTGATAGCCCAAACAGAATCCGCTCCCAACTGACTGCCGCAACGAACTGTTCACGTGTTCTCCCGGTTGATGGTGTGGGCCACGCCGCGCACAGTCGGACACCGCAGCAGTCAGCCGACCTCTTCGCCACCCGGCGCATCCTCGTTGGGTGAGTACGTGCGCATGCCTCTGTAGGTGGTTTGTGATTTTAAGTATTTTTTCAATTAAAACGTTACAATCATTTAGTGCGGCAAGAGCTATACGGATGAACCACGATGTGAGGTGTCGGCATGAAGGGTATTTGCATAACCGGGGCCAACCCGCTGTACCTCCAAGGGGTGCTGGATTCGCTTGAGCACGCGGGTGCGCAGCCCGCCTTGTCGGCCAGGCGCGAGGAGCCCATAGGCATCCACTTCTGGCATGAGCAAGTCATGGCTGCGGCTGCGGATGATTCGGAAGTGCCGCGGGCCATCGACAAGCCTGGCGGGATGTGGGAGCAACTGGCCAGCGACATAGTGGTGGCCAACCTCAAATCCAAGGTTTGGGCCTGGGCGGACGAGCACAGCATGTGGCTGCTGGACTACTGGCTCGGCTTCGATTCGCGGCTGGTCTTTATTCTGGTGGTGACTTCACCACAGCACATGCTGGCAAGTGCCATGCAAACCCGTGCTGAAGCGTTTGATGTCCATGCGCTGATGGGTGCCTGGCAAGTGCAGCATCAGGAGCTATTGCGCTTTTACCGAAGCAACCCCAGACGCTGCCTGCTGGTGGACGCCCAGGAGTGCGTGAAAAACCCGGTGGCATTGATTGAACGCGCCAACTGCCAGTGGAAGTTGGCGCTGTCGCCCGCCGGGGGCCGCGTCCCTGAGGCGGACACGCCGAACGCACTGGCACTGGGCATGGCGCAGCAAATATGCAACGCCCGGCCCGAGGCAATCCGCCTGCAGCATGAAATCGCCGCAACCATTGCGCAGGGGGCGCAGTCGCTGCTCGCAAATGCACAAGTCAAGGTGCCAGTCCAGGAAGTTGAACGGCTGTTGTCGCAATTGCCGGAGGTGCAGGAAGAATTGGAGCACCAGTTTCTGGAAGACCATGAGGTGTTTTAAGGATGGTCTGATTAACTCGCAACCAGTTGGTGTAGTGAGTCGGTAGTTTTCAAATGGCGGGATTTCACGTGCAACCTTTCAAAGTTGCACGGCTTCTTCCGTTTATTGGGCGATTTTTCAGCTCTTGCCGGGCCTTTTCCCGGATATCGGGCGCACTCATCCCTGCGCTCCCATCAGTTTGCCCCGCACCATCCACAAATTCGACAACGCGAACAGTGTGACGAGTTGGGCTGTGTTCTTCTTCAATCCGCGGTAGCGCACTTTCACATATCCAAACTGACGCTTGATCACCCGAAACGGATGCTCTACTTTGGCTCGGATACCGGCTTTGATCTTTTCGGCCTTGTCTATCAAGGCATCCGCCGCATTGCCCTTGTTCAACGCACGGCGCTTGCCCGGTCGCATGGCGATATGCCATGTGACTTCTGGATTGGCATCAGGTCGCTTTTCAATGCCCTGGTATCCAGCATCCCCAAAGGCAACGGTTTCTTCTCCGTGCAACAAACTATTGCCTTCGGTCACATCACTTACATTGCCAGAGGTTCCACGAACCGTATGCACCAGCCCAGACTCAGCATCCGTGCCAATGTGCCCTTTCATTCCGAAAAACATTTGCTCTCCCTTCTTGCTCGAATGCATCTCCGGGTCGCGTTTGTGGTCCTTGTTCTTGGTCGACGATGGCGCGGCAATCAGGGTGGCGTCCACCACGGTGCCGGTCTTGAGCAGCAGCCCGCGCTGAATCAGGATGTCATTCACAACGCCCAGGATTTGCTCGGCTAGTTTGTGCTTCTCCAGTCGGTGGCGAAAACGCAGGATGGTGCTTTCATCTGGCATGCGGACAAACTCCTCAAGCTGGGCAAACTCACGGTATAGCGGCATGTCAAAGAAGGCTTCTTCCATAGCCGGATCCGACAGCGTGAACCACTGCTGCATGAAGTGAACGCGCAACATGGTTTGCAAAGAAAACGGTGGCCGCCCCGTCTTTCCTTCTGGGTAGTACGGCGCAATCAGCTCGATCAACGCAGCCCAAGGAACCACCTGTTCCATCTGTTCAAGGAACACTTGCTTGCGCGTTTTCTTGACATTCAGATTGAGCTTCAGGGTGGCTTGTTTCATGGACGATATTTTCTCAGGCCGGGCTTACTTCAAGCACACCGACTGGGGGACTTATGCAGACCATCCTTAAGGCAATCCATATCTTCATGCTAAAGGGTAGGCGCATTCTTTGCCAGAGTGGCAACCTTCAAGAATTTCCGAATTCAAAAGGCGAACCAGTAAATAGTTCTGCCAACCAAGGGTCTGACACGTTTTGCCCAAATGAAGTGGGTCTTACGCGAGACCTTTTCGGCACAACCCCTAAAAAGTTGAAACAATTAACGTACTTTCTCTGACGCATACAACTGGATCAGCATCGACGAACGTGAGTGTGGAGAAACAGGGTGCATTTGCGCCCCCCATTCAACAGGAATGGGAGCCTCCACTTATAAACACAAGGATTGATCACATGAAGAAAAAGCAAGACAACATAGAGACCACGCGCCCAGCGTCATACAACGACACTGTGGAAAAGTACCTGAACTACCTTCGCAATAGCAACACCACGAATATGTTCTCTGCATCACCCAATCTCAAGCAAATTTTTGGCATGACCAGTGACGAAGCACGTAATTGCTTGGCGTATTGGATGCTATCGATTTCCAATCGCTAGCGGGAATGAATAGTTTGCATGATGTGACCAGTTCGGACAATATTTGTAGAAGGACTGTAAGCGTCCAGTCGTGCCGTCTTGACGAACGACGCGTCTTGAATCAGTCGCCGTTTACTTCGTCGACGATTTCGTCATCGGTGTAGAACTTCCCAATGGCTTTGTCGAGCCTCTTTAGTAGCGCGTTCAGCGTTTCGTTGTCACGGCGAACCAACATCGCGACGGTGTTGTGGCTGTCGGCGGCGGTTGCAGCGCATTCGATTGGGTAGACGGCGCCAATCGTGATGTCGCCGCCGTCAGCGATCAGTGCTTCGATGTTTTTCATGCATCAGCATTGTGCTTGCATCAACCTGGTTGCCAGCGGTGTGGCAGCAATTCGTCAATGCGACTGTTAAGGTGTGATGGCAGTCGCGTCAGAACATCCTTGAGATACGCCCACGGGTCATGCCCATGCAACTTTGCGGACTGCAGCAAGCTCATGACGACGGCAGCACGTTGACCGGCCATTTCACTACCGGCGAAGAGCCAGGCTTTTCTGCCCATTGCCCACGGCCGCACAAGATTCTCGATATGGTTGTTATCGATCTGCACAGCACCGTTATCCAGGTAGGCAGTCAGTGCGTCCCAGCGGTTCAGGCTGTACGCAATTGCTTTGGCTGTTGCGCTGCCCTCGGGCACGCGTTGGCGCTCCAGTTCCAGCCACTCGTGCAGATCCTTGCAGAGTGCCTTTGAACTGGACTGCCTGGCTGCGTGCCGGTCTTCAACCGAGAAGGCTTTGATTTCGCGCTCGATTTTGTACAGTGCTGCGATGCGCTGTATGGCCTGCGTGCCCACCGGGCTCAGGTTGTCCTTGACCAGTTCATCAAACTTCCGGCGAGCGTGGGCAAGACAGCCCGCGCCGATGCGGCGCTCCTTCTCCATGACCTTGTCGTAGCCGCCATAGCCGTCGCAGACCAGCGTGCCCGACCAGCCCTTGAGGAATTCAAGCGGATACTTTGCCCCTCTGCCTAAGCAGAATTCGTACACCACACCGGGTGAGACATCAAAGCCGCTTCTGGCATAGGCCCAGATGTAGGCCCGCTTGGTCTTTCCGGCGCCTGGGTCCAGCATGGCCACCGGAGTCTCGTCGGCATGAACCACGGCACAACTGAGAACAAACTCCCGGTGCGCCGCATACAGGGGGACCAGGGCAGCGCCGGCCTGGCCGGACCACGACGCCAGCGTTGAGCGCGGTGTGTGAACGCCGGAACGGGCGTTGATTTGCTCTTGGCGGTAGTAAGGGATGTGGTCGACGAAGCGGCTCACGGTGGTGTGTGCCACCAAGCCGGCCGTAGGCATGCCCTTGTCGATGACATGTGGCTCAACCGGTTCTTGGACCAGCATCTGGCAGCACTTGCAGGCCCACTTGCCCCGAATGTGGCGGTGCACGAAGAACTGTGCAGGAATGATGTCCAGGCGTTCGCTCACGTCTTCGCCGATACGCACCATGGCCTGGCCGCATCCGCATGTCGTGTTCTCTGGCTCATGATGGTGGTCCACCCGCTTGAGATGCTCAGGCAGGGCCTGGCGCTTTGGCTGGCGGCGGATGTTGGAGTCGGTGGTGTCGCCAGATTCTTTGGACGCCGCCTTTAATGCTGCAAGCTGTGCCTCAAGGTCCGCCTGGTCGGCCGCCAGTGTCTCTTCAAACAACTGGCGCTGCTCGGCATTCATACGTTCGGTCTTGGCATCAAACTGCCAAGCCTTCAGACGGCGCAGCTCAAACATGATGCTTTGAATTTTGGCGTCCTTGAACTGGATGGCCTGCGCCTGAGATTCAATTTGCCGGCTCTGCTCGCCAAAGTGTGCCAACACGCGGGCGGCCAATTCGGCAGCGGCGGCGGGACTCAGACCGATGAAGTCTTGGGGGCTGAGTTCATGCACGTTGAGCATGTTTGCATTGTGCAAAAAATCCCCATGCAAATGAATTAGGGCAAGCGCCAATTGCTTTGCCGAGCCCTCCAATTCACAGTTCTCACAGGCGTGTAATGGACTGCATTTGCTCCAGCCGACTCCAGGGAAGCCCCAGCACCAGGGCATCGAATTGCTGCTTGGTCAGCGTGATGGAGGCGGCCATATCCACACCACCGCGCGGCCATTCAAACCCGCCTTGATTGAGCCGCCGCGCTGCACACCACATGCCAAAGCCATCGTGCAACAGCAGCTTCACGCGGTTACCCCGCGCATTGGCAAACAGGTAGCCGTGATGGGCCTGGGCTGACCCGAATACTTGCACTACCCGAGCCAGCAGGCGCTCCGTTCCCATGCGCATGTCGATCGGGGTAGTGGCCAGCCACAGTGCGTCGATGCGGATCATCGCAGCCACTCCCGCAGCCAGGCGCCGCATTCGCCCGCCAGTTCGGTTGGCCATGTTACGGTTGCCGTCGCATTGCCACGGCGCAATTCAAGTTGTATGGCCGGTGAGCCCTTGGCGCACTTCTCTTCGGACATCGGCGCCACGTCCATGCGCACAGGTACAAACTGCTGTGGCGCCGACTCCAAGACCGCTGATGAAGCGGGGGTAACGAGGGAATGGCCTACTGAGGGTGCCTCCGATTTACGCAGCCAGACGCGAACCATATTTGCGTTGAGGCCATGCTTCAAAGCAACGCCTGCTATCGACTTGCCTGACTGGCGACACTCCGCCAGCACCGCTGCCCTGAACTCATCACTGTGGCTACGCCTCGTCCCGCCTTTTGTGGCACCCATGTAAATGTCCATTTGGTTTGTAAATGGACATCATCTGGTTAGGCGCTGGTCAATTCAATATGGGGTGCCTGGACGCTTACGAAGGACTGGTCACCTCAATGCAAAGTCCAGCAGCACCAGAGTTACATGGGCCTACATATGAGATTCAGTACGAATCAAGGTCGGTGCTCAAAAAAACGCAAGAATCAGCGACCAGTTTTTGCGCGAGCATTTTTGGATGGTCTAGCCACTCCCAGCACGGGTGCGCCTATCAGGCTGCCTGATCTTCAACGAATTCAACTAACTCCCCGACTGTGCACCCAAAAAGCTTGCACAGCGTATCGAGGGTGGCAAGATCAATGCGCGCAGTGGTCTCTTGATACAAGCCCGAGATCGTATTTCTTGCTAAACCAGTCTCACGTTGTACGTCTGCGATCTTTAACTTGCGCTCACCCATCAGTCTCGATAAATGAATTTTGATCACCATTGACCTCCTTTTGGCACCTGTTGCAAATTAGCAACAAGCTATACAAAATAATCCACTAGCTGATCATTATAATCAGTTACATTATCACTTAGCTGATCATTTTGAACAGTAAGGAGATTAAATTGTATAGCAACCTGAAGACCAATGGTGACCCATTTCACCACCTCGACAACAACAACGCCACGGAGCCCAAACAGGAGGCGATATTAGGCAAGCCAAAGGGCGATTCACATGAGACCGAACGCATGCTTCAAATTGCATGGTGTGCCGGACTTTTTGATGGAGACGGCTGCGTCGTAATTTCAAAGCAACAGCAACCGGGCCGGAAGAATTTTAGCTACCGACTAACCCTGAGCGTTGTCCAAAACTGCTACACAACCGTAGACCACTTTCGCACGGTGCTCGGCATACCCCACTGCTTGGTTGAAATTCGCAGAAAAATTCAACACAACAGACAGATCTATGACCTACGCTATGACGGACTTCACTCGGTTGCCGCGCTGCGACTGTTGATGCCCTTCCTGATCCGTAAGTCGATCGAAGCACAAGCCGCATTGGACTTCTGGGTCGCAGGAAATATGGGCGTAATGCCTGGCCGAAATGGGTTGTCTGCAGATGTGTGGGTGATACGCGAAAAGTATTACAAAAAATTGAGAAAACTCAAGTAAGCGGGGTGATCTAAATATGCAAATCCATATCCATTCCACAATCCCTGCCGCACCGATCGCACCAGATTCACAATTGCGTAGAAGAAAGCTCAGCGGCGACCAAGCGCGACGTTTGGTGGAGATCCGGCGCCTCTATGCCAATTCCAAAGACCTGGGCTCAACGCTCATTGATGACGATAGAGACGAAGCGGTAACGGCCGCGCTGGACGAATTTGACGAAGCAGAAAGTAGCACGCCACAGCGCGTTACGGCCACTCATCAACTTTACCGCATGTCAGAGCTTGAAGACGAATTGAAGTGGGCCAAAAGCCTTACTGGAGAGAGTCGAAAAATCGTGGTCAAACAGCTTGAGATGGCCCGCGATCTTGGGTCAGCGCGTTATATCGCTGCAGCACCGGACCCTTCTTCTCTGAAGGAGCTACGGCGTGATTTTCCCAACTTCGGGGGCGTGCTGGATTTCATCGAAAGGCGCCTACTTTTGTGTCGGATGGGTCCGGCCAAGCTTTTCAAGCTTCCACCAATACTGCTGTCGGGCCCGCCCGGTGTGGGAAAGACGTGGTTCGCCAAGAAATTGGCGCAGGCGTTGACCGACATTCCTTATGCGCAAGCTGACCTATCACAGTCGACACCAGGATTTGCAATCACCGGTCTTGATGCAGCGTACGACACAGGTCGCCCAGGCTTAATTTGGAAGACTATGCAGAACCCATGTGCCTCGCCGATCATCCTATTTGATGAGATCGATAAGGCGCAGTCTGGCGGACGCGACGGAGGGGTTGGATTTTTGCTTGGATTACTCGAAAAATCTTCCGCAAGGCAATTTCAAGACGCCGCCGTGCGTTTGCGGATCGATGTTTCCACTGTCTTGTGGTTTGCCACCTGTAACGAGTTGCTAAAGCTCGATGAGCCGGTGCTGTCACGTTTTCGAGTGTTTGAAATTGCGGCGCCAACCAATCGGCAAATGCGCTTGGTCGTGGAAAGTGTTAATCGAGAGATGCTTGCAGCGGAAGATTGGTCAGTCGCATTTGATCCAGTATTGCCGGAACAGATTATGGCTGTGCTGCGGGAGGGTACACCAAGGGAAATAAAAGCTCGGCTTGAGGATGCTTACGCAAGTGCTGCAGTAGCAGGTCGGAGTTTTCTCGCGATCGAAGACCTGAATCCTCAGAACCGTGTTTCAACGGGGAAGGGATCCTCGATGGGATTCATCAACACCAACACATGCGCATAAGCATGTACCTAATTTTATATAGAGAGTGAGACAAAAATGAAATTTATAGCTGAACAACTGATGCAGTACACAGATAGCCGTGATAACGATATTTCTTGCTTGAGCAAAAGCATTTCGTTGCTTAACCGGCGCATTGGGTGGGTCCCGAAAGGGTGGATTCCCCTTTACCAAGACTTGGTTAAATCATTGATGAATTTGAATGATGACATTCATGGAGATGTCAAAGTGGTGGGGCCATGGGTTGAAGGTGAGAGAATGGAATTTACCTCCCGTACCCTTACCCCTGTAGTTGCTGGAATTTTGCGTAAGACCACGCGACGGTCGCAGTGCACCTGTAGCCTTTGCGGTCATCCAGGCAAGTTACGCAGTTTTGGCGAAGAAACGCGAGAAGTTCTGTGTGCACGTTGCTACGCTCCAAAAGAACTTGCGGAGCAACTGGCCACGTGGATTCCTCGCCTTGAGAGTGATGATTTTCTAGAGTCTGAGTCCGTGGTTGTTGTCGATGATTTAGATACGGCATTTCTCGCGCTGATACCTCAGACTCAATGGAGGTGGGTATCGAACGGTAAAGATGGTGACCTGCTGCCGTACGTATTGTCAAAAGATATGGTGGACTTATTGCCAGAACTCAAAAAATTGCACTTGTTAGTGATAGAAATGGCCTCCGCTGATGAGTGAATTTAAAAGTGTGATCGACTCTGCACCGCGCGGCTGGGGGTACAAGCAGGAGGCCGTTTTGAAGGCTGCCACGGTGCAGGATTTCGAAGCTGTCATCCGGACGCTTGAAGTGGACGACCTTCGGCTGTTCATGTGCAGGTTCTTGGAGATGTGTGTTCAGCCTGGCTCCTACGTCCAGCACTTTGGCACGGCGACGAATCGCTTCATGGACGCATGCAGGAACATCCATAGTGCCCCGACCGTGCCGCGCCTAGCCAAGCTCGTGGAGACTCTGTTCAAGAGCTCAAAACTCGAAGCACATTTGGTAGTGCCCGTTGCGGTTCCTGTGGCCGCTGTGGCTGCGCAAGTTTCCCTCGCTACCCAGCCAGCCTCCACACCATGACAGGCCCGTCGCGGGCCGTTAATGAGCCTCACTACGCCAATGACGAATTGGCATTCGTGTGTGGTCAGCTTGGGCTACAACGGTCCCCGTTAGAGGCCTGTGAAGGGATTCCATCTTTGGCCACCTAGCCGCTTGATGTGCGGCCATTCGCCGTCATTTGTCCTCATGGTTGATGGGGACTAAAGGGGGGCTATTGGTGAGATTTAGACAAAATAATTGTTATATATCAATTACTTATAAGTCATACAAAGGTACTGGGCCATCATGGGGGTGTGGGCAGGGCTGTTAGGCGCTGGCCTTTGGGCTTTCAAAGAACCGTTTGGGGTGGAGATTTGCTGAGTCATTGGGCTGGATTTTGCCCAACTTGTGGGATGTGTTCGCTCATTCCATTGCAAGTGGGTGTCGAATCCGCTCAATAAGATCCAAATTTGTGAATCGAGTCCTGCCGATTGGATTTTGGCGGACATATTCGACTGAATTGTCCCTTGCATTGATGAAAACAGCCGAAAATCGGAGTAAGCGTGCATGCAAGGGATTCACTAAATGATCCAAAAAATATGTTGAGCGGAGGCGTGGCGGCGGCCATGGGGGAACGATCAAGGCCATGCGGTATTGGGCTCCGTCAAAAGGGTCATCGTACGGTATGGTTGAAGTCGGGCCGTGAGCTGCTTATGCTCAAAGAAGCAAGACGCTCCATCAAGAAGGAAGCCATTCATGAATAGCGCAGAGCAAAAAGAATTTCTACAAGCGACGGCTTGGCTGCGGCCCTACACGCGCTGGGCGGCGGCCTTCTCGTTCAAGACGGAGGGGCTCTTGCCTGCTGCGATCAGAAATCTGCCGTTGAAGCTGGTGAAGATGATCCTCGCCCGCCACCACAAGAGCGTGGGATCGGGCTGCAAGTCGTGTTGAGCCAGGAGACAAGAATGAAGTTTTTGAACGTGATCGCCATGGCTGCTGTAGTTTTGGCCGGCGCAGCAAACGCACAAACCATGGACCACGCCGCGCACATGAAGATGATTGCCGAAGCCCA
>Ga0214165_1001517_pt1 | contig 12476 bp, 9 predicted proteins | sample TroBogypolimnion_34_FD_153004 | JGI IMG/M metagenome (GOLD analysis project Ga0214165, IMG submission 153004) | Freshwater microbial communities from Trout Bog Lake, WI - Practice 03JUN2009 hypolimnion v3 | ecosystem: Environmental > Aquatic > Freshwater > Lake > Hypolimnion/Profundal zone ... | reverse complement strand
TACTAATCAAGTAAAGGATCACCGGCAAGTGCAGATCTCACGTGGAGGAATGTTGGCCAATTCAGAATTAATCTCGTTGTCATCTGCCAACTCTTCAATAATTTTTGATGTATCTGATAACAATTTAGTTATCAAATATTGGGGTGCTTCGATCAAGAATCCTAGCGATGGCTTTTTGGATGCAACAGATAAGTTCGTTACCAATAGTGGCTTTGATATGCCGCTGGCTACTGGGGTAATGCGCGAACATTCACGCGGATTTCTTGGACATCCTACGATCAATGGTCATCGCAATGGCCAGGCGTGGTCAACCTATTTTTCATTGACAAAAGTCGAGCACACCTCTTCAACACTGGTCGCCCACTTCAGCGATGTGCAGGCGGAACTCAAGTTAGAGCTCACTTATAACTTGAATGAGTTCGGAATTCTGAAGATCGCCGCGAACATTACGAATACCAGTTCGCAGCCCTACAACCTTGAGCAATTTATTTATTGGCTTCCCCTCCCAGATCGAGCAGATGAGGTCTTGGATTTCACAGGGCGCTGGTCACATGAACGCCATCCGCAACGAAATTCCATCAGATACGGTTTAACTACCAGAGAGATCCGAGAGGGTCGTACTGGTCACGATTACACCATTGCGCAATTGGCACTTGCAGGGAAAACCGAATTTGGCCACGGTGAGGTCTGGGGACTTTCAGTCGCGTGGAGTGGCAATTCAATCCACCACATTGAGCGCTTAGCTACCGGCGATATTTCTATAGGCGCGGGTGAACTACTTGAGCCTGGAGAGATAATTCTGCCCGCTGGCGGAACACACCATATTCCGCCTGTGATAGCTAACTACTCCGATTCTGGATTCGATGGCCTTAGTCATAATTACTATCAGTGGCTGCGCTCTCGTCCAAATCACCCCACCAATATTCGTCCGCGACCACTCACACTCAATGTTTGGGAGGCGATCGAATTTCATCATGACACCGAAAAGATCAAGGCGATCGCTGATGCCGCCGCTGAGGTTGGTGTTGAACGATTCGTTCTCGATGATGGCTGGTTTAACCTACGCCGCCACGATCGCGCTGGACTTGGTGATTGGGTTGTAGATAAAGCTGTTTGGCCAGAGGGTCTTGCTCCCGTCATTGCTTACATCAATGACAAGGGTATGGAGTTTGGACTCTGGTTTGAGGGAGAGATGGTTAACCCTGATTCTGATCTCTATCGCGCGCATCCCGAGTGGATATTGCACGAAGCAGGACGTACTCCGCCACTCTGGCGAAATCAGCAAGTACTCGACCTTACCCATCCAGGTGCTTATGAACATGTACTCAATCAAGTAGATGCAATATTGACCGAATACAACATCGCCTACATTAAATGGGATCACAATCGTGTTCTCGTTGATGCTGGCCACCTTGGTCAAGCCGCGGTTCATAATCAGACCGCTGCTATCTATCGACTTTTCAAAGAGATTAAAGCCCGCCATCCACACTTAGAAATTGAGAGTTGCTCCTCTGGAGGAGCTCGAATTGATCTCGGTGTCATCGATTACGTTGACCGTTTTTGGACGAGCGATAATAATGATGCTCTCGAACGCCAGATGATTCAGCGTTGGACTGGAATTGTGATTCCACCTGAATTATGTGGCACCCATATCGGGCCACGCCCAGGAAACCAGACCAAGCGTGTTACTGATGTTTCATTTAGAGCGATCACTGCTCTCTTTGGTCATGCAGGTATTGAATGGGATATCACTGGTGCGACTTCCGATGAACTCGCCATTATCAAGAGCTGGATTAGGCTCTATAAGAATAAACGTCAATTACTACATAGCGGCAAGGCGATTCGCGTAGATCACCCTGATAGCAACTCCTTCGTTTATGGAGTTGTTTCGCAAGATCAATCAGAAGCGCTCTTTGCAATTGCAGCCCGCGATATGTCGGATTCGACTTTTCCTGCCATGGCTCGGATACCTGGGTTGGCGCCAGAGAAAAGTTATACGGTAAAACTATTAACGGATGCAGGGACTGGTAAGCGCATGCAAATTACCGAACCTGCTTGGATTGCAAATCCTCATGGAGTCACCTTAAGCGGACGGGAATTGGGAGCGATTGGAATTCGCCCACCGATCCTTTCTCCCGAGAATGCCATCTTGATCGAAATTACCGCTAACTAGCGAGAATAAGCGATCTGATTCCACTTAATTTCATGCAGTATTGAAGAGGTAGTTGTCTGCGCTCCAATATGAAGGAGTTCGACATCGGCAATATTCGCAAAATCTGAAAGTGTTTCGTGGCTAACAGATTTGGTTAGAACAGTGTGATGAGAGCCTCCTGCATAGATCCAGGATTCTGCTGCCGTCGCAAGTGATGGCGCTGGTTTCCATACCGCGCGAGCCACTGGAAGATTCGGTAGTGGTGCATCGGGTGAAACAACTTCGATGTCATTGGTGACAATCCGAAAACGATTACCCATATCCATCAAACTAACTACGCGGCCGCCACCAGGTGTTGCCGTAAAGACCATTCGAACTGGATCTTCCTTGCCGCCAATTCCCAAGGGATGAATTTCGATTGTTGGCTTCTCCTCTGAAATAGTTGGGCAGACCTCCAACATATGAGCCCCAAGAATCTTTGGTTCACCTGGTCCAAAGTGATAGGTGTAGTCCTCCATAAATGAGGTGCCACCCTCAAGGCCAGTTCCCATGCTCTTGATGATTCGGAGTAAAGCAGAGGTTTTCCAGTCACCTTCGCCACCAAATCCATATCCCTTAGCCATCATTCGTTGCACCGCTAGACCAGGTAATTGGCGAAGAGTTCCTAGATCTTCAAAGTTGGTAGTGAACGCCCCAAATCCTCCTTGTTCAAGGAAGGTATGCAATCCCGCTTCAATCTTTGCCGCATATCGAAGTGAATCATGACGCGCTCCCCCGATCATCAACTCAGGTGCTACGGAATATAAGTCTTGGTATTCGCTCACTAGTTGGTCGATTTGGGATTCGGCGACAGCATCAACGCTAGCAATCAAGGCATTAACTCCATACGCTTCAATGCTCATTCCAAATCGCATCTGCGCACTTGTTTTATCGCCATCTGTAACTGCTACATAACGCATATTGTCGCCAAAGCGAGCTAGTTTGAGATTTTGCGCTGTGTCCCAACCAATCGTGGCTCGGATCCAATCTGCAATTCTCGTATTTGTCATGGCTTCAGAGACATGTCCTACGACTACTTTCCGAGGAACATTTAAACGTGCCGCAATGTGCCCGTATTCGCGATCACCATGCGCTGCTTGGTTGAGGTTCATAAAATCCATATCCAGAGTTGCCCACGGCAACTGGGAATTTAATTGAGTATTTAAGTGGAGCAACGGTTTTTGCAGCGCATTGAGCCCCGAAATCCACATCTTTGCCGGAGAGAAGGTATGCATCCAGGTAATAACACCTAAACAATTTTCGCTGGCAGAGGCATCAATCATCGCTCTACGAATTGCCTCAGGAGTCAGCAACACCGGCTTCCAGACTATTGTGACCGGAACATTTATATTCTTGCTTAACATGGCGCAGACCTCTTGCGACTGCTCCGCAACAGTTTTAAGAGTCTCTTCTCCGTAAAGAGATTGACTACCGGTTAAGAACCAAATTTCTGCATCTTTGCGGATATTGAGAGTCATTTCTTATGAGCCTTTCGTCTGGCCATATATGTTTTGATAACGGTCATAGAGTTTTGCAATATCTGATTCTTCTAATCGGTTTATTTCACCGAGTTGTGCTGCGATGAACATCGTCTTCGCCACGTCCTCACACATGACAGCTGCTTTAACAGCGGCCACTGCACTCTTCCCAATTGTAAATACCCCGTGGTTAGCCATTAATACTGCAGGTGATTTAGAGGATTGCAAAGTGGCAACAACTCCTTGCCCGATTTCTTCCCCGCCAATTAGTGCAAATGGTCCGAGTGGAATATCGCCCCCGAACTCATCTCCCATAGCAGTTAATGCACAGGGAATTGCCCTCTTGGCCGCGGCCCATGCTGAGGCGTAATTGGAGTGAGTGTGAACGACGCCATGCACTTCGGGCATATGTCTATAAATATAGGCATGTGTCTTGGTATCACTTGAGGGTGATAACTCCCCAGCAAGTACCTCACCATTGAGATCGCAGACAACTAGATCAGCTGGTTTGAGATCTTCATACATGACGCCACTTGGTTTAATGATGAACGAAATTCCATCGGGCAAACGCTCAGAAACATTTCCTGCAGTCCAAGCAACTAAGCCATAACTCTTAAGCGAAATATTGAGCCCGCAAACATGTTCTCGAATTACCGTGAGCTCTGACATTAGAGTGCGGCCTTTCTGTCTCGAATGGCACGCAGATCATGCATCATGTCGCCATTGCCAAAAGTTTCATAAAGGAAAAGGTAATGCCTATATAACGCCTCATATACTGCCACTGACTCTTGATTTGGTTGAAATGCATTTCGAACTAGACGCCCCATGACCTGGGATGCCGCCTGAATATCCGGGTAAGCACCAGCAGCAACCGCAGCGTGGATCGCCGAACCGAGGGCTGGACCTTGCTCTGAACCTATTATGTGAATCGGGCGATTGAGTATGTCGGCATAAATCTGCATGACAAAATTATTTTTTATCAACCCTCCAGCAGCGATAAAATCTGTAACTGGCACACCAGATGTTTCAAAGGTATCAACAATCTTGCGGGCACCAAATGCTGTTGACTCCACGATTGCTTGATAGACCTCTTCGGGTTTTGTAGCAAGAGTCATGCCAACTATTAATCCTGAAAGTTGATGATCGACGAGAGTTGAACGATTTCCACTCTCCCAATCCAACGCCACTAGACCATGGGATCCAGTTGGATTCTTTGCTGCAAGGTCAGATAGAAAGGTATGCATGCCAACGCCAGCGCTCTTTGCAGCCGCTTCGTACTCCGCGTTTACGAAATTCTTAACAAACCAAGCGAAGATATCACCGACACCGCTCTGCCCTGCTTCATATCCCCACTGCTCTGGCACTATCCCGCCAAAGACCGCTCCACACATACCTGGAACTTCTGAGAATTTATCTGAAACCATCACGTGACATGTCGACGTACCCATAATGGCAACCATCTGTCCCGAATGAGTTGCTTGTGCTGCAACTGCCGTGACATGAGCGTCAACATTGCCGACCGCAACAATTATTCCCTCTGGTAATCCCGTCCACGTTGCAGCCTCTTTGCTCAAATGACCTGCGACTGCGCCTAACTCGGCAATTGGATGTTCCACCTTCTCTGCAACAAAATCCGCAAATGCGGGATTAAGTGCCGCCAAAAATTCTGATGAAGGATAAGCGCCATCTTGATAGATCGCCTTATATCCAGCGGTGCAAATGTTCTTTGTGTAAGTACCTGTAAGTTGCCAGATAATCCAGTCTGCCGCTTCAATCCAATGATCCATTCGTGCATAAATTTCTGGATCTTCCTCTAGGAGTTGAAGCGCTTTTGCAAACTCCCACTCCGAAGAAATCTTTCCGCCATAACGGTTGATCCACGATTCTCCGCGCGCATGGGCCAATGCATTAATTCTGTCGGCATGAGGCTGGGCGGCATGATGCTTCCATAATTTGGGGTAGGCATGTGGGCGACCTTCAAATCCGGATAATTCGCAGATTGGGGTGCCATCTTTGGTTACTGGTAGCACGGTGCATGCCGTGAAATCTGTGCCAATGCCGATGACATCTCGTGGGTCAATGTTGCTAGCCGCCAGCACCGCTGGAACCGCATTCTTTAATACTTCTACATAGTCTGTAGGACTCTGCAGCGCCCAATCTGGCGGCAACTTGAGAGTTGTGCCTGGGAGCACATCTTCAATCACGGCATGGGGGTATTCATAAACAGCGGTAGCTATTTCTGCCCCATCAGAGACACGAACGAGCAAGGCGCGTCCAGAGAGAGTTCCATAATCAATACCAATTACATACTTTTGTGAAGAACTCATGGATACCTACTTATTCTCTCGAACGCTCAGGCTTATGACCTGCCACGATGCAGGTGGCAGTGTCAGGGTAACAATATTTTCAGAGAAAGTTGCGGTCTTTTTTAGTGTTGGAGCGACTGCCTGCGAATTCGAGTAACTATTTGTCTTTGTTAAATCAGTATCAGCAAGCGTCACCTGCTCGACAATATCTATGATCGTGAAACCTGATAACTCGATCGACAAAGCTTCAGAGGAACTTAAGGAGCAGTTAATAACGAAAATCGCGAGTTGGCTGGTTTCCTTATCGAAGGTGGTAATAGCGTCGATGCTATTTACCTCTCCAAATTTGGTAGTTTGGATCGAATCGCAATCAATTCGAGTGACCAGGGTTGTACCCCGTGCGAGTTTGGCCGTGTATGCGAATGGGAAAAAGGTTGTTTGGCGCCAGGCTTCTTTATCTGGTTCTGTCCGAATTGGCGCAATTACATTGACCAACTGTGCCAGACAGGCCATCTTTACTCGATCACTCCTACGCAAGATACTAATCAATAAATTCCCGACGACAAGCGCATCAGCTACGGTGTACTCATCTTCAATAAGTTTTGGAGCGACTTCCCAAGTCTGCGGACGTGCAAGCGCCTGGAACTCGGATAAACGCCATACATTCCACTCATCGAGTGAGAGAGTGATGGTTTTTTCGCTCTTGTGCTTAGCTTTGACCGCATCTGCAATATCGCAGACTTCGTTGATGAAATGATCGAGATCAACGGCGCATGCCAAGAATGACTGTAGATCGCCGTGATCTTCATAGTATGTATGTAGTGAAATGTGATCTACCAATTCATAAGCATGATCCAGAACAGTCTCTTCCCAACTTCCGAAGGTAGGCATTGAACGGCTAGATGATCCGCAGATGACAAGTTCGAGAGAATCATCTATTTGGCGCATACCGCGAGCTATATCGCCAGCTTTCTTCCCGTAATCCTTGGCATCCATATGACCAAGTTGCCAAGGGCCATCCATCTCATTTCCCAAGCACCAAACGCTCACTCCATAAGGATCACGGTGACCATTTGCTACTCGATATTGCGCCCACTTGGATGCTGCATCAACATTTGTATATTCCAGAAGTTCTAACGCTTCCTTGAGTCCTGCGCTGCCCACGTTAACAGCCATCATTGGCTCTATCCCACATGTGTCAGCCCATTTCATAAACTCATCTAAACCAAACTGATTGGTTTCTAAACTGTGCCAAGCCAAATCCAATCGTGATGGACGCGCGGACTTATCGCCAACTCCATCTTTCCAATCATAGCCAGAGAGGAAATTTCCACCGGGGTAACGAACAATTGTTATTCCTAGTTCGCGAATTAGTTCAATAACATCTAATCGGAACCCGTCTTCATCTGCAAAAGGTGAACCCGGCTCGTAGATACCTCCATAGATACACCTGCCCATGTGCTCTGTAAAAGATCCAAAAATTCGGCGATCTATCTCTGATATCTGCAAACCGCTGTCAATAAATAACTTTGCCATGTTTACAACGTACCAATAGGTGGTAGTTCTGGTGAGACTTTCGACCAATGTGGCGGGTGTGAACCAACCGAAGCAACTGCTTGAGCCGACCAATAAGCACCTATCAACATTGGATGTTCAAGAGTATTGGAGCCATCAATCAGGCCTTTTATATAGCCAGCTAAAAAGGAATCGCCTGCGCCAGTTGTATCGACCACTTCTGCAACTGGAATTGCGGGTTGATGAAGAGTTTGGGTCTTCGAATTCTCACGCCAATACTGATCCGCACCCGCTACGCCGTGCGTTATTACCACTCGATCAAAGCGCTCAAGGCATTTCTCTATATCGATGCCAGCCGGCAGATCAGCCCCTGAACCAATGCAAATATCGGCGGTAATATGCGGCACGCTGTCTAGCGCTTCAATTCCAACGATTACCTTGCAACCTATGTGCTGTGCATAATGAAGATCTTCGAGAAAACAATTTCTCCATAGAACGAAAAGAACATAATCATCGGGGGAAAGTTCGACATCTCGAATAGAAACCTGATCCAATCGATCTTCGGTTAACCCCACCATCGTGCGCTCACCTTGATCGTCTATCAATATCAGCACATGATTAGCGGCTCCGCTTAACTCCTTGATATGTAACTCTTCGATTTCACTAGCCGCCAAACTTTCTATCAATTTCTGACTCAACTCATCTTGACCTACATAACCCGCAAATCCCGTTCTGACACCAGAACTTGCAAGTCCGACTGCAACATTTGCCGCAGTTCCGCCAGGTCTTCCAGTCAATCCAAACCCTTGCGTGAAATTTCCTACCTTAGGAAGATTTGCAACATGTAAAACGCTGTCCCATGCCAGCGGTCCAACCACCCATACCCGAGACACTAGAGAGCCCACTGCGCACGACGAGTAATCAATAATTCTAAAGCGCTATGTAGTTCGGGTATTTCACTCCATTGCACATCCATGAGCCAGGGGATATTAAAGAGTCCAGAGTTCTCGCGCAATCGAAGCGCGACAAGTGAACCGGCAAGAGCAGCAACGGTGTCGGTATCCCCACCTAATTCACAAGCGAGTAAGAAAGCGCTTTCAACTGAAGAGCTTTGCGATGCAACATGAAGTACCGCGTTATAACTTTCTATTGGATCCAGGGAAATACCTCCTGCTGGCACAGTCCAACCTTTCGAAGGAGATGGCAGCGCATGAAGATCACCGTGCGCAATTGCATCTGAGAATAGCGCAGAGAGTTGCAATGCGGCTTGCACCGCCTTTGGATGGCAGTGGGTGGCCTGCACTGAAGCGGTAATCCATTGCTCACGCGCCAAATCTTGGGCGGGGTTAAAAAGCATCCCTAAGAGCGCAGTTCGCATCATCCCGCCATTACTTTCGCCAATGAAATGTAACTCTTTTTCACTTACGGGTATACCCAACGCATATCTTGTTGTCGGTCCAAGTCCCCGTAATTGGGGTTGTGCCGCTCTTAATAGGTCTAAGTATCGAAGTGCGGCAGCTTCGGGCGTAGAGGCTCGTAGTGACTCCACTGTCAGTAACGAAAGCGTCGTGTCATCACTCACGCCTCCATATGGCCAATCTTCCTTGCCAAGGAGAACGGATGCTATTTTTTCTTGCCTTACTTCAACAAATTCATGTGCAGCTCCAAATGCATCCCCAGCAGCATAAGCAATACATGCATTGGCAATTGCCCATGGATCCGAATCATGCGAGAGTGACTGTAGAGAGATAGGGACTAATCCGTTTGCAATAAATCTATCCCGGGATGTTTGAGTCACGGTGGAGTATAAATCGATGACTATTTCCCGGGCAATGGGCATATCCATTACTTACTCGCCCAAAGTAACCCTCGTTCTATTATTAGATGAACGTTTCTTTCCATTACGACATCTAGATTATGCCCGCAGGTAATTATGAAGATCTTTCCCGCTCCCCAACGTCGAGTCCAGATGGCAGGTGATGTCACTTCTTCGTGCCAGGGGTCTCCCAATCTAACTTTCTGAGTCGTTGTTGCTAAAACTTGGTTATACGTATCTTGCAGCACCCAATATTGCTCGGTCACTAAATCGAAATCTTCGATATCACGTGTAATTTCGTGGACCTTTCCTGCGTCCGTAATTACATAAGAATGAGGCACGAAATAATCTGTCTCATTACCCACACACTCCTCCGAGCTTTTACCTGGATGCCCCACAAAAACTCCTCCAGTCATCTGCATGTATCGAGGAGTATTAGGAAATGCACAGACAACTCCCCCATGCCAACCCGCGAAGCCAGCGCCACGTATCACCGCGTCTTCTAATCCAGCGAATTCATTTTCTTTAATAGTCCCCATTGATATGCATTGAAGAATCAAATCCACCGTTTGCATATATATCGAATCCGCATAAACTGCTGTGGATTCCTCAACTCTCACTTCATAACTATGTTCCTGTAAAAAGGGAATAAAGGTATTGGTGGTTTCCTTTGGCCAATGGCCTTCCCAGCCACCTCGAACTATTAGTGCTTTTTTCATAATCACAGTATTGCCTACAAGGGGACTTCTATACGATAGCCAATGTGAATCGACATTCGACCCGAGTAAAGATTGCCGGTACCGATCTAGAAATATCACGACTTGGCCTAGGGACAGCCCCGCTAGGTGGCATGTACACCCCAGTTGCGGAAGGAGAGGCTGAGGAGTTGATTCGATTCGCGCTAGCAAAGGGCATTAATTTCTTCGACACCGCTCCCTTTTATGGTGCTGGACTATCTGAGATAAGACTTGGTCGTGAGTTGCGTAATGCAGGCATGCCGTACATCATCGAAACTAAAGTCGGGCGCGTTCTCAATCCAGCGAAACACCCAAATATCGCGGTATTTGTCGAGGGAATACCAGGACTTGAACCGGTATTCGATCTATCCGCCGATGGGATCAAACGTTCAATTGAGGAAAGCCTGACTAGGTTAGACGTTGACCATATAGATATAGCACTCATTCATGATGCCGAAGATCATATGGATCAAGCCATTAGCGAGGCATACCCCGTTCTCGATGATTTACGAAGACAAGGTGTAATCAAGGGCGTTGGTACGGGTATGAATTATTGCGATAAAACTATTCGTTTCATACACGAGTGTGAACTCAACGTGGTGCTAATCGCTGGAAGGTACACGCTGCTAGATCAAGAGGCAGAAATAGCCTTACTTCCATTAGCTCTTGAAAAAGGAATTTCAGTTCTTGTGGGCGGCGTTTTTAATTCTGGAATTCTTGCCAACCCCAGTTCGGAGGCAACATATAACTACGAGAAAGTGCCGACAGAAATTCTTTCGAAAGCAGAGTTAATTAAGGCATTCTTAGCGCAGCGTGGGGTTTCTTTAATTGCCGCCGCAATTCAATTTCCGCTCCAACATCCTGGAGTTAGTGCTGTGCTCACAGGTGCTAAGAGTAGATATGAGCTTGAAGTAAACATCGCCAATTTTGATCAAGAAATTCCATCAAATATTTGGAGCGATTTAAGAGCAGAGGGATTAATTAGTTAATTCTTACGTACGCTCCCTGACAATAAGCGCTGCAAAGGTGCTTCGATGAGATAGAAACTTGCGATCGCTGCACCAAGTACCCACGCTGCAAAAAGCCATAATGATGGCAAGCCATGTGACCAGTTCGAGGTAAGGAAGAGAATTATCGGCATGTGCCAAATGTAAATAGAGTAAGAGAGAACCCCGATCCAGGCCAAGGGTTTAAAACCCAGTACCGCACGAAAGAAGCGCATTGCTACTGATTTTTGGGCAACTTCTTCGCTCAAAAGCAAGATTGCAGATGCGGTACCGATAGCTGCAAATCCAGGGAATTGAATAGTGATACATAGATAGAGCGAGGCGAGAAAGATAGCCATAAATACCCAGCGTGCTCTTACCGTCAAGCGGATGAGGAACTCTTTATTCAGTGCGACCAGACATCCGAGCAGAATCATCGATGGGCGGAAGACCACAAGATTGTAGATGCCATCTTTGTTCCACACGTAGATCGGGTAGTTGATGTAGAGAACACCCGCCCAGATTGCAGCAATGGCAACAATGAGAAAGCCTGTGAAAATTCGACGTGACAAATACTTATGAAAGAGAATCAGCAGAATAGGAAAGAATAGGTAGAACTGCTCTTCTGCAGACAGACTCCAGAAAGGTCCAGTTAAATCGCCCCAGTGATAAAAATTCTTAACGTATAAAACTGAAGCAATAGCTGGTTTGATGTCCTGGGTTAGCCCCTTCTTATCAAAGAACCAGACAGAGGAAGCGACACCAATCAACAGAATCGGGTAGAGGCGCGCTAAGCGTCGTCGATAAAACTTTCTTATCTTTGTTCCCTCATCAAAGTACTTCATGAGAATCTGTGTAATCAAAAAACCAGAGAGGGTGAAGAAGACATCTACTCCAAGAAAACCTCGTCCGTGCAAATAACCAATATGGTGCATAATGACGATCACAATTGAAATTGCTCGGATACCGTCGAGTTCAGGGCGATACGAAATATTACGACCGCGAACCTCTTTAGGAAGTAGCGAGAATTTCATGGGACCCCTTCTTATTTTTTAAGTAGTCTGCGTCGATTTAGATAGAAGAAGCCAAATGAAACGATAAAGACAATGGCAGCTAGAGAGATAGATATTGCCGAGGAATAATCGAACTGTGCATTATTAAAGGCAAGGCTAAACGCATACATATTTGGGGTATAAGCGTTATTGATCGCATAGGTATATCTGCTCAATATTGATGGCTCGGTATAAAGTTGCATTGCTCCAATTACAGAGAAAATTGTTGTGAGGGCTAGCGCCCCGGTTATTTCTGGAATTTTTATAAATCTAGCTATTTGTATCTGATTAGCGCCATCTATAACGGCAGATTCATTGGTGTCTTTGGGCAACCCTTGCAACGCGGTGTAAATAATTATCATGTTAAAGCCAGTAATGCCCCAGGTAACAATATT
>Ga0214165_1001513_pt1 | contig 12517 bp, 37 predicted proteins | sample TroBogypolimnion_34_FD_153004 | JGI IMG/M metagenome (GOLD analysis project Ga0214165, IMG submission 153004) | Freshwater microbial communities from Trout Bog Lake, WI - Practice 03JUN2009 hypolimnion v3 | ecosystem: Environmental > Aquatic > Freshwater > Lake > Hypolimnion/Profundal zone ... | reverse complement strand
TGGCGGAGCACATGTGCTTATGGATGACAACAAATACAGTTATTGCAATGTGATAAAAACAGGCGATCGTATTCCTATCGTTGATATCAATGTAAATCACGAAAATCACAGATATTACACAAATGGAGTATCTTCGCATAACACTGGTGTTGGTAAGTCATTGTTCATGTGTCACTGTGCTGCAGCTAACATGGCAATGGGTCTCAACGTGCTGTACATCACACTTGAGATGTCTGAAGAGCGTATTGCTGAACGTATTGATGCTAACCTACTCGACACACCAATTGACCAGCTTGCTGCACTACCAAAAGAAATCTATGATAGGAAGATTGAGAAGATCAGGAGCAAGACCAAAGGTAAACTGATCATCAAAGAATATCCCACTGCTGCTGCAGGTAGTGCTAACTTCAGGCACCTATTGAATGAGCTAAAGCTGAAGAAGAATTTCACCCCAAATATTATTTACATAGATTATCTCAATATCTGTGCATCATCAAGGATCAAATATGGAGCCTCAGTCAATTCTTATACCCTTATCAAAGCGATTGCAGAAGAGTTGCGAGGACTCGCAGTGGAGTTCGATGTTCCTCTCGTCAGTGCGACTCAAACAACTAGAAGCGGATATTCGAACAGCGACGTGGGATTGGAAGATACGTCAGAGTCCTTCGGACTCCCAGCCACAGCTGATCTTATGTTTGCACTCATCACGTCCGAAGAGCTTGAGCAATACGGTCAGATCATGGTTAAGCAACTCAAGAATCGCTATAATGATCCAGGGAGCAATCGTCGGTTCGTTGTTGGTGTTGATCGTTCAAAGATGCGTCTCTATGATGTAGAGAACACTGCGCAAGAGGGCATCACTGATGGACCTGTGATGGATAATACTCGCTTTGGTGAGGAGGATAATGAGCGCAGCAAGCCCAAGAGCAAGTTTGATCGTAAGAAACTTGATGGGTTCAAATGATAAATTATTTTTAGTTTTTATAAAAATAACACTTTACAAATTAATCAAAACAGGCTAATCTAAGAATATAAGTTGAGGTTAGGAGTTTTGATTATGGTACAGTTGATCGAGCGTGATGGTGTTTATACCACATGGCAGGCATATTCCGACGACAAAGATCGTCGCGATTTCACTCGTGTCCGCACGAAGATTGCAAAGATGGTCCTTGATTTCCTCAAGACCAAACTAGACCTCCCAAAAGACCTCAAGGTCATCATCGGATACACACGTGCCAAGAGCAATAACGGTATCTACTTTGGTGACAGCAAGCAAGCATGGATCGATCCTCGTATCATTGGTGACCGCAAGTTCATTGATACCATCTGCCACGAGCTTGTTCATGCAGAGCAGTATAACACTGGTATGCTCAAGCAAGAGCGTGTCAATGGTAAGTGGGTTGCTCGCTGGAACGACCAGCAGATGAAACGTGTTGATCCAACCACCAACTATCAGAAGTATTTTAATCTGCCATGGGAGGTTGATGCCCGCACTCGTGCAGCAGTGCTCACCAGAGAGTTCAACGAGCAGAACGTATTCAAGGATTGATCATGGACCTATCATCATTCATCAGTGACTGGGGAACACCAGTTGAGGTCGAGCGTAAGAACCGCATCAAGCTATCACTTGCAGCATATGCATATGAGTTTCATAGTGACAGCATCATTGATGACGCAGCATTTGACAAGCTATCTGATCAGATCAATGTGCAGGTCAGGACAGGTAATGATGTGATGGATGATTTCTTCCAGGAGCATTTCGAGCCACACACTGGCATGTGGATACAGAAGCATCCAGACATCCAAGGACTAGAGAAGATCTACAGCAAGCATCATAAGAGGAAGAGGAAGTAAAGCATGTTTAATAATCGTTTGAATGAAGAGATTGTTGACTTACAGATCAACAACAGGGTATTACTTGAGCAGCTTGATCAGAGCAAACTGACGATACAGAGACTACAGGATCAGAACTGTAAGCTGTCGAAGAAGATATATGAAGACAAGCGATCAGCATCAGTAGTCATTGACTGGGCCACCATCAATGCTTTATCTGTTATCCGATGCTCTAGTAACCTCTCAGGAGAGTATACCAAGGTCATATTCAGGGATAGTAATGGTATGCTGGACAACCTGAACATAGACTGTAATGATCTATTGCATGAAGAGTTGTGTGATGAGTTCATCTCATACCTGGATGCACGTGATGAATGATTTAGATGAGATCGTCGCAAAGACAGATTATGATACGAGGCTAGCAATCACAGCATGGGTGATGAAGCATATAGTCGAGCATGCAACTGAGGGTGGTAGCTATCGTTATCTGATCTATGATCGTCTGGGATTTGGACCTGATGCATATGTACCACTCTGCGAGGATGGTCTGACCATCTCTAATGAGTTTGATCTGCAGGTGAGGACTGATGCGATCGATATAGCTAGGGAGAATGGCTATGACAAGATGAAGCCAGTGCTTGGTCTATGCGATGAGCCTGACTGCTATGATCTCGCAAGCTGTGGCTGGCCAGCTGACACTGGCTACCGTCGCACATGCACACATCATATGACACTAAAAAAATAATTTTAAAAATAATAAAAAAAGACTTTACAGATTAATCATCTTAAGCTATCTTAATAATATAAGGAGTAAGCAGATGACAAAAGCACAGACCACATCAATGACCAGGGACCTAGTAGCACAGTACATCAGCAATGGTGGAGTGGTGAAGAGGCTGAAGCCAGGAACACCGAAGGACTTAAAGCGGATGAGGTACACAGGCTGGTTGTTTGGTGGTAAGCGGACATTCATCGCCAGCGTATCAAAACGCAACAGCACATCAGAGCTTTTCTCAACAAACTCAGTAGCAATGCCATCCACGATGAGGAACCAATAGATGAAGAAGAATCGTTTCGTGATGTTCTTACCAGAGCTATCATACAATATCTCTGGAGTAAAGAAAACATATGCTCCAGTCGTTGGATACAATCCAAATAAGCTAATGGAGATAGATGAACCAATCCCACCATCAGCATCGTTCACCATACTGATCGGTCTAAAAGAATGGGATGCACCTGATGCATATGAGTGGATGTAAGTTATGCTAGTTAAACTGAATGATAGATGCTATGTAGATCTAGATACAGTGATAGCCATGAGGACATATAATGATCCATCAATGTCTAATGGTAGCTGCACACTACTATACCTGATCAGTGGTGCAGAGGTGAAGGTCTATATGCATATTGATGATGTGATTGCTGTATTTAGCCATGGAAATACTATTGATAAAGAATCAAATAAAAACAATCAAGCGAGGTAAGTGATCGATGACGATGCATCTACTCCAGAGCTACTTCACCACGACACGATTCGATGGTAAGCAAAAGAGATCGAAGAGCAAACGAGTGCAGGCAGCGAATCAGCAGCATGATCAGTGGTTGCTTGCACGTGGTCTGCATCCGAATCAGAGGGATCTGCAGCGTGCCATTAATGGCAGCTATCGTGCATCGATGCCTGATCTCAAGACAGACAATCCATATGCACTGAGTGATACGATCGGTAATGGATACAAGCGTGGCATCATGGAGCGACTGGATAAAGAGTCAGCTGAGACACGCAATGCGATATTGGATAAGGCAGCACGATGCGAGGTGGCATACAACAAAGGTCCAGTGATGTATCATAGTCCAGAGACCGATATGTCGATGACAGGCAGTAAGAGCAGGAGAGGCTAATGGAGTATTGGGTGAAGGTACCAGTGAAGATGGAGCTGAGTGCAGAGCAGCATAGGGTATTCGCTAGTCTATCGAAGAGCGATCAAGAGCTGTTCCTGCACTTCGCCAGCAATAAGCTATTGGACAGTTCAGTGATCACACCTGATCTGATAGAGGCATGGCTGTCATTGATCCATGGGACTAGTGAGGTATAAAATAGTTTTATTATTTTAAAAAAAGACTTTACAAATTAATTAAAACAGGCTATTCTAATAATATGAAGTCGCTGTTAGAGGGATAGGAAAATGACGAACGATTATCAAGCATTCATTTTAGAGCAGATCAAGACCACAGAGCCAAAGGCAATCAAGCTAGGGTACGACGCACCAACGGTAAGACCAGACGCCAGCGACGAGCTATTCATCATAGAGGCATATTTACAGGAGCTATTAGGACACATCAGTTTCACAGAGCTAGCCAACCAGTTTTACAGCTAAATTATTTTTAAGTTTTAATAAAAAAAGACTTTACAAATTAATTGAAACAGGCTATTCTAAGAATATGGTAAATGAAAGAGGTAGCACAATGATCAAGATCGACAACTACGATTTCGAGTGCACTGCAAAGGCAGTATTCGCTATGAACCCATCAGCTAAGGATCGCTATGATGACTGGGAAGAGCTGATGTCATTCATGGACCTGATGGCACACATGCACATGAAGGGTACCAATAGTTTCTCTACTGGTGGCTTTCAGCTGACAGCTTTCCCTATCGGTGATGGTGATGACCGCATGGTTCGCGCCAGTGTCTCTGCATACACTGCACTGAAGTATGTTGAGACTGTGCAGGCTATGCAATTTATGATGGCTGCATAAAATAGTTTTATTATTTTAAAAAAAACACTTTACAAATTAAAAATAATAGGCTAGAGTAAGAATATAAGTTGAGGTTGAGGAGTTGGTGAGATGATTACTGTGATACTGGCATATGCCCCTTGGTTAGAGATTGGTTTTGGTTTGCTGGCTGTCTGTGCAGTGGCAGAGTTTATCTCAGGAGATTGATATGGATCAGGTATTAGAGATCATCGAAGAGATGCAGTATGATCTGGAGCGTAAGGTGGAGTGGTCACTGACTGAGACACTGCCATACGATGAGGTCAAGGATAAGATTACTGCAGCACAGGTTGCACTGAACGATCTGTACGTATACATCATGGAGAAAGCACAATGAACTCATTCATAATCACAGAGATAGATCCTACATATAGCACACAGTTTCCGATTGCTGTCTTCGATAACGAAGAAGAGGCTATCCATGCTCGTCAGTGGGCTACCAAGCGCATGACAGAGGAAGCTGCTGACCGTGGGGTCTACTACAAGATCACCGAGTTCAAAACCAACAAGCTCTATCACTGAGGAGTAGATCATGATCACATTACCAGCTGGCAAATATCTCATTGGCGACCTCTGCTATCGTGACGCTGTATGGGATGAGATGATCGAGCCATTCATCCCTAATGAGCTGCGTACCCTCTCCAATGGTAAGAGGTATGTCATCCTCAAGACAGCATATGGCGATGGAGAGTATATGGATCAGGATGGTAAGAGATATTGGGTTGACTCTGGTACAATCGGTATCATCGAATGTGATGGTGATGAGGACACCCCACAGGGTCGAGTGTTTGACTTCGGCTCTGAATTCAATGTCTATAATGACAATGGTGAGATGCACTTCGGAGCTATCGTGATCGACACTGACCCAGAGGTAGATGAGGATTTTGACTTCGGTGATCATGGTCCGACAGAGTATCAGGAGTGGCATGATTATGACTCCGATTGCTGAGATCATCGGCTATAGCACTCGTGGGAGCAAGCTATATACCATCGCTGTGGACTTTGATGGTCAGTTCTGGTCTAATGTCATTGCCATTGATGGTATAATTTTATTTTAAAAAAACACTTTACAAATTAACTGGGATCAGCTATCTTAATAATATGAAGTTGTAAAGGAGTCTGATCATGTATAAGGTATACCTCACTAACTTTGGTTGGTCGATCTATGAGGGTGACAATCCAGCTGATGCCAATCAGGCTGCTGTTCGCTCTGGCTATGAGTGCACTGTCTATGGACCGACGAGCACGATGTCTTTCTCTCCGATCAGTGGATGGAGGAAGATCGTATAAATAGTATCACCTGATTTGATCTCGCTATATGATGACTAGATATCGTCATATGGAGATCATCGAGTGCCTACAGGTCCAGTCTATTGCGACTACATGGCTATCCAGTGGGATGGCACTAGCTGGGTCAGGTCCGAGATCTGCCAGTTCGCAAAGGCAAGGGATGGCATCGGATGGAGTGTACATCGGTCATCGGATAGAGTTCAGACCGATCAGATCGATGGATCAGGGGAAGTGCCGAGACATGGAGCAGAGCACGCATGCTCGATACAGGATCGGTGATGTGGAGTGGATATGTGTATTACAATAGGAGATTATGATGATTTACAATGTTGAATTAATACCAGAGCAGGTTGATGTTATCGTATTGAAAGAGCTCCAGTGGGCATACGAGATGGTCATGAAGGACTGGGATGAGCCACTGGCCATCTATGGTGACAAGGATGAGAACTATGAGCTGCTTGCATCTCTCAAGAATGTCATCAAGTACTTCATGGAGTCAAATGCATATGATGCGTACATGGCTGGGGTGGAGCGTAAGATCGAGCTAGAGAAAGAGTTCGAAGATTACGAGCTGCAGATCAAGAGTGCTCTAAAAAAATAATAAAAAACACTTTACAAATTAACTGATCCAGGCTATTCTAATAATATAGCAGTGGAGTTAGAAGCATGATCATCTCATTCACAGGCGCAGTGAAGAAGCACGACCTTCAGAGGTACGAGAGAGCAATCAGGAATTATGCCAGCCAGCTGATGAAGGGTAAGCTGGTCGAGAAGCTATTCATAGAGGTAGAGTTCACCAGAGGCATGCTCAGAGAGACAGGTGCGCTGGGATATTGCACATGGGAGGATCAACCCAAGAAGCCAAGGGACTTCAGCATAGAGCTAGATGCCACGCAGTCAGCCACCAGAGCTCTACAGACGCTGGCCCACGAGATGGTGCACGTCAAGCAGTTTGCCACAGGAGAGCTAGAGGATTTCTGCCGTAAGCCGAGGCAGTGGTTAGGAAAGCCAATGGTCGAGGAGATCAGCTATCAGGACGAGCCATGGGAGATAGAGGCATATGATCGAGAGGATGGCATCTACAGGGCATTCAAGGAGTCAGAGAAGTGACATTACAGATAGTACCGAGGGTAGAGACAATCCATCAGATGGAGCAGCTGCTAGAGGACATGGTAGATCTGGCCACGCTATTAGATGCTGATGATGATATGATGGATGCACTGCATGCACTGAAGGTACAGCTAGATAAACTGAAGGAAGAAAACAATGTCTAAGATCGTATACAATGCATGCTATGGTGGATTTGGTTTGTCTGAGAAGGCTATCAATCGCTACTGGGAGATCAAGGGTGCACCTGTACCCGATGACTTCTCCGCATATGATCTAGAGGGTGATCGATCAGACCCTGTGCTAGTGCAGGTTGTGGAAGAGCTAGGTGAAGAAGTAAATAGTTGGGCATCCAAACTAGTCATCCGTGAGCTACCAGCTGGGACGCTATACCGTATCGATGAGTATGATGGATTCGAGTCAGTATGTACTCAGGACGACTACAAGTGGAGTGTGGCGTGATGGATATTGTTGAACTAATAAAAGGCAAGATAGCCTATGAATCTGAAATAGGCATCACAATACATTATATGCATCGCCAAGAATTAGAAGGCATTTGTGACGAAATTGAACGGCTGCGGGATGATTTAAAACACTCGGACGAAGTGCGGCAAAGCGCACTGCAATCTTTGTTGGCGGCTGAAAACGAGATTGAACGATTGCGGGAAGCGTTGACACTAATAGCAATGACTAAAAATGATGACATAAGACCATCTCATGAAATTATTAAAATGATTTGGCTTGGATGCACACAAATTGCCCGTGCAGCACTGAAGGAGGGTGAGTGATGGATATGCAAGTTATCAAGGATCTCTTGGCAGACGACCTCTATGACAGCAAGGATTGGCGTGATGCTGATATGGCAGAGCGTGTCGAATATCTAATCGAGCTAGTAGCATACAAGAACCGTGAGATCGACCTATGGCTCGAGCAGATCGAACATGTGAAAAGCCGCACTACTTTCCTCGAGGAAATGATGCATAACGCTATTGACTGTATCGACGCTGACGATGTTTCAGGTGCATATGATTGGTTGATTGAAGGTTCTGTCGAGCCATTGAAGGAATCAGAGTGATGCTGCGATGGATATGGGACCTGTTGTTCACTCGCTCTAAGTGGACGATCATCAAAGAGATACCCGTGTACGATAGGAAGTATCCAGAGAAGCCCATGCATGTCATGTTCATTCTCCAAGATCAGAATGGAAACATCAAACAGAAAAAGATAGTAGGTAACTGATGGGTGCTGCAGAGGACATACACGAGCTGCGTGCCGTCATAGCTACGCACGATGTAGTCTATGGTGACAGGATCAAAGAGCTAGAGTCAGTCATCCGTGAGATCCTGTCACAGATCGATCAGGGTGGAACAGGCGGTAAGGTATTCGCCAGAGATTATTGTATCGAGCGTGCACGAACTGTATTAGGGAATAAATGATGAACGATATCTTTATAAGACTCGCGCTAGATGCGGGGTTGTTGAACTATGTAGATCATGAAACACCTAGACGCTACTTCATTAATGGTCATGCCGAACAAGAAGAAGTTGAGAAGTTTGCTGAGCTGATCGTTAGGGAGTGCGTCGACTTCATAGACGAATTTGGTAGTGATTTAGAGAACGGTGACGTTTTCGGTAAATCAGAGAAGAAGCTGAGCGAGGACTTACTGGCTGGTCATAATGGAGCAGTGCTCTGGCGTGCTTCAGATCTGTTGCGAGAGCGATTTGGAGTCAAGTGATGCACCGCACAGAGTACGACGTAAATCGAATACTAATATGGATCTCTAGCCCTCAGGCAGATAAACCGTTCACGCGAGATACCGTGATCAACCAGCTGGCTCCGATCAGCTATAGTCTCGTCGACTACGTCCTTATTCGGGAGGTCGAGGGGGGCAGTATCTATAAGAGTGGACCGACAGGTAAGTACTACATGAGGAAGGAATCATATAAGATGGACACAGGAATCGAAAACGCACGGCGAGTAGTGCACTGGATCGACATGCTGCACGATGATACGGCATTTACTCGTGAGAATATCTTTAATGACTTGAACACAAATGATGTTCATGTTAGTTTTTATACCATCGACAAAGTGCTTGATTCGCAGATCAACAACGGCAAGCTAGAAGTGGTCTCTAGCAAGGGTATGCCACAGCCTATTCTAAGAAAGGTTAAGAAAGTGGACAAGAGCATTGAAGATAGTATGGCTAATATTAGGACTTTGGCAGAAAAGATCTTAGATAAAATTGATCAAATGCCAGACAAGCCAAAGAATAATACAGAGAAGCGTCTGAGCGATCTCGAGATCAAGTACAAGTGGCTCGTGAGTGTTGTTGCAGAGATGCGTATGAAGGAAACTCAGACACCAAAGAAGGAGCGACTGTGGAGTGCCACTGCCCCAATCCCTCGCGAGGTCGAGTACATCGACATCATGTACACTGACGGTCGTGTCGTCGAGAACCACTACATCGGTAAGATGCCCCTGATGGGAAGTGACGTGCTGGCATGGCGGGAGGCTAAGTGATGGCTAATGAAAATATAATCGATCAAGAGACAATCGATGCATATAAGAGTCATCTACGGAAGTTACAGAGTGGTCCAGGTGGCATCATGGAGATGAAGCAGACCATCGCAAACCTCGAGCGGTACCGAGACTTCGTATGGGCATTCTGCAACGAGCCCATGGAGATGAGCTACGAAAAGATAGCACTGCAGCTGCGATACTGGAAGTTGAATGCGGCTAAGCTCATGGATGAGTTAGAGAGAGATCGATGAGACTGAATAGAAAATGGTTCATACACTGGCTTGGTTTACCAACATATCGTGGTGATTGGTTCGTATGGGGTAAATGGCGTTTAAACGGAGGTGGCTACATGTACGGTGCTGCACCATATACCTACTGGCGTATTGGTCCAATCATGATAAAGAGATATATGTGAGTGATAACGACATATGAACAAGCATAAACTGGTAACATACAGAGGAGAAGATATTATGGAAGATGATTATAAAGTGACTGTATACATGGAATCTACGACTGAAGGTTCTAAGGACGAGCAGTTTCCCGACAACACGGTGACTATCGAGTTCAACGCCACCGATGCTCACATGGACGTGGTCCTGAGTAAGTTTCAGGATCTGCTGAACGTCATGGGTTATGTTACCGACGGCAGTCACCTCGAGCTGGTCAGTGACAACGCCTGATGGACGCTTTCAAGAGGTATGTGTGATGAATGACAGAGAGCTTAGGATCATCAATCTATTCCCATCAACAGTCGGTGAGTTTAAACTGGGCAGAGATTTCACTCAGCCAGAGCTGGACTATATCAATGGTTTGGAGCTCAGGGCTAATGAGTTGAACAAGTCCAGTAAATACTCGTATGTTCTTGAGGAAGAAGTTTTATCTGATCTCAAAAAATTCTGCTATGATTCAGTCAATAGATATTTCAATGAGATCTATAAACCTAAAGAAGATGTGAGACTGAGCATCACTCAATCTTGGACCAACAATGCTAAATTGAACCAAGGTCATCATAAACACAATCATCCTAACTCTGTTTTATCTGGTGTGTTTTATATCGCTGCGCAAGAAGAGGATAACATAGTATTTTATAATCCTGTGCAGTTCCCATATCATCTTGATAGGGATTCATATGATATGTTTAATACTGATAACTGGGTTGTTCCCTCTGTAACTGGTTCTTTGCTTTTGTTCTCATCAAAATTAGAGCATTCAGTTCCTCGTAAAAAACGAGTTGGCACAAGAATCAGCCTCTCATTCAATACTTTCTGGGATGGTTCTATCGGTAATGAAAACTCTAAAACTCGTTTGTCAGTAAAGGTAGTTTAACTACGAGGATAAATAGTGCATACCAATATAAAAGGAATGCACAATGGCCATCTATAGGAACGATCTAAATCTTCAGCAGGGCGAGACTTTTCAGCTGATCCTTAATGTTCAGAACACCACATCATCAACTGTGAACCTGAGCAATTATTCTGCTTCCATGCAGATCAGATCCTCTTATACCAGCAACACAGTTATCGAGCAATTGTCCACAGCCAATGGCGAGATATCAGTTGCTAACCTTGGATATTATGCATTATCATTACCAGCTAGCAGGACTGCAGCAGTCAATACCTCTGCTGCTCTTGGTTATCCTCCGAAAGTCACTTATGTGTATGATCTGACATTAACCACTGATAATGGTATCTCATATAAGATAATGTATGGTCAGGTTAATTTCTATTCACAGGTCACTAGATGACATCGCCTACTCCAACATTGTTCACAGTGATCATACCAGATCCATTAAAACTAAATGTGAACTTGGTTGCGGTCACGATTAAAAAAGCAGTGATGAGTAATACTCAGGTACTGACAGTCAGGACTCCACAGGTAAATCTATATACTGTGGTGCTAATTTAATTTAAAATAACCCTTTACAAATTAAACTAATTAGGTTATAACGAGAATAGAGTTTGTTATGAAAGGATGGATTATGGATGACTTAAAGTGGTATATGATTATGGTTTCTGTGGTGATTGCGTTTATCGTGATTGGTGCTGTGGTGACTGATTGGCGTAGTATGGACTGTCGTTTGACATTAGGACAGGCTGGACGTGCTCCAGTAGACATCAAGGAGATCTGTAAATGATTGGTAGACGTAGTTTGTTTGGAGCAATTGCACTCTCTCCTCTGATGGCTGTAGCTGCTTTTGCTAAAGAAGAGGTGACTGGTGCACCATTGAGTAACTCAGTAAACCTAACACTTCTTGGTGTAAAGAAACCAGATGGTGAGATGATGAGACTTAGTAATGGTCCTATTATGTTTAATACAATGCCTCAGTACGATCCTGATAAGCAGGTATCAATGGCAGTAGGTGATGATGGTAATCTATGGGTGAAGAGTAAAAATGGTGAGTGGAAACGAGTGGTGACGGAGGGTTAAATGATAGAACAAATGGAACAAGCAACAGTTAATGATTTGAGTCAAGAGCAGAAAGAGCAGTATCGTCTGGATCAGCTACGTTACAATCGCCAGTGGGCTGTTGAGAAAGCAATGATCTGGGCTAGTGGTAGTAACACCACTTCAGAGCGTATGCTTGAGATTGCTGAGATGATGAATACCTTTATCAACAAGGATGCCAAGTGATGGACTATAAAGTAGTCAAAGATCCTGAATTGAATGACTATTGGGCTGTGCATGAGAGCAAAACCAATACGATTATCTCTTACTCTAAGAATAAAGATGACATGAAAGCAGCGGCTCGTCGTTTCAATTTTGGTGCAGCATTCGCTGGGTGGACTCCTAATTTTTTTAATAAAACTCGCAAAAGAGCAAAATTACTCAAATCTATTATATAAATAATCTCAGAAATGGTATGTATTGTGCGATGCACAAAGAGGCAAGTTGATTATCATAAGACAGGAATAGTCGGGGATAAGAGCGTTGATCTGCTCATTTCGGTGGGGTTCCGCCCCGACCTTACCATTCGAGATATTGGGGAGAGACCTTG
>Ga0214165_1001505_pt1 | contig 12554 bp, 10 predicted proteins | sample TroBogypolimnion_34_FD_153004 | JGI IMG/M metagenome (GOLD analysis project Ga0214165, IMG submission 153004) | Freshwater microbial communities from Trout Bog Lake, WI - Practice 03JUN2009 hypolimnion v3 | ecosystem: Environmental > Aquatic > Freshwater > Lake > Hypolimnion/Profundal zone ... | reverse complement strand
CAGTTGGTGGTGATCTTGATCGCTGCAAAGCCATGCGTGGCGTCGGGAACGACCATGCTGCCTTTTTGCAGAGAACAGATTTCATTGTTGGGTCCTTGCAAAGTGCCATTCAAATTGCCACTGGCATCCACACTGAAATAGGTGTTGGCTTGACCCAAAGAAGTGCCCGAATAAGTACCAGCGAGCGACGCGGTACCCAAACTCAATGGCGAGTTGAAGATCGTCATCCCATTGGGCGTGCTGGACAAGGACAACACGACGCTGGGTGTATTGGCGCTCAGGACAGAGGAGGTGTCCACCGCAGAGCCCAGGGTCAAGGAAAACGAGTTGCTGCCCACTGTCGCAGCGGGCACAGAAGGATTGGAACTCGACAGACCAGGTACAACGCCCGAATTGCTGCTGAGCGACAAGGCGCCGTTGCTCACATTGAACACGCCAAAAAATGTACCACTTGGCGCGCTGACCCCCCAAAACTGATAGAACGCACCATTGGGCTGCACCAGCATGGTAAGCTGGCCGCCTGGCAAGGCACTGCCCGACCATAGGCCTTGAATGTCCTGCGTCGAGACATTCACATAGCCTTGCCCAAAATTGAGGGTCGCGCCCTTTTTGTCATCATCTTCGTCTAGGCAAGCGCTCAAACTCAAAAGCATCCCAAAACCCAGGAAAAAACTCCGCCAGTGGCACCAATATAGGTTGATCATGAAGTTAGATTGAAGTGTTTGCTCAAGGCAATATCGTAAAAAGGGGGCTTTTATCCCAACTCTGCACCCATCAAGCCTTTCAGCTGAGTATACGAGTATGGCCAAGAGGGGCCAAAGACACTTGTCCCAACTCAAACTGCTGCGCTTTGGATTCATACAAAGACCGCATTTGGGCGGTTGGGCACTGGTTTTCGCAACTTCAGAGCGCTACAATTGCGACTTCCCCCCCTATATCGAACCCGAAATGGCAAAACTAGTCCTCGCCCTGTCTTTGTTGTGTTTTGCCGCTTGTTCTCTGGCGCAAACGGCCAATTCCCCTAACCCATCACCAGAAAGTGCTCCAACGCCTTCAAAAGCAGCACAATCCACCCAGCCTCAGCCGTTTTTCAACAGCGACGGCTGGTTCTTTACTTGGGGCTACAACAAAACCCACTTCAGCAACTCCAATATCAATGTGAGTCAACCCTCTTTGGGCAACAATTTCACGGTCAACGGCGTTCAGGGACACGATGAATACCACTTCCCCACTTGCTGCAGTCCAGACAATTTAAGATTGGGTCGATACCTTGATGATGCCAAAACCATCGCTCTCGATCTGAGCTTGGATCACACCAAATTCACCAGCACCATTGGCCAAGTGGCGAACGTGACCGGCACCAACAGCGGTGGTGTCGGCCCGCAAGTGCTGTCGACCCAGTATTTTTCCTACATGCTCCACAATGGCTTGAACCAAATCATGGCCAACTTGTCTTACCGTCAACCCCTGCTCGGCACGGTCGACGAGACCTCGAGTTTGTCCTTGATCAGCAAGGTGGGCGGCGGTATTGCCGTCGTACACCCTTGGAGCGAGATCAATGGCAACGAATACCAAATGCAAACCAAGACGCTCACCAATGCCTTGGGGTTCAACAATGGTTGGTGGCGCATTGTCGGCACGTCGACCTCGGTTGAACTGGGAATGCGCTACGTGGTCTCCAAGCCGTACTATCTTGAGTGGAGCAACAAGCAGATTTGGACCAGCATGAGCAATGTGCCGGTTTACCAAGGCAGTGCCTCACAAAAGTTGCGCTCCAACGAAATTATTTTCAGCTTGGGTTACGCGTTCAACCATTGAAGTGGGGAGGGTGAATTTGACGCCAGCGCTCGTGAACACGCCACCACTTTTTCCGGATTTCTCCACCCTCAGGCTTGACTTGGGCGATGTGCAAATCAACACCTGCATCAAAGGCCATGGCCCGCCACTCTTGCTCCTGCACGGTCACCCCCAAACCCACGCCATTTGGCACCGAGTGGCCCCCACTTTGGCTCTCACCCACACAGTGGTCATGACCGACCTCAGGGGATACGGTGACTCTTCCAAGCCTCAAGGCCTGCCCGGCCACAGCAATTACGCCAAACGCACCATGGCTCTCGACTTGGTGAAGGTCATGAAGCAGCTCGGCTTTGACGCCTTTGATGTGCTCGCCCACGACCGTGGCGCTCGAGTGGCGCACCGCTTGGCGATTGATCACCCCAACCGCGTCAAGCGTCTGATGCTGCTCGACATTGCCCCGACATTGGCAATGTACCGTCAAACCGATGAAGTCTTTGCCCGGTCTTATTGGCATTGGTTCTTTTTGATTCAGCCTTCGCCCATGCCCGAGCGCTTGATTGAGTGCAATCCTGGCGCCTACATCCGAGATGTGATGGGCAACCGCAGTGCTGGGATGACACCTTTTGACCCCAGAGCCGTTCAAGAGTACGTGCGATGCTTGAGCCTGCCCGGTGCCGCACATGGCCTGTGCGAGGACTACCGGGCCTCATCGACCATTGATCTCGTGCATGACCAAGACAGCCTCAACACCGGCATCAAAATCTCCCACCCGCTCAAGGTGTTTTGGGGGGTCGACGGCGTCATCCAAAAGTGTTTTGATCCATTGCGCGAGTGGGGCCAAGTCGCGTCACAAGCCTCAGGCAAAGCACTCCCGTGTGGACACTATGTTCCAGAAGAAGCCCCCCTTGAATTGCTCGAGGAGTGCGCGGTATTTTTCTCTTGAAAGAATGGGCACACTCCGGCACAACAGGTGATGCCCTATTGAAGGCAATGTGCGCATTTTGAGTGACTGTTTGCCACTTTTTGATGTCTGACCCGCGCCAGGCCTGGGTGTCTTCGCTGTACAATGATAAGGGGTTGACATTCGTGATTTTAATGCTTTGGCTGCGTTTTGCTCACGCCATCGCATGATTAAACTCTAAGGCTTGCCCCGCAACGATGGCTTTGGGGGAAAGCATCCTTAAAGAGTCTTTTTCATGCCGCGAGTTCGCTTGATTAAAATCTTGCACTTCTTATAATGTATTCATGATTTCTCACGGCCAAACCTTATTTGATGCGACCCAGCATCCAGCAACAAATCCGCCATGAACAATCCCGCCCCCGTCAAAGCAGGTTTCCAGGGCGTCTGGCCCGATGTCCTCACCCCCGTCAAAAGCGACCACAGTGTGGACTTGCGTCGACTGGAGTCCCATATCCGAACCTTGCTCTACAAAGGTGCCACTGGAGTTGTCTTGTTTGGTGAATCTGGAGAAGGCCCTAGTTTTTCTCATGAGGAAAAAACCCAAGCGCTGGCCCATTTGGTCAAAGAAGGCATTCCCAGCAATGCCATCATGCTCGCTTGCGTTGACTCCTGCGCCCCCGCGGTGGCCAAGTTGATCCATTTGGCCGACTACTTGAAGCTGCAGGCCGTGCTCATCTCCTCGCCGTTTTATTACCAGGACCTGAGCGCCGATGGTTTGGTGAATTATTTTGATTTTTTATTTGAACACACGCAAAAATCCACCACCCACTGCTACCTTCATTTGTTGCCGAACAAGGTTCACCACGACCTGCCGGAAGCGGTCTTGAACACGGTGCTCGACAAACATCTCTCGCGCATTTATGGCATCGTCAATCAAACCGGCTCGAGCTCGCTCAATCAAGATTTATTGAAATCCTTTGCCGAGCACGTGCTCATCTATTCCTGCTTGGAGACCGATGTCAAAACCTTGAAGAGTACGGGCATCATCTCGGCCATGGCCAACATCATCCCCCAAGTCGTGCGCCATCAACTTGGGAGCAGTGATGTGACCCAAGCAGTTCAAATCCCCGGGCTCAAAGTCAAGAGTTCAGACGAGCGCCTTGTTGAGTTTCAAGGCGTTTTGGCACAGCACCCCAGCATCGCGACCTACAAATACTTGCTGTCGCAAATCTATAAAAATCACGACTGGCAACTGGCCCGCCCTCCCTTGAGTGGACTGGACTCGACAAGCGTCGCAGCGCTTGACAAGAGCCTTGCCGCTTTTGGATTGAATCCCAACGTGGAATAACACTTTACTTTTGTCGAAAGCACGCCTGCATGGATTTCTCCAACACCTGGTTCATCATCGATCAACACAAACAGCACGAGGTGATCTCTTACGAAGACTTGATAAAGCTCGACCCTCACACTTACACCTTGCTGCAAAACTTCAAAACCCACCAAGATGCCCTGACAGAAATGTCTCAACTTGTCCAACAAAGCATTTCAGCCGCCAATAAAAAGATCGACCACCTGAAAAAATCGAATTGAGGGTTCTCTTTGATTCCTAACCGTTCATATCACCTCAATGCACCAAAGCCCATCCAGGGGCAGATGCGACGATCCTTTAGCACCAACAAACCAAGCCCATGGACCCATCCAGCTTGATCGTCGACGATGCCTCGCACCCTGGAGTAAGAGTCCTCACCCTCAACCGACTGGGCAAAGCCAATGCGCTCGATGAAAACCTCTACCAGTTGATCAACCAAGCGATCAGTGAGATCAAGACATCGTCCCACATTCGGTCTGTCGTGATTCAATCGGCGAGCCGCAAAATTTTCTGCGCGGGCGCTGATGTGAATGCCTTTGCTGATTGCCCCCCGATCGAGGCGCAAAAAAAACGACGCCAGCAGCTGGTGGTCACCTTGGGGCTGATCCTTGAATGCGAGAAACCTGTGGTTGCCGCCCTAGAGGGCAAGGTCATTGGGGCAGGTGCCATGCTGGCCTTGTGCGCTGACGTCATTGTTGCCACCGATAGCGTTACCTGGTCTTTTCCTGAAATTCACTTGGGGATGCCCTCGCCCATTGGTATTGCCATACTGAAAAAACGCGCCACTTACCACCACATCCATCGATTGATTCAACGCGGTGAAATACTCCAAGCTTCTGAGCTGATGGATGCACACTTGATCGATCACCTGAGTGACTCCGATCACTTGCGGCCTGAGAGCATTCAATGTGCCGAGCGGGCGCTCAATGCCAAAGCGTTCAGCATCAACAAACGCTGGTTCAACCGCAGCACATTGGCCGAGATCAAGGACGCCCAAAACCACTTGGACCAACTCGCCACATGACGGAAAATTTTGAAGGCTGCGGTTTTAGTGTTTGGCAATGTTAAAAACTGCCGACAAAAAAATCCCTTCAGACCAAGAACCCTCGACTCCTTGGCATTGGCAGTGGAAGAGCCTATGCCATCCAATTGACTCAATTGGCTCTATTAGCTCATTTGGCTTAGACCGCCATGGCTAGACTTTTTTTTGAGCAATCGAAGAAGCAATTTTCTTTTTCCATTCTTTAGACCAAGCCTCGCCCTCGTTGAGCTCAACGGCTTTGGCATAGCGGTAAAGCGTCACTTCAAAGTACGAAAATGCAATGAAAAAACCTTGCCAGCCATCCAAGATTCCGAGCTTGAACACATAGTGCTTGAGAAACGCCCAGATTGCATGCCCCAAGGCTTTGGCAAAGCTTGAGTTTTGCTGCCTTTTTTTAACGGCGCCCAGTGTCGAGTAGCGGTTCATCTTGACGATGGATTCGGCCAAATTCTTGAAAGGAAACTGCCAAATGGCTTGTTGAAGATGGCCCACTTTGGCATTTCCTATCAACTCAAAACCCTCGTGCACGGGCAAGTTGTCGTACTTGAAGCAATGTTTATGAAAGAGCTGAGGCTGGCGGTAATTGGGATACCAGCCCGAGTGCTTGACTTCATGGCCTAAAAAGAAATTGCGCCTGGGGACATAAAACACATCATGGGATGGGTTGTCAATTTTCTGGCGAATTTCTTGTGCCACTTCAGGTGTACAAATCTCATCGCTGTCCAAACTAAACACCCAGTCATGCTGGCAGTGGCTCAACGCTTGGTTGCGCAAATCGCCAAAACCCTTGAACTCCACTTGCACCACCTTGGCCCCCAAGGACTGCGCAATGCTAACGGTTTTGTCGGTGCTGAAAGAATCGATGACCAACACCTCATCGGACCATTGAACACTGCGAATCGCGTTTTCAATTTTGTCTTCTTCGTTGAAGGTGATGAGGTAAGTGCTGATCAAGGCCATGGCATAAGGATCTTATAAAAATGAACAAATACAAAGCGGCTCGATTGTATCGCGCAATAAAAAAGCCACCTCGCCCTGAATGGTTCAGTGAGAGGTGGCTTTATAACGGGAGGGGCCAGCGGTTCAGGTGTGAGCTAGACCAACCTTGTCCTTGGCAATGCCTGATCAAGGTTTTCTGGGATCTTTGACATCCTTGATTTCAGAGAATTCGACGTTGTAAATTTCGCCGTCGCCTTTGACGTTTCGCTCGGCCTTGCGAATATAGATACTTTGCACGATATCGCGGGTGGTGGCATCAATGAAGATTTGACCCCTTGGGCTTTCAAAAATATCGCCCTTCATGGCGGCGAGCAATTGATCGCCATTGCCTGTGCCTTTGGTCTTTTTGATGGCGTTGTAGATCACGTGGATGCCGTCGTAGCCAAAAACCGCCACCGCATTGGGCCGCATTTTGGGGTTGGCCTTTTTGAAGTCTTGGACAAACTTCTTGTTCATATCTGAGCCGTGAGCTGTGGAATAAGGATAGGCACTCACAATCCCTAGAGTAGCGTCACCCATGCCATTCAAAATGTCGTCGTCCACCACATCTCCAGTGCCAATCATTTTGATGCCCGCTTTGTCAAGGCCCCTCTCGGTGAACTGCTTCATGACGGCCGTGCCCACGCCAACCGGCACGAACACGAAGACGGCGTCAGGGGAGAGTTCTCTCACCTTTTGCAAGAAAGGCGCAAAATCATTGTTCTTCAATGGCACTCTGAGAGAGTCGAGCACCTTACCACCGTTGAGCATAAAACGATCTTTAAAAGATTCCTCGGCATCAATTCCGGGACCATAATCAGAAACCAAAGTCACCACGCGTTTGATGTTGTTCTTGGGTGCCCAGTCGCCCATGATGACGCTGGCTTGGGGCAAGGTCATGGAGACGCGAACCATGTAGGGCGTGGAGTTGATGATGGAGGAAGTTGCGGCCAACATGTCCACCAAGGGTATTTTGGCTTGGGTTGCCACTGGTGCCGCGGCCAAGGCCAACGGGGTCAAACCAAAACCAGCGAACACATCAACATGGTCGTTGACGGCCAACTCTTGTGCAAGACGCTTGGTGGTTTCTGGCGACGCGCCATCGTCTTTGACAATCAATTGAATTTCACGTCCCTCAACCTTGTTGCCATGCTGGGCGATGTACAACTGGACACCGGCCAACATTTGCGCACCCGTTGAGGCGAAAGGCCCGGTCATGGGGGCGATAAAACCAATTTTGAAAGGCTTGCCATCGGCTTGGGCCACTTGCATCATCCCCAGGACAGACAAGACACACACAGAGAGTATCAATTTCATTTTTTTCATTCAAGTTCCTTCATTTTCAAGTAATCGATAGGGTCCCCGCATCCTCGCAGGTCGTCCCAAATAGTCAATGGTAAAAGCACCCAGGCCAGCGTCAAACCGCCAACAAAGACGCCCAAAATAGACAAAAACACATCAAAGGCTCAAAAAAACGCCCCTTGACATCCTCCCGGCCCTGAAGAGACCGGGATTCCTACTGTGCTACGCATGAGAAACCTCATGCGTAGTCACTTCAAAGCGTTGCTAAAAAGCTGTGAGGCAACGCGCTAGGGTCGCCATCTTATTTTGCAGCCTCGTGTGGTGGCGCTCCGGTAGCGATCATTCGCCAAGACATCGAACAACATCGAACAACAGCAAATACCCAAACAGCCGACAACCCGAAACACCTTCGGTGTCCGCGCTATTCATCCTCCCCATTAACGCAGAGGACTTCCGCGCACCCTGTTAAAAACGCTTCAAATCCAAAAAAAACGATGTTAACATCAAAGTCAGATCCATCAACCTTGAGATTTTTGCATGACTGTGAGCCTACCCGCCCGATACGACCATGTGGGAAGTTTTTTACGCCCCGAGTATTTGCTTGAAGCGCGACTTCAACAAGCCAAGGGCATCATTTCTTCAGACAAACTGCGTGAAATTGAAGACCAAGCCATTGCCGACATCATTGACTTCCAAACCGAGGTGGGTCTCAAATCCATCACCGATGGCGAGTTCAGGCGCACCTATTTTCACATCGACTTTTTAGAGCAGCTCGGCGGTGTGGCCACCGACATTCCGGTCTCTGTCTTGAATCCAGACGGCACCACTGAACCCTCACCCCCGGCCATTCGGGTGGTCGACAAAATCCGCCACACCAAGAACATCCAACTCGCTGACTTCAATTTTTTGAAGAGCCAAGTCGGGCCTACGCTCACACCCAAGGTCACCATTCCCTCCCCCACCATGCTTCATTTTCGCGGTGGTCGCGGTGGCATCAGCAAGACGGCCTACCCCACACTGGAGCCGGACTTTTATGACGACGTGGCGCGCGCCTACGCCGATGAGCTGCAGTCATTGGCCGATGCCGGTTGCACATACGTGCAAATGGATGACACCAATTTGGCTTATCTTTGCGACGAAAAAATGCGGGAAGCGGCGAGACTTCGTGGAGACGACCCCAATGAGCTGCCGCACCGCTACGCCGCCTTCATCAACAAAGTGGTGGCCTTGAAACCCAAAAACATGCTCTTGGCCATGCATTTGTGCCGCGGCAACTTCAAGAGCTACCATTTTGCCGAGGGCAATTACGAGCCCGTGGCCGAGGCGCTTTTGTCCGAGATGGACATTGATGCCTATTTCTTAGAGTATGACGATGACCGCAGCGGTGACTTCAAGCCCCTGCGTTTCTTACCAAAGGGTAAAACCGTGGTTCTCGGTTTGGTCACCACCAAAATTGGCACCATGGAGAAAAAAGACGATTTGAAGCGACGCATTGATGAGGCGGCCAAGTACGCACCGATTGAGCAACTGGCCTTGTCCCCCCAATGTGGCTTTTCAAGCACCATCCACGGCAACAACATTGCGGTGGAAAATCAACGTGCCAAACTGCGCTTGGTCATCGAAACCGCCAACGAAGTCTGGTCCTGAGTCGAGCCTAAAGGGCGCCCATGACAAACCCAATCAACGGCGACCGGCTCAGTGCGCATCGTCTTCGATGCCGTTTCTGAGAACACCAATCGCGTCGACCTCAATTTCCACCACATCGCCTGGCTTCATGAAGACTTGAGGCGTGCGCTTGTTGCCCACTCCGCCAGGTGTGCCCGTCACGATCACGTCACCCGCTTTGAGAGGGATCACAGTCGAGATGAAAGCCAATTGGCGAGGGATGCTGTGGATCATCATGTCGGTCGTCGTGCGCTGCATCTCCTGGCCGTTCAATTTGGTCGTCAAGGTCATGACTTGTCCCGGCGCGATCTCATCGGATGTCACCATCCAGGGACCGAAGCCACCGGTTTTGAAGAAGTTCTTGCCAGGAATCCATTGGGTCGTGAAGTTTTGCCAATCGCGCACCGAACCGTCGTTGTAGCAAGCGTAGCCGGCAATATGGTCCCAAGCATCGGACTCTTGAATGCGTCGACCGCCCTTTCCAATGATCACCGCAATCTCACCCTCGTAGTCCAAGCGGTGCGACTCCATGGGACGCACTATGTTTTGACCATGGGCGACTTGTGAATCGTTCAAACGCAAGAAAATGGCGGGTTTTTCTGTCAAGTCACGTCCCGTCTCTTTAACGTGGTCGTGGTAGTTCAAACCCACACAGACGATTTTGTCGGGATTGGGGATGACGGGCAACAGCGTCAAATCGACCAACTTCAAGTTCGGCTGATGAGAGGCCAACAAATCTTTGATGCGAGAAACCAAGTTTTTTTCAATCACGGTTTTCAAGTCAGCCGCTTCAGAGCCGAGCAAGGGCTTCAAGTCAAGCACGTTCTCACCCACAACAACACCAAAGCTAGCTGAGCCAGAACGCAAAAAACTGATCAATTTCATTTCATTTCACCTTTAAACCATGGCTTGAGTCAAAAAACAGGTGAAGAATCAAGACGGCTTGACACTTCCTCTTCAGGTGGCCATTATACAAAGGACGTGCTCAAAAGAGCAGCGACTTCACCACCACCGGCACGACATGGGATTCATCGATCAAGGCCCCCATGTCAATGTAGTCCAACTCTTTGAGCTCAATGCCATCGATGCAGACCAAGGGACTCCGAAATTGAAGTTCCTCACGCAAGATTCGCCCCAAGGACAATGCCACATCGCCTTCGATCACCAAAAAAAGCGGCTCCAACCTTCCCCTCTCTTGCCCGAAGTAGCTTGCAATAGCTCCGGCCACCAGCAACAAGTTGCTGTGATCGGGCTCCAAGGTCCAGACCATTGACAAGGCCATGCGGTCCTTGGGGCTGAGGTCCAAGCGCTGGGCTTGATGCTCAATGCTTTTCTCGATCTTGCCCGCATCCAATGCCTCTAGGGCCCCAAGCTCAATTTTCACAACCGGCACATTGATGGCCGGTAAGGCCGTGGGTTCACTCAAAAAGAGGGTGTTGCCACTGACTTGAACGGTGAATTGCGATGCTCCAATGACCGTGGCACGAATACGCTCGGTCACTTCAACCACAGGAATTTTGATCGACTGTTTAAATTGTTCAACGATCTCTTGAACCAAAAGGCGCGAGATATCCCCAAAGTCCGCTGTTTCAGCACCGAACAAATACTCCGACACCCCGCCTGAAAAGGTTAAATACGCGGGCGCTGGCGTGAAGCTGAGCTCGGGGGTCAGCATCAAGGACCGCGCCAAAGGTCCGAGAGGATTCGAATGGCTTTGTAAAATTTCCAAGAGTACGCCCCCATAGGCCTTGGCAATCAAGCGGCGATTGCTCTCTAGGGTCATGGACTGAGGTGTGCATTCAATCCCACAAGACTTGGCCAAAATGAGCGCATGATCATCCAATCGCGTCCACAGGCCTTCGGGATTTTGAGCCACCATGCGCCCGCCTCCCGCAAAGGCGCCTACGCTGAGAATCTCGCCTTGATCGATCAAGGCGAGTTTGGTGGTCCCCCCGCCTATATCGATATGCAGTCCACATTGAGCACGGGATTTGGACAAAGCACAAGCGCCAGAGCCGTGGGCTGCGAGCATGGCCTCCAATTGGTGCCCAGCCGTTGCACACACAAAACGTCCGGCGTCTTGCGCAAAAATTTGGTTGATGGCCCGTGCATTGTTTTTCTTGATGGCTTCACCCGTCAAAATGACAGCACCGGTGTCGATGTCTTCACGCCTTAAACCAGCCGCCTTGAACGAGTCCTCAATGAAGTGCTCGAGCTCATGGGCGTCGATGCTGGCGTCGGACTTGAACGGTGTGAATACAATCGGAGAGTGCCACATGACCTCGCGCTTGACCACCTCAAAGTGACTGCTCAGACCCTGGGGTTGACGGTGCAAATGCACCCGAGAAAACAGCAAATGACTGGTGGAGGACCCAATGTCAATCCCAACGGTTTGAAACACCAAGTGGTCTTGATCCCAAATGGACTTTGCGTTTTTTTCGTCCAGAAGGCTCGACGCATGCTCGTGTTCATGGTCAAGCTCAAAATCATGCGGCAAGGTTGACTCCTCGCGCGTCCATGACAGAATGCCAGGCCATCACACCGCCAATCCCGTGCTCTTGGGCATTTTGATAACACCTTGTAGATCGTTTGCTGAGAGCTTGGCAATGGCGCCCTCGTCAAAGATCTCCCCCATCTCCGAGGGCACACCTGTGGTTTGGAGTTCTTGGAGCCATTTGTAATGAATTCTTGGGTCTTGATCCTCGTACTCCAACTGACGCCCGCCGTCTTGCAAAGATTTGGAACCCGCGCCTTCTGCGCTTTTTCTCCTGAGCGCAATGAAAGGATAACGGCGCGAACCCAAGCTGCAAGCCAAGTAGCGTGCAGGTTGTGGGCCCGTGTTGAAGTGTTGATGAAACATCCAATAGGGCGGCGTGTACATGAAGCCGTGGGCCCAAGGAAACTCCTTGAATTCCGAGTCTCCCTCGTACCACAGCAAGGAGTAACCCGTGCCGTCCACGGCGTGGACGTGGGTGCCCGCGGCGTGGCGGTGGGCTTTTTTGTACCGCCCCTTCGGAATTTGGGAGACATGGGCATGCATCGTGCCGTCCGCCAAAATAAAGCTGATGTTGCTAGACCCCTTGCCTCGGGCTTCGAGCTCGTAGAGTTTGAAGTGCGTGAGGTCGTGCACAAAATTCGTCTCCCACACATTGCGCGTGACGCCCGTCTTGTGGGTATAGGCACTCAAATCCCCCTCTCCGTCAAAGTACTTGGCGTCGCCCACGCGGTCTTTGAAGACAAATGGGTTGTTGAAGACAAATTCTTCGTTGTGGTAGAGGTTCAGGGTCAAGGGCGCATCGTGGGTGCAAGACACCCGCACCCGTTCAAGCCCAGAGCTATTGAAGAGCTGGTACTGGCAATTGAGCGGAATGGCAAACATGGCCTTGGGGCCCCACTCAAACACCTTGGTTTGTCCATCGGGGAGCCACATCTTGGTGGACCCAAAGCCCTCCAAAACATAGCAAAACATTTCATACAAATGCCGCACCGGTTTGGTCTTG
>Ga0214165_1001496_pt1 | contig 12605 bp, 18 predicted proteins | sample TroBogypolimnion_34_FD_153004 | JGI IMG/M metagenome (GOLD analysis project Ga0214165, IMG submission 153004) | Freshwater microbial communities from Trout Bog Lake, WI - Practice 03JUN2009 hypolimnion v3 | ecosystem: Environmental > Aquatic > Freshwater > Lake > Hypolimnion/Profundal zone ... | reverse complement strand
AACCATATCACTAACAACGAGAAAATAACTAGAGAAGTTCTTTTCTTTGATAACTTCAAGTTCTTCTTTAAGCCTGTTTTGATAAACTTCATTATTTAATTCCATATCTATAAGAGACTTCTCACACATTTCTGTGAGTGTTTTTAATGCATTCTTTTTTGGAACTGGAAGCAAGTCAAGAGCTTCATGAAATTCATAGGATTCAACCTTATCTGAAATCTCTACAGATGATTGGTATATGTCTTCTCTTTCAATACCTGCTTTTGCAAAGTCTGATTTAATCTCAGAATAGGATTGAATATAAACGTTAATGTCAGCGAAACTAATAGTGCGATTGGGATAAAGATGATCAAAGCGATCAATGACATTAGATATCTTACGACCACTTGCATAGTCTGCTTCTTTATTTGAAGTTGGCTTTGTTGAGAGGATGAGGAGTAGTTCTTCCAAATCCCTCTCCTCTTTCTTTGCAAAATGGCAATCGCCTGTAGCAACTGGTTTCACCTCAAATTCATCTGCCAATGCAAGAAGGGCAGTATTTAATTCTGGTGGGTTATGAGATTGGACTTCAATATAAAAATCTTCACCAAAACGATCTTTATATTGCTTAACTAAATCTCTTGCAATCTGGTTATCGCCACGCTCAAGAACTTTAGAGATAAACCCACCCCTACACCCAGATAATACAATTATACCTTCTCCGTATTCAAAAAGGACTTCTGCATCAATTCGTGGCTTATGGTAATACCCTTCAGTCCAAGCAATCTGTGAAAGCTTTTGAAGGTTCTTAAGACCTATATCATTTTTAGCTAGCAAAATAATGTGTGAGTATAATGAAGTATTGTCATCTCGTTTTGCAACTGCTCTTTTATCAAAACGGTCTGTAGCTGAGATATAAGCTTCTAGACCGAGTATAGGCTTTATGCCTAATTCTTTAGCTGCGATTTGCATATCTCTGTGAGATGACAACGTTCCATGATCTGTAATAGAAAGACTTGTCTGACCTTGTGCTTTAGCAGCATCAAGCAACTCATAAGGGGTATTTAGCCCATCCATCAAAGAATAGTGGCTATGTACATGTAAATGAACAAAGTCAGACATGATTATCTTTTCTATTAGTTATTATTACCAGTCAACGGATGTTGACGTGGAAGATTCTTTTTCACTTGAAGATTCTGAAATTACTCCAAAGTAAAATGCCTCTTGATCTGCATAAGGAACATCACGAACTGCTGTCTTTTCAAGATCAAACAATTCATACTTATCAAAATCAATTGGAGAAATATTAGCAGTTGGAAGTGGAATAGCATTATAACTTGTGTCTGTTGCTCCACTACCTGTACGCTTTACTCGCCAATTGACATTTGTGATACTTCCAGTTTCCCCCGCCCAAGCAATCACTGTTTCAGTAACAGCTTTTGGACCAAGACCTTGTGAAAGAATTGCAACATATGGCTCTTTAACGCCATCATCTACAATTACATTTGCATAGAAACGCTTTTTGCCATTCCATTTAGCCTTTGGATCACGACGATGCATTTCACATCCGAAACAACGGCCTTGGTCTTCAATAGAGCAGAGAGCCTTACGCTTGTAATCTCCTGGATTTGAGTGCTCTACTGCAATAAATGCAGAACCAGCCTTCTCACTATAATTTTCTGAATTTGGATCAATCTCTTGCATAAAACGAATCTTTACTGATTGACCATCATTTACTTTTAGCCAAGTACCTTTCTGACCTTCATCAGAATACTCTGTCTTTTCCATTTGTTGATTTAGTGCATTTAAACCACGTACGATTCCCATATTATTTCTCCTTAGTATATCGGACATTAACCTGTCCTGTGTCTTTATTATAGCACTTTTATGTGGCTCTGTCTACTCAAAGATTAGAATATTCAAAATGTGGAATAGCATTTTTTACACATTGTTTTATTTCTTCATCTGTCATATCGCCTACATCTTTTGCTCCATGAGGATATATAACATCATAGTTATACCTAGCCCACAGAACATTCTTTCTATTTAATTTATTAGCAATTGTATTACCTAAAGCTCTACCAGCCCCGTCATTATCTGTCATGATAACAATAGTAGATGCATATTTATTTAATAGTTGAATATTAGTATCTGAGATACTTCCACCTAAGGTCGCCACAGCGTTTGGATAGCCAGCCTGCCATAAACGAATAACATCAAGACTAGATTCAACAACGATAATAGTTCCACCTTCACGCTTTGCTCTATGAATATTAAACATAGTTTTATTACGTGGTAAGTTTGGGCTATTCTTAAAAGCTTTGCCTTCAATTGATCTCCCAATTACGCCCACAGGTATTCCGTCAGGTGAATGAAGTGGAACTGTAAACATTTTCTGTGTCCCAGACCAACCTATCCTAAAGTTATCTATCGCTTCATCAGTAATTTTACGGGAATGTAAATAATTTTTAAATGCAATTGATTCAGAGGAATCAGGATGATGCTTGGGATATCCATACAAACTATCTAAAGTTAATTGTGAAAACTCCTCAAACTCTGGTTTTTCATCAAGTAATTCTTTAAGTTCTTCTTCAAGCAATTCGGCAGATGAAAGTTTGTTTTGAGATATAAATCTCATAGCTTCAAAGTTATTTCTTTCAGTAAGTTTCATAACTAGGTCTAGTATTGTACCTGCAGAGTTACAATTTTGATTGTAGCAGACATAGAGACCTTTAGAATAACTTACTGCAAATGCTGGGGAATCTGTATTATGATGAAATGGGCATAAGCATAAAAAGTCTGTTCCTGTTTGGGACACTATTTCAATCCCGCAGGAACGCAAAATAGAGCGGAGATCCGCTTTAGTATATGCATCTGACATTTTTATCCTTTGGCTATTAAGCTCTGACCCGAAAATCCAATATATAAATTGGCTTTTGCTTTACCTAAATACATACCATATATTACTAGATTGAACGTATAGTGATCTTTCTCTTCATTATATTTTACATTAAATTGGGGCATCACGTCAAGTATAGGAACGTAACCTTTGTCCCGCATTTGCTGGACTAAAAGTCTTTCATAATTCTCTCTTGAGCTTTGAAATTTAGAATCATCTTTAATGATTCCATTCATCCAAAAGTCATGTATTTTTCTTGGGTACATGATCACCTATCTTTGGTTTAATTATACCAATTTAGATAATCATTCCATAAATTAAGATATGGGGATATCGTAAATTTCTTTAACAATACCACGATTAAGATCCCAATCTAGATACATACCAAACTCTGTACCATGACGATTCTTACGACTAACGATTTCCATTATGTTTGAATCAGGATTCTTATGGACTGCAATAGCCATATCAGCATCATACTCAATTGCTTTAGACCAAGCAACTTGACTTAGCATAGGAGGAGAATCATGATCTGCTGTTTCCTCTGCAGTTGCAGCAGTGATATCAATAACTGGAATATTGTTTCTCATAGCAAGCATTTTAAACTCACGAGAAATATTCATATTTCTTTCAGTAGGAGCTTTTGAATTATTTGAATCAGCAAATAGCTGATGATAATCTACAATAACAATATCAGGCTTATGCTGATCTATCTTTGCTTGAACTGTAGTAGGTGTTACTTGTCCCGAACCTTCATTTGATACAAGAATAAATCCATTTTTATCTAGGAACTTCTTTTTTCCCCAATCATCAAAGGCATCCATATCAACACTACCTCTAGCAAAGTCTGAAGACTTAAACAGTCCCGACCCAAGCATTGTATAAATACGATCACGCATATTCTCAGGTGTCATCTCAAGTGATACAATCATAGGTTTAAAGCCTTGCTCCCAAGCCTTACAAGCCAGATAAGCAGAGAACCAAGTCTTACCTTTACCAGGCCAGCCAATCATCACAATAAGGTGTCCTGGTGCCATACCAGTAGGATAGGCATAGTCAATGGCCTTAAAGCCTGTCTTAATTCCTGGACTACCACCCATAGCATCTGATCTAGTACGGACTGACTCAAAATGCTTTGCGGCTTGCTCATAATCTGTTAAATCAATATCTCGTACATTAGCTGTAAGTTTACCCAATGAAGTTAATTCTTTTTGCATCTCAGAAATAATTCTTCCTGATGCTTCTGTTTTTAAACTTGCTCCCGATGTTAAAAGTAAATTCCTGATACGGCTGGCAAGATATTCATTCTTAAGTTGATCAAGATAATAAGCTGTCTCACCTTTGACATTAGAAGGCTCAAAATCTTTAAACCTTTCAGTAAGTACTGAAATATCTGGAACAGCTTTAAACTTAAGATAATAAGCCTTAAGACCTTCCCAAACGTCTCTGTGTGAAGTAAATACTTCATCAATATTATCAGCAAGAACTGTAGATATGTCTTTGTTATTACAAATTGATGTAATGACTGCTGATTCGCTATTCATTGTCTCTTTCTTCAACCATAGTTTTTGTTCTTGCTCTAATTAATTCCCTGCGGGATTTATCTTCTTCTACTTGCTGCAATGTAAAATCTAACTTCTCAAAATTGTAAAAGAACCAAGCAAGTGGATGTCCTGATTTATTTGTTTTAAAGTAATACTCTAAAAGAACTTTAGAACGATCATACCCAACACTATCAATTACATCTTGCATCGCCCACTTCTCACGATATCTATTAACTTTAGGAGCATTTTTATATGTCTCTTTATATAAGGCACAATAAAGCCCAACTAAGCCGTAGGCTAGCTTTGCTTCATCTTTAGTCATTTCTTTCCCTTACCCTTACCTAATTCATCTTCAATTTCACTAATCTTTTCAATCAACTTTGTTTCTACAAACTGATATATTCTATCTGTGGCTTCGTCCGTAGATTCACCTTGACGTTTAAAATCTTCAACAGCAATTCCAACCTTAAGATTTTCATAGTTTCCAAGATTGCGAGTAAATTGTAAGTCTACCCTAATGCTAGTCTGACTCGTCATGAACCTCTTCCTTCTCTGTTATAGAAAAACCTGGCTTAAACTTTTTGACACTACCCTCTGATAAATTCTGATATAACATCATTAGGCGATCAGCTATGCCTATCATAGCATCAATATCTTGCTTTTGTACAGCCATTTCCATTGTGAACTCCAACACACGAAGTGCTTCATTCAAAACGTGCTTTGCTTTCTTTTCTTTCTTATGCTCTACCATTCAGGCTGTTTCCAAACTGGGATAAACTCCCCATCGTTGTTTTTAATGTATAAAATGTTTTCTTGTTTTATTATAGCTTCTATTTCTGCTCTAGAAGGCATGTTAGCTGGCGTAATGCCACCATCTAATCTCGGTCTACCTTGATGCAATGTTTTGAAAAAGGTATGCATATCTCTAATGTCATCTTCACTCCACATATACTTACCTGGGGTTTTATTACCATTAAGGGAATAAATCCTTTGAGGAAACCTTATGTCTCCCGCTCTCATATGCATAGTAATTGTATCATGATGACGACCAATTATTTTTTCAACTTCTTTTAACTGGTAGGCGTGTTGTTTATTTTTATTAACATCAGTTAAACTATAAGCAACACGCTTTTCCAATTCATAGTCCCAAGCGACGACAAGATCCTCTGCTCTGGAGCGACGAAGAAGTTTATGTAACTTCCCGTTTAAATAGAAGTACCGAAGCCGTGTTGCAGTTTCTCTTCTTTTTTTGCTACCCATGATGCGAACCTATTATCTCTTTTGACCATCCATCTTTTCCCACACATAATACAGAACAATTCAACACGTAGGTTTTGGGAATAAACTCGGTCTACAAATACACGTCCTGTACATTTTTTGCATTTCATCATTATATAATATTATCTAATGACTACTTTGTTGCCGTTTTTGCTGCACTTGCAATTGCTTTTTCAGCATCTGTTTGTGCTGCAGTTGCTACTGCAACAAGTGCAGCAGTCGTTGCTGGATCAAGATGCTCTGTTTTAGCAATCTTAGAAACTGTACTTCTTGGATTAAATCTAGCAAAAATTGGACCCAATATACCAATTACAGCAGCAAATGCCACATGCTTTAGGTTATGGTTTCCAGTCTGATAAATCGCTACGCCTGCTGCAACAGTTGCATAAACATAATGTTCTACCAGAGCTTTTTCTGAATTTGTAATACGCATTTTTTTTCTCCTTATACGCTAAATAATTTTCCGTCAACCACACAAGTGTAAGTTGGGGAAATTTCCACTATCTGTACATGAGGATGTTGACCATTCTCAATATGTGCGATAGCGAAACCTTTTTGCCAATTGTGATTTTGGGTATACTTCATACCATCACTTTTTTCATCACACATGTGCCCAATTTCATATCCACGAATTATTCTTCCGCCAGTAGCGGCTGGTAGCTCGTATGTTTGAAAATGGGAGGCAATTCTATGTGAATGTCCTCTAATTAAGGAAATCTGTAAGTCATCAATATCTTTTCTAACCGCCCCTGTGTCTGCGATTGAAAGTCCATGATGAACATGAATATCACCAAAACGATGCTTAGGCAATTCATTATAATAAATATATTCGTATCCAAGGGAGTCTAATGACCACAAAGATTCTGGTGTAATATCTACAAGGTATTCTGGCATCTTCTTATCAAGATAATCAAAAATCCTAATATCATGATTTCCTAGTGCTGAGAACAATTGGGCATTAGGGAGCATATCTCTTGTCTTAGTATAGAAATCTCTTGCACCCTTTGCTTCATGTCGCATCATAGGAACAATAAGATCTTTACTGTCATTCTTGTGCAGCTGTAGAAATTCCGCTGACCGTCCCTCTGTATACTTGCTATAGCAAGCCTGATCATCTGTATCTCCAAGATAATCAACTACATCAGGTTTCATCCACTTCATTACTTTGAACCATAATTCAATGGCCTTATCATCTTGGTATGGAAATTGTTGATCAGAGGATAGCATCCATTTTAAGTCATTACTCATATAATCCTTTTTCTAGGTTTAGTTAATTGTAGCGTACATTGTGTCTATCTGTCAAGCAACATGTGCTTTGTTATGCTCTAGTCTTGAACACAAAAAAAGATTAACTAATCTATTATCAGTTTTATCTTCATTTATATGATGAATGGTTTCCCAATCTTCAATCATTCTATTTAATTGTTTTTCAATTATAAGGCGGTGTTCATAGTACCAACCCTTAAAGTTCTTAGGATGTTCTGGTACTTTGACGAGAACATATCCTTCACGACTTACTTTCCTATCCCGCTTTGTCCAAGCCTTGATAGGATCATACATTCTTTAACGTTGTCCGATAGCTAACAAATGTAAATAGATACTTCCTGATGGTTTTGTAGTTCCAACATAAGAAATATTTACGGAAGCACCACCGTAAGTACTTGAACTACTTGTTGAAGAAGATGAAGAAGATGAAGATGTTACTGTAGCAACCAGTGGGACTGTTCCATTATTTTCAACTGATACAAGAACAACAGGAGGAGCACTAAAAGCTACTCCAAAATCAATATTGTTTGTTCCTACAACGGCATTCCATCTTACAGATGCCATTTGAACAGCAGTTACATTTAGAGGGTTTGAAGTTAAACCACTTTGACTAGTATTATCTGTTGCTTGAAGCAAAGTCTCTTGCTCAAAAGCCGTAAATACATCTTGATGAGTATTCAAAGTATTAATAATATTATTAATAGTATTAAAATCAATTATAGAGTTATCAATTTGTATACCCATTTAGCGGATCTCCTTCTTCATGTATAAGAACTTCTTTTTGTGATGCCTTGATAATGATTGTATTAAGCCATTCTAGCACATCTGGATCTACAATATGACGACGCTTTGAATCACTTACTAGGTATATTTTACCATCAGATATATCTTTTATCAAAGTCCCGTCCCTAAACCCAAGGGTACCATACAATTTAAACCCACTTAACTTATCATCAGATGTAGGAATAACGGCAAGGTTCCAAGAAAGCATAGCCCTTTCAGATATAAACTTAAACTTCTTTAACCCCTTAATATAAAAATAACCCTTTTCAGTATGAGCAATTAACCCACTAGGAACTAAAGGATTATAATTTTTAGGGTTTGGCTTTTGTTGTAGTCTTTTTAACAGATTCATAATCACTCTCTAACTGTTGAATTCTTGAATGCAAAACAGATTTTTCATTTAAATAATTTTGTTGATCAAGACCTTTTTGTTCTAATGCTTTAGAGTATTCATCTAATGCTTCTTGCTTTTCTTTATCTTGTTCTGCTAACTGTGTAATTTCTGCTCTTAGAATAGCATGTTGTATTTCATAATTTGAAACTAATTCACCAATACGTTGTTGAAGTGCAGTTATAATTAATTCAGCTTTATCCATATTTATCCTTTGTTTGTTAATACATTATAGCATTTATTGTAAAAGTTTTCCAGTTACTTCTCTAGTTTTAAAGTTTATTCCAGAGTACTCCTCAAATTCTTTTAAAGATCTATCTTTAAATAATCCACTATAATTATCAATGATATTATTTTGTACTAAATTATTAAAAAATATTTTTGAATTTTCATCTGATTTAAAAAATTTTTCTGGAAAATCTTCCCAAAATAATTTTCTATTTGGTCTTCCATATCTGTGAAAAACATATGTTTTTTTTGGAATAAATATATTATATCCTGCAGTAAAAAATCTTAAAGCCATAAACATCTCTTCTTCAGTAAAAGTTATATTATTTACAAAATTAACCCTTTTTATATATTCTGATCTTGTAAAGAAAAAATGTCCTGAAACATAAGGAGATTCAACTTCAGATTCATGATTACTGAATCCAGGAACCATTTGGACAATCCCAGTATTTTTAAAATTATTTAAATTATCTTTTGACATATAATATATCCAAGGAGTTGACACCCTCAGTATAGGATTATTGTTTTCATCTAAAGAGTAGTCATTGACATACCCAGTAAGAACCGATTTGCCTTTTCTATTTTCTATATCTTCAAACTCTTCTATTAAAAGTTCATCCCAGTCTTGTATTGATCTCATATGAGAATCCATATTTAAATAATAATCTTGATTGTTATAGAATTTGTGAGAGTTATTTCTTGCTGGTTGACACCCCACTATGGATCCAGGCTCAATGATGTCAACCCTTATTTTATCTTTATTATACTTACCATAAATCAACATTTCATCTTCAAAATTTTCTGGTTGATTTGTTATTCCAAAATAAATTCTATCTGGATTCTTAGCATTTTTAAAAAAATCATCTATTGTCATCCAAAGTTCTGGATCTTTATAAGAAGGTATATTTATGAATATAGTTTTATTTATAAAATCCATTTTACCACTTCCCTATAGGACAAGTTGCTGCCTCTAGCTTAGTCTTAGCAGCCATAAAACAACCACATTCTTTACATTGTTTTGTTAATTTAATTAATTTTGGGCAAGATTTACAAATATCAAATCTTTTTTCAGACTCTTCTTTGCTAGCCCATTCAGTATCTGAACTTATTAAATCCCAAGGCCTAGTATCGCCAATCTTTTCTTTATATTTTTGCCAAGCATTTTTTTCTTCCATATTATTTTACTCCTAGAGTAGGGTCTTCAAAGGTAGTACCATTATATTTCCACCCTATTTGGACTGAAGTTTCTACGGGAATTTCAATTATTTTTACTTGATTATTTAAACTTAAATAATTATTAAAAGGAATAAATTTTTCATTAATTCCAACTTGAATATCTGTAATTATGTCTTCACCAATTATAGCTAAAAATTTTTTAATTTTATTTTACCGCCTTTTCATTTATATATTTCCAGCCTACAGTAGCTTTTGAATTAAAGTCAACTTCTACAAAAACTGGATTAGACAAAAACCCTGCAACAATACCTTCTTCAATAAGGTCGGAATCATCTAAATTCATAAAAAGTAAAACAATATCATTTTTATCTAAAAAAACTAATTTTCTTATTGACATAATAAGCCTTTCTTATTTATTATTATTATAGCATTATTTATAGCCATAAGTCAATACTAACATAATTTGCAAGCACCGCTGGCAAGATAAAGACATTGACGGCAAGGATCATTCCCGCAACGAGGTACTGGAGGACATACAGGCGTTGGAGTAGGCGTTGGTGTAGGCGTTGGAGTAGGTGTTGGTGTAGGCGTTGGGGTAGGCGTTGGGGTAGGCGTTGGAGTAGGCGTTGGGGTAGGCGTTGGGGTAGGCGCTGGTGTAGGCGTTGGGGTAGATACAATATAATGGTTAGTATCAGTTGAATTTACAATTTGTGTTCCAACAGATGTATTATATTGATTTTGAGCTGTAATAACAATGTAATAGTATCCAGTGACTGGTGGTGTATAATTTTGTGCTGTAGAAGTCATTGATGTTGATGATTGATAAACACTATATTGTGTCCCAGATGGATATAATGGAAGTGAATATGATCCTGATACACCGCTTGTACCTGCATTTCCAGCACTATAAACTATATAAGTACTGTTAGTCACAGTTGGATCATTTGATACCATTCCAATAAGTGCTGTCGGTGCATAATACCCGAAGTAAATACTTGATGATAATGGGGCCAATGCTGATAGATATCCTAATGATCCAGCTACTGCTCCATTATAAGGAATACCTTCAAAATAATAATTTGTACCTTGTGTTGTAGAAAGAGTTAATGTACCACCGTTTGTAGTTACTGTACCTAATGTATTTGGATAAGAACCCGATGTTGTTCCATAATAAACTTGTACAGATGTTGTATTTGACCCAAAATTTACTGTAACAGTCATAGTGCCAGTTGCACCGCCTGTGCCTGTTGCAGTAATAGTTGGCACTCCAGCAACTGGCGTAGGTGTTGGAGTAGGTGTTGATACACATGCAGAATTAACAACTCTGCTTAAAGCATCGTTAGAGCTTATGGTGCTGTAATATTCAAGTTCTGTATAACCATTTAGCTGAGTTGTAGATTTAACGGTATTTGCAGAGTATCCAGAAGGAAGAGATGTTACGGTACCAACATAAATTGGAGTTTGTTGATATACTCCTGAAGGTCCATTACAAATAGAATAAGCATAATAATAAGTAGTTGGTGTAGGCGTTGGTGTAGGCGTTGGATTAGATATAGAAGCAGAAGATCTAGTTACTGTTCCATCTTGTGATGTTGCAGTCAACACATCTGTAGTCCAAGTTGATGGTAATGCTACCGTAGCACTTGTAGCACCGCTGGATGTCAATGCATATGCTCCGAATGAAGTAGGAGATTTAGTTCCTCCTGCAGAATCTGTAATATTAACTAAATAATTACTAATAGTGCTTGAATTTGTATAAAATACTGTTGCAGAATACCCCGTTGATGATGAGCCAGATGTTGTAATAGAGCTAATAGATAGGGAAGTAGATGCTGCTGTAGCAGCTCCCGCCGTATAACCTGACCATGAAGTATAGATAGTAGTTGTACCATTTGTTTCTACTGCTCTAACCCAATAAAAATAGGTTGTTCCTGTAGTAACACTTCCAGTATTATTATATGAAGTTCCTGTTAAACCTGTTACTAATGTCCCCGCAGTTGCTAAATTGCTTGGAGTAGGGGCAACACCTGTTGAATTTTTCCATACATCATAAGTTACAGTATACCCGCTTGTTGGAGTTGAAGCATTCCATAAAACAGTAATTGATGTTGAACTAGATGCATAGTTGTATAAATTAGTTGGAGCTAAAAATGAAGATGAATAACTTTGTCTCCATGTACCTCCTACGTTGACCCATTCATTAGTTATTTGTCTCCATGTAGTACCTCCTACGTTGACCCATTGACCTACAACTTGCCTCCAAGTCCCTCCAACATTTACCCATTTTGACATAAAATAAATCCTTTATACATATTGAACCCACATATCTCCCCAATAACCAGTAGGAGTTCCTGTCGCAGCATATGTTGAAAAAGTCATATTTCTAGCTCTGGAAGAAGATGTGGCTCCACTTGTTACAGAAGTATCACTTGCCATAAGAGCAAGAGGCTGATGCATTATAGTAGTGCTTGCCACAGCACCTGTTGAATTATATATAGTCATTGAAGGTAATGTAGCACCTGAATCTGCCCAAAAACGTATTGCACCTGTAGCATTAGCTTGTATTGATCCTACTGAAGTCCCAGTTGTATCTGTAAACTGCAATGCGCCGCTAGTCAGAACAATATTGTTTGATCCTCCATATGATTGTATTGTAACACCAGTAATTGTTGATCCTGATGTTATCGCACCTGCAGTAATTGTTCCACCAATAGTAACAGCACCTGTTGAAGTATTAATAGTGACTGGATTTCCAGAAGATCCTATTGTTATATTACCAGAACCAGAATATTTAATTCCTGATGACCCACCAAATTGAAATGCTCCTGTACTTGACCACAAATCACCACTTGTACCCGTTAGACTAAAGTTAGCTGTTGATATGCTAGTATTTGCAACAACAGCATTTGCAGTTATATTTCCAGATATTGTTGCACTATTTGCAAATAATGTTCCATCTGCCTGTACATAGAAATTAGGGGATACTTTTGATACTCCCGCCCAAAACACTTTATCTGTAGATGATCCTGTGATCGGTGCTGACATACCTGCAGTATAAGTG
>Ga0214165_1001493_pt1 | contig 12612 bp, 13 predicted proteins | sample TroBogypolimnion_34_FD_153004 | JGI IMG/M metagenome (GOLD analysis project Ga0214165, IMG submission 153004) | Freshwater microbial communities from Trout Bog Lake, WI - Practice 03JUN2009 hypolimnion v3 | ecosystem: Environmental > Aquatic > Freshwater > Lake > Hypolimnion/Profundal zone ... | reverse complement strand
CCATTCGCGCTTCACTTCGTGTGATTTTGCTGAGAAGGTTTTCATTGTCTTATCAATACTATGGCTAAAAAAATTAAGAGGCGGATTTTATGCTGAAGCGCTGTGCTTTGTCAAACATTATGTTGCGCTTTATTTACTTAGTTTAAGTTGTTTGCTTAAAGCCTAAGTGATTACATCCATGACAGTATGCACCAACTAGCAAGTTTAATGTGATTAATTCACGTCTAGACAAGGCATAAAAGCGAATTACTTGGCCTAATCACTAGTTCTAGTGCCAATAATATCCAAGCACCCCAGCAAAAACTGCAAGTCCAAACCAGCTGTTACCTAAAAATGCTTTAAAGCAGCCATGTGGCTCGCGCGCCCTAATCAAAAAATAATGATGCACAGCAACCGAAGCGGCCAGCGCTAAACCCAAATAATAGACGGCATCCATTGACAACCATTGCCCTACCACAGCAAGTAAAGTCAGCGTAACCGAATAGCAGGTCATCACAGCAACCACATCAAAACGTCCAAAAGTAATAGCGGATGATTGAATGCCTATTTTTAGATCATCCTCACGGTCAACCATCGCATACTCAGTATCGTAAGCCATCGCCCAAAATACATTTGCCAGCAGTAAAATCCAAGCAACTACAGGCACGGTGTTGGTAACGGCAGCAAATGCCATCGGAATTCCGAAGCCAAATGCAATGCCTAAATATGCCTGAGGTATTGCAAAAAATCTCTTGGTTAATGGGTAGCTTGCTGCTAGAAATAAGGCAACTACAGACAATTTTATAGTGAGTTCATTAAGCGTGCATACCAAAGAGAATGCCAACAAACTCAAGATTGTCGCCAGCGCATAAGCTTCTTTTTTGCTTACTTGACTGCTGACCAAGGGCCGATGTCGCGTCCGTTTAACCAAGCCATCATATCGCTGATCAGCGATATCGTTTAGCACACAACCAGCACTGCGCATCAACACGGTCCCAATGACAAAAATAAGTGTGGTGTACCCGCTGAGCCTGCCATCCGAAGCTATCAGCAAAGCCCATAGCGTCGGCCACAGCAATAACAAAATACCTATAGGCTTATCCAAACGCATTAGGCGCGCATAAGCAGTAAATTTTACGGTAATTTTCTGTAGATTCATGAGTGAGCTACCTGCCCTAAAGGACGCTTTTTCTTGCTTCAACGGCACAAATAGCAAAGTTTTCGCGAATAATTGTAAAAAAATGGTTATCTCAACACCAACTTTACAGTAGGATTCGCGGCAAAAATACCTCTGTCACCATAATGGTAGCGCAATTTAAACTAAACACAGAACGTCTCGCCCATAAGTAATCTGGCTTTTCTTCAAAGCCTTGGATGGCATGTTGATAAAGGGCTTGGTGCGGCGCTAGCTTTTTATAACTCAAAGCCATACGTCGCACCTGTGGAGCAGAAAATAATTTTGCACCTAGTGGCTTATTCCCTAGGTGACGCAAACCCCGCCAAGCTCCACGCATACTACTTCGTGGCAATGCGCTGTGGGCAAACACCAAGGCTTGCTCACCTCCCATCAAAAATACTTCTCGCACTAGTGCCTTGTTTCGGATTGGAATTGCCAATAACGCTAACTCATCAAAAAATGGCTTTCCATAAGCCACCAACACAGGTTTCACTGTGAAGTCATCATGACGCTGCCGCAGACGCTTAGTCAAAGAACCTTCATCCTGCAACCACTGACGATAGCGGCCGCTGAGTATGGGCTTTTTAAGCCAATGGAAATTGCAATTATCGCGTTGATACTTATTTGAACGTAAAATTTTCACCAAAAAATTATGCCACAGAAACCCGGCACTAGACCTTCATCATTTCGCCGGCACTAGCCAGCCATCGCATCAAATGCTTTTCGGCTGCTTCGGGATGTTGTTTGAGTAACTGATCGGCTATCGCTTTGGCAGAATCTAATAAATCGGCATCGCGCTCTAAATCTGCAATCTTCAGCATGGGCACACCACTTTGGCGAACACCCAGAAGCTCGCCAGGTCCGCGCAAATGTAAGTCGGCTTGCGCAATAGCAAAGCCATCATTACTTTCGTAAATTACTTTTAGTCGTGCGCGTGCGGTTTCAGATAGCTTGTTTTGATAGAGCAGTATGCACGTGCTTTTTGCGGCGCCTCTCCCAACGCGGCCACGCAACTGATGTAACTGGCTTAAGCCCATGCGTTCGGCATGCTCTATCACCATTAAACTCGCATTGGGCACATCCACACCCACCTCAATCACGGTGGTGGCTACTAATAACTGTAACTCGCCATTGGTAAACGCCGTCATCACCGCCTGTTTTTCAGACGACTTCATTCGGCCGTGCACCAAACCCACAGCCAACTCGGGAAATTCACTTTGCATTAGCGCAAAGATATCGTTAGCCGTTTGCAATTGCAAAACTTCTGACTCCTCAATCAGCGGACACACCCAATAGGCCTGATCGCCCTGCCTACAAGCCTCACGCACACGTTGCAGAATCTCATCGCGACGAGCATCCGAAACTAACTTAGTCACAATCGGCGTGCGTCCAGGTGGCAGCTCATCAATGACAGAAACGTCCAGATCAGCGTAATAACTCATGGATAAAGTGCGCGGTATAGGTGTCGCTGTCATCATCAACTGATGTGGTTCAGGCTGCCCTTTCTGGCGCAGGGCTAGCCGCTGTTGTACGCCAAAGCGATGCTGCTCATCAATGATTGCCAAGCCCAGGTTTTTAAATTCAACCGACTCCTGAAACAGGGCATGCGTACCCACTATCAACTGCGCTTCTCCAGAAGCAATAGCGTGCAACGCCGCTACCCGCTCTTTTTTAGATTGACTACCCGTCAGCCAGCCTATGCGAATATTGAGCGGGCTTAACCAGGCAAGTGTTTTTCTATAATGCTGTTCGGCTAAAATTTCTGTGGGCGCCATCAAGGCGACTTGCCAGCCACTTTCCATACTCTGCAATGCAGCCATACAGGCGACGATGGTCTTACCACTTCCAACATCTCCCTGCAAAAGCCTTTGCATGGGGTGTGGCTGGGTTAAATCATGCTCAATTTCTAGTGCGACTTTTTGCTGCGCTGAAGTTAGGGCAAACGGTAAACTTTTAAGTAAGGCCGAAACTAAATATTTAGACGGCGTAAATTGCGGCGCATTAACACTACGGCGGCGCGAATAATGTTTACGCATTGAAAGTTGCTGTGCCAGCAATTCATCAAAAGCCAAGCGCCTCCAATGTGGTGTCTTTTTGTCCTGCAATGCTTGCAAATCGCTATCAGGGGCAGGATGGTGTAGAGCTTGGATGCTATCTGCAAAACTAGGAAAGTTAAAAGCTTCGTATACACTAGCTGGCAAGGTTTCAGCTAGCGGGGTTTGTGCTAAGGCCAGCTTAATGGCTTTACGCAAACTGCTTTGCGTAAGTCCTGCTACCGTCGGATAAACAGGGGTTAGTGTTTCGGCGACTTCAGTTTTTTCACCCACTGACTTGCAATTCGGATGCACCATCTCGTAACCAAAAAAACCACTACGCACTTCGCCGTAAACGCGTAACTTAGTACCTACTTTTAGTGCTTCAATTTGGCTGGGATAAAAATGTAAAAATCGCAAAGTAATCTGGCCACTTGCGTCCTCAAGTCTTGCCATTAAAGTTTTACGTGGTTTATAAGCCACTTCAACATGTACAATTTCACCTTCTACCTGCGCTGATTCACCTGCCCGTAAATCACGTATCGCGCTAATATGGGTTTCATCTATATACCGCAAAGGTAAATGCAACAATAAGCCCTGAACGGTGCTGACCCCCAGTTTTTGCAGGTTAGCTAACATAGGCTTGCTAAAAGTCTTAATTGTAGTCAGCTCCAAACTTTCAGCCACTTTAATCACAAAATGTAGGTAGGCTTAATCTAGAATGACTAGCACACCATCAGCTTCAACCAATGCATTACGTGGCAATGACGCTACGCCTACAGCTGCACGCGCAGGGTATGGCTGACTAAAGTATTCAGCCATAATCGTGTTCACTAAAGCAAAATGCGCTAGGTCGGTTAGAAATACGTTCAGTTTGACGGTGTCGTTAAGTGAACCATTGGCAGCCTCAGCCACCGCTTTTAGGTTGCTAAATACTCGATGCACCTGCGCTTCTATACCTTCAACCATTTGCATAGTGGCCGGATCAAGGCCAATTTGGCCTGACAGGTAAACTGTACGACCTACCTTAACGGCTTGTGAATAAGTTCCGATAGCCGCAGGTGCGCCGTCAGTTTGAATAATTTGTTTGCTCATAGTTTCTTATCTTATAGTTTGGTTGATTTTTAATGTCTAAACACTAACGTTTATTGCGAAGATGATCTAGATCCATTGCCGGCAGGGTTACCCTTAGCGCGGTTAATACGAACTACATCAGGTATTTTACGTAGGCCGCGCATTAACTCGGCCAAATGGATACGGTTTCTAACCTGCACAGTGAAATAAAGATTGGCATAAGCGCTTCCATCCGCCTCTTCCACACTCACATTATCAATATTAGAGCCTGCATCTGCAATGCCACTAGCGATTTTTGCCAACATGCCTGGCTGATTGGCCACCGTCAGATTAAGGTTAGTTTTAAACAGTCGCTGATTTTCTGGCTCCCACTCCACGTCCAGCCATTTATCAGGATCCAACTTAAATTTACGCACACTAGGACAGTCATGAGTATGAATGACCAAGCCTTTATCTTTATTGATAAAGCCTAAAATAGGATCGCCAGGAATTGGGCGGCAACATGGGGCAAATTGAACCGCCATGCCTTCAGTACCACGTATGGTAATGGTATCTAAAGATGTAGCCGGCAATTTGGTGTGCTTTTCCAAATGGTCATCGGTCATGGCTAACAGCTGATGCGCAACCATTACATTTTGCCGCTTGCCCATACCTATATCCGATAATATTTCAGATTTATGCTTGACGGCATAGTCTCGGATTAGCTTTTGCCAATGCACTTCAGTGATACTAGTGGCGTCAACATGCAGAGCGCGTAACGCCTGATTAAGCATACGCTCCCCAATATGCGCTGAGTCGGCAGATTGTTGAGATTTCATAAAATGACGAATGTGGGCACGGGCACGGCCACTAATCACATAATTCAGCCATGCTGGATTTGGCTTAGCAATAACGCCAGTGATAATTTCAACATTGTCTCCATTATGTAACTCTGTGCGCAATGGGGCCAACTCTTGATTGATACGCACGGCCACACAGCTATTACCGATATCAGAGTGCACTGCATAAGCAAAATCTACTGCAGTAGCACCTTTAGGCAACGCTAAAATTTTACCCTTGGGTGTAAATACATAGACCTCATCAGGAAATAAATCAATTTTAAGATGCTCTAGGAAGTCTAGCGAGTCGGAACTTTCACTTTGGATTTCCAACAAACGCTGCAACCATTGATGTGTCTGTTGTTGCAAGGCTGTCAGTTGCGCATCACTGGATTTATACAACCAATGCGCAGCTACCCCAGCATCGGCAATATTATGCATTTCCTCACTTCGAATTTGCACCTCAATCGGTGTGCCAAATGGACCAAACAAAGTGGTGTGCAATGACTGGTATCCATTGGCCTTGGGGATTGCTACATAATCTTTAAATTTGCTCGGGATTGGCTTATATAAAGCATGCAGTGCCCCGAGGGCAAGGTAGCAACTAGGTAAATCTTTGACCACCACACGAAAACCGTAGATATCATAAATTTGTGAAAAGTTGGTAGTTTTACCTGCCATCTTCTTGTAAATGCTGTACAAATGCTTCTCACGCCCAGAAATTTCAGCCTCGATATTGAGGGCCTGCATTTGCTGTTTAATCGAATTTAGTATTTTACTTACGACTTCTTTGCGGTTACCACGTGCAGCTTTGACCGCTTTTGAAATTGCACTGTAGCGCATGGGATATAAATATTTGAAACTCAAATCTTCAAGCTCTTGGTAAATAGCATTTAAGCCAAGTCGATTAGCAATCGGCGCATAAATATCCAGTGTTTCTTTGGCAATTAGCTTTTGCTTCTCTGGATTCATCGCTTCAAGCGTTTGCATATTATGCAAACGATCTGCAAGCTTAACCAAAATCACACGTACATCTTGCGACATAGCGAGCAGCATTTTACGGAAATTTTCTGCCTGCGCCTGACTGGCGCTTTGAAATTCAATTTTATCTAGCTTAGTGACACCATCTACCAGCTCCGCCACCTGCAGTCCGAACTTAATCTTAATATCCTCAGTAGTGATTGTGGTGTCTTCCACTACGTCATGCAATAAAGCGGCCAAAATAGTAGGCACATCCATATGCAAATCGGCCAAGACGCAGGCAACCGATACTGGATGCATAATATAAGGCTCTCCAGTTTTACGCACCACGCCATCATGCGCCGCATAGGCGTAACGATACCCCTCCCAAATTTGATCTATGTCTTGGGGGGTAAGGTAATGCTGAAGTCGTAGGGTTAAGGCTGAATCCTTGCTGTCCGCAGGCAGCAAGGGGGCTGTGACTGGCTTTAGTGATTCCGCTTTATTATTTTTTGCGGTTTTTGGCATGACATTTTTACGGCTAAACTACATTTTAGAGTTTCTAGCGCAAAGAAATTAAAGCTTAGCGTTCGCTAAAATATCTACGCCAATTTTACCTGCTGCGATTTCACGCAGTGCTAGCACCGTTGGTTTGTCACGCAACCCTTGAATACTTACTTGAGGTTCCGCGCCGTTATGAAGCTGACGCGCGCGATAAGCCGCAACTAAAGTTAATTGAAATCGATTGGGGATATTTTCTAAGCAATCATCTACTGTTATACGTGCCATGATGGTATTTCCTAATTTTCGTGTAAAAACTGAAGCCCATTGGTTCTGGGCTAGATAGATATGATTTATGTGAGGGCTTGAATCAAAGTGGCATAGCGCTTCTGTTGAACCGACACTTTCAAGCGTTGCGCGCGAATTATTGCGCGAATATCTTGTAGCGCAACCTCAAAATCATCGTTAATTGTAACATAATCAAACTCAGTTACGTGGCGCATTTCTGAGCGTGCGGCTGTCACCCTTCGAGCAATCGTCTCCTGACTATCTTGTCCACGACTATTCAAGCGTTGGGTTAAAGTCTCCATCGATGGTGGCAATACAAAAATACTAATTGCCTGAGGATATAACTTTCGTACTTGCTCGGCCCCTTGCCAGTCAATCTCTAAGATAACGTCTGCGCCTGTAGCTAGTGGTGTATCGACTGATGAGCGCGAAGTGCCGTAGTGCGCGCCATGCACTAGCGCGCTTTCTAAAAATTGATCTTCACCTAGCATACGCACGAATGATGTCTCGTCAACAAAGTGATAATCAACCCCATTAGTTTCGCCCGGCCGAGGCTGGCGAGTGGTGTGAGAAATTGATAGCTTTAATTGAGGATCTTCAATCAACAATGCTTTAATTAAACTAGTTTTACCGGCACCAGAAGCTGCCGTGATAATGAAAAGATTGCCTAATATCATGTTTGAACAAAGCCCCTATACAAATTTATATCAGACAAATCATACCATTTTGTTTTAGGTGTTGAAGCTTACTCAATGTTTTGAATCTGCTCACGCATTTGTTCAATTAATACTTTAAGCTCCATAGAAACTTGCGTGGTTTGTATGGAAACAGATTTTGAACCTAAGGTATTAGCCTCGCGGTTAAGCTCTTGCATCAAAAAATCTAAGCGCTTACCTGCGGGGGCATCACTAGCCAGAATGCGCTTAACTTCAGAAATGTGGGCAGTCAAACGACTTAACTCTTCATCAACATCAATGCGTTGCGCAAATAAAACTAACTCTTGCGCCACCCTTTCTGGGTCTACATTTTTCAGGTTCTCTTGTAACTTAGCCTCTAGCTTGGCTTGATATTCTTTACTTAACGCAGGCAATAACGGTTTGACTTGCTCAACTAAAGCTTCAATTTGGTTTAATCGATCGAGCACCAAGGCTTTAAGCTTTTCACCCTCACGCGCACGTGAGGCATTTAAATCTTTCAAACCCTGACTGAGTAAACTCTTTACGTCTTCTTGTAAGCTTTCTAGCCCCAGAACCTCGGTTTGCACCACGCCTGGCCAGCGTAAAATATCCGCCACACTAAGTGCGCGACTTTGTGGAAAGTGTTGTTGCGCTTGAGCGCCAATTACCGCCAACTGTTGCATTAAACCTTCATCCAACTGCAACGCCTGATTGGATTGTGCGCGCTGAACTAGATTAATCTTACACTCCACCTTACCTCGACTTAAATGGGCGCCAATCAGCTCACGCACTAGAGGCTCAAAGCTTCTTAAGTTCTCGTCTAGCTTGAAATGCAAATCTAAATAGCGGCTATTCACCGCGCGCAATTCGAGCAACAAGGTGGCGCTGTCTAAGGGTTGCTCTAATGCGGCAAAGCCGGTCATGCTGAAAGTCATCGTAAATATTCCCTAATAGAGCTTATCAAATCAGGGCTATGGTATCAAATACAGGTCGCTTCATGCCAAAAAAACTTACTAGAATCTCCGCGTAGCTCAATCGTCGATGCAGTTGTGCAACACGGTATGTTATATTGCCCGAATAAATTATTAAATCAGGAAGTTAAGCATGAAATCAAGCCGACCCAGCCAGCGCGCGCATAACGAGCTACGCAAAGTAGAGATTATTCGCCATTACACCAAGCACGCAGAAGGCTCCGTACTGATCAAGTTTGGAGACACTCATGTGCTTTGTACAGCCAGCGTCGAGGAGAAGGTACCAGGCTTTTTAAAGGGTAAAGGACAAGGCTGGGTAACGGCTGAATACGGCATGCTCCCACGCTCTACTGGTAGCCGCATGGATAGAGAAGCTGCCAGAGGCAAACAATCAGGACGTACTCAAGAGATTCAGCGCTTAATCGGCCGTTCACTGCGCGCTATTATCGACTTAGACAAACTGGGCGAACGCAGTATACAGATTGATTGTGATGTCATACAGGCGGATGGTGGCACACGCACAGCCAGTATTACGGGTGCTTACGTGGCACTGCATGATGCGATAAGTGTACTGATTAAAAAAGGCTTATTGCAAGAGTCACCTTTGAAGCAAGCGGTTGCCGCTATTTCTGTTGGTGTATTTCAAGGTCAGCCGGTGCTGGATTTAGATTACATTGAAGATTCTGGATGTGACACAGATATGAATATCGTAATGACAGCTAGTGGCGGTTTTGTTGAAATCCAAGGCACCGCTGAGGGTGAAACATTTGATCGCGCCACGATGGACGCTATGCTTAACCTAGCGCACGATGGTATTAATGTGCTGATTTCAATGCAAAATACGGCTTTAGCCCAATAGGCTGAAGTGATTCCCATGCGGGTTAGCGGTTTACAAAAAATTGTGATTGCCAGTGGCAATCAAGGTAAGTTAAGAGAATTGCAGCATCTACTTCAAGGGAGCGGTATTGAAGTATTAGCACAGTCTGCTTTTAATGTTCCAGAGGCAGATGAGCCGTACTCCACCTTTATAGAAAATGCCTTAGCCAAAGCACGTCATGCTAGCCAACTCACCGGGTTACCAGCACTCGCGGATGATTCAGGTATCTGTGTAGATGCATTGGAGGGATTGCCTGGCGTTCATTCTGCGCGTTACGCTTGCGAAACACCTGATGATCAAAAGTCTGACAATGCCAATAATACCAAACTGCTTCAGGCCTTGGCGCATGAAACCAATCGCCAAGCTCATTACTATTGCGTAATGGTGCTGGTAAAATATGCGCAAGATCCGCAACCATTGATTGCTGAAGGCATTTGGCATGGAGAAATTTTAACGGCAGCACGTGGTAACGAGGGCTTTGGTTATGACCCCATTTTTCTTGATGTGGCGAGCGGGAAAACTGGCGCAGAACTTAATATTGAAGTTAAAAATAAAATTAGCCATCGAGGGCTAGCACTACAACAACTGTTAAACAAAATTAAATTACTATGAAAAATAAACCCATTATCTGGCATCGCGATGACGACAGCGTTGTTGCCTGTACCGAAAAAATAAAGGTGATGACGGAAAATTTTGCCGAAATTAAGCAGATCGCTCAAGATGCGTTGGAAGACGGTCTGTTGATGGAAGTGAACGAGGCACAGATACGTGATGCACTGCATCAAATGATAGATCAGCTGGTGAATCCCTATCAAAAAAATAATTGAAATTAAAGCGGCAAGCGACTTTACCAGTAAGCCAATCAATGCAATCGCTCCACTGGTCGGAGATGCAACCGTATCGGGATTGACTAATCCACCACCTCTATCCCTCTATATCCATATTCCATGGTGCGTTAAAAAGTGTCCATATTGCGACTTTAACTCACACGAAAGCCGCTATCCAAATGGTGAAATTCCGGAAGCGTCTTACGTAGATGCTCTGATTGCAGATTTGGAGATGGCGACCCCCAATGTGTGGGGGCGAAAAATCAAATCCGTATTTTTTGGCGGTGGCACACCCAGCTTATTTTCTGCTAAGTCAATCGATCGCATTTTAAGTCACGTGCGCATGTTGACACCCCTTGAGTTTGACGCAGAAGTGACGCTTGAAGCGAATCCAGGCACCGTCGATGCCGCACATTTTAGTGGCTATAAAGACGCAGGGGTTAATCGCCTGTCATTGGGCATACAAAGTTTTAATAATGATTACCTGCGCGCGCTAGGCCGTATTCATGACAGCCAGCAGGCTTATGACGCTGTCGCCTTGGCGCTCAAAACCTTTGATCAAGTCAACTGCGACATTATGTATGGCCTGCCGCAACAAACGCTGACCGATGCGCTACAAGATGCTAAAACCGCCATAGATTTAAATCCAGCGCATCTGTCTTTCTACCATTTAACCTTAGAGCCGAATACACCATTTTACCGCACGCCACCGAGCCTACCGGACGATGACACTAGCGCTGAAATGCAAATTGAAATTGAAGCCCTGTTAGCCCAACACGGTTATGAGCATTATGAAACCTCTGCATTCGCTAAGGCAGGCAAGCAAGCTAAACACAATCTCAACTACTGGCAATTTGGCGATTACCTTGGCATTGGCGCTGGCGCGCACAGCAAGCTTAGTTATCACGATAAAATTACACGCGAATCCCGCCACAAACATCCCAAAGCCTACATGGAGCAAGCCATGCTTGGCAAAGCGGTGGAGCGAACATGGCTAATCAACCATGAGGATTTGGGCTTTGAATTTATGATGAATGCACTCCGTTTAGTCGATGGTGTATCTATAGATTTATTTCAACAACGCACTGGTATTAACATCAACAAATTGGATGCCGCCATTCAAAAAGCACAAAAAAAAGGCTTGCTGATTATTGAAAAAAACATCATTAAACCTACGCTATTAGGGCAAAGATTTTTAAACGAATTACTTGAGCTATTCTTAATTTAATTATGACTATCAAACATATTTTTATCAGTTAGCGCTTAAAACCTCGTCCTTTAGGGCGAGGATGTAAGTGCGAGCGTTGAAGCCGTTCAATGCTGTGTTTGTTGCTGCTCAATATATTGCCGAATAATCGTAATCGATGCGCCGCCACAACTCCCCGCGAAATAGCTAGGCGACCAAAGTGCGCCGCCCCACAACTTCTTGGTAATACTCGGATAATTCTTTTTGCGTATCATGCGACTGGATACTCCCTTTAAGCTATTCACCAACATGGAAATTGCCACTTTCGGCGGATAATTCACCAAAAGATGTACATGATCATCTTCACCATCAAACTCCACCAACTCCGCTTCAAAATCTTTGCACACCGCCGCAAATATCGGACGCAATTCGTCTAATATGGTTTTAGTAAACACTTCTCGTCTATATTTAGTTACAAAGACCAAGTGAACGTGCATTAAAAATACACAGTGCCTACCATGTCTAATATCATTGTTATTTATCATAGACCAAGTATAATAGAAGCATGAAACGCTTGCAAGCCTACAGGTTTGAATTGATGCCTGACGGTGAACAAATCCGTGCCATGCGTCAATACGCAGGATGTTGTCGCGTCGTCTATAACAAGGCGTTGGCATGGCAAAACGCACAATACCAAGCAGATAATACCTTCAAGTTTGGCTACACTAAAATTGCCAATCTACTGCCTCTTTGGAAAGGTGAGCTTGCATGGCTTAAAGACGCACCAAGCCAAACGTTGCAACAATCCCTTAAAAACCTAGAATCCAGTTTTAGAAATTTCTTTGCTAAACGCGCTGACTTCCCCAAGTTCAAAAAGAAAGGCATGAGTGATAGTTTTAGATTCCCGCAAGGTTTCAAGCTCGAACAACACAACAATCGGATATTTCTGCCCAAGCTCGGCTGGATACGCTACCGCAATAGCCGTGAGATGTTAGGATTTGCTAAAAACATCACCGTTTCAAAAAAGTGCGGTAAGTGGTACGCCAGCATACAAACGGAGCGTGAAGTTGAGCAACCAGAACACGCCGCAACCAGCATCGTTGGTGTGGACGTAGGCATAGCAAGATTCGCCACACTCAGCAATGGACAAGTGTTTGAGGCCGTGAATAGCTTCAAACAAAAACAAACAAGGTTGGCGCGGTATCAACGTGCGTTAAGCCGCAAAGTTAAATTCAGTAGTAATT
>Ga0214165_1001489_pt1 | contig 12639 bp, 9 predicted proteins | sample TroBogypolimnion_34_FD_153004 | JGI IMG/M metagenome (GOLD analysis project Ga0214165, IMG submission 153004) | Freshwater microbial communities from Trout Bog Lake, WI - Practice 03JUN2009 hypolimnion v3 | ecosystem: Environmental > Aquatic > Freshwater > Lake > Hypolimnion/Profundal zone ... | reverse complement strand
GTTCGGGGCAAACGGATATCCCAAATGATTTGTTGCATCATGTCTGAGGCAGAGGGATCTGCAGCACCGCTCAGAAAGGATTTCCATAAGGGGTCAAAACCTGCGCTTCCCACACAAACCCCAAAGAGCATCAACACCCAGGTCATCAAGACGCCAGAGATCAACAGACCCTTGATGCGAGCCGTCATCATGACGGGTGCCTTTGGTCGATGGGCAAATGGTCTGATAGACATCGGGCCATCCACCGAGCAGCGTCGATCATTCTGGGGCCAGGGCGCACGAGAATATTACCCTCCTCAGCGGAAAATACACACACTCGCTTGTCTTGCAAAGCTCGAATCTGAGACCAGCCCGGGCGCTGGGCCAATTCCGCAAAGCTGACTTGACTGAGCATGATGAGATCAGGATTGGCGCGAACGACAAATTCTGGGTTGAGCTTGGGAAATGGGCCTAAACTCGCAGGAACGATATTTTTGACACCCAAACGTGCAAGGGTTTGACCTATAAAAGAGCTTTCACCTGCTGCGTAAGGCCCACGATTGACCTCAAAGTAAACCCGTGTACCCGCCAGCGAAGGGGGCAGTGTCTTTGCGGCGACAGTGATCCCAGAGTCAATGGTGAACCACAAATTCAAGGGATCTTGAACCTCTAATATTTGACCCAGTATGAGGATGATTCTTTGCACGTCCGAATGTGTTTTAGGCTCCAAAGCAAAAGTTTTTAGCCCCAAGGCCTGCAACCGCTCACCGACTCGGGACGATTTGGCCAACAACACGAGATCTGGTTTGAGCGCCACAATGGCCTCTAGGCTCGGATCAAGACCACCCCCCACCTTTGGCAGGCTCTGGACCAAGGCTGGTGAGTCAGAATAACGATCAACACCGACCAATCGCTGGCATTGGTTGAGTTGGCAAACCGTCTCTGTGAGGGAGGGCAATAAACTCACAACTCTCTGAGGCGAGGCATCAAAGGAGACTGACACACCTCGATCATCGAGCAGGGACATACTTTGTGCACCCAAGGGTAGGCACAGGCCCATAACCCCAAGCCAATGAAATACCCTCAAGTTCAAGAATTTCACCATGATGGTCATGTGCGCCTAAGTTGAACTCATCGCATGGGCGCCCAAGTCAAGCCCAAATAGAAATTAAATCCAGGCGTTGCATAACCATTGGCCAATTGATAGTTACGATTGGTCACATTGTTGATTCGGGCTAAAAACCGCCACTCTTCGTTGATGGGTTTGACCGCGCTCAGATTGATCAAGCTGTAAGGAGCCAATCGAACCTTGTTGGCCGAGTCATCATACCGCTCCCCGACAGACTGGACCTCACTGCCAAGCACCCAACCCAGGACTGGAAACTCGGCGCTCAGGGTGGATTGCTGCTGAGCTCGGCGCGCCAAATATTTCCCAGAGTCTTGATTCCTGGGGTTCATCAAGTCCAAGGCTCCACCAAGCTTCACTAAACCGAACACTGTTCCCCCAGTCAAGGTGACCCCACTCATCCTGGCGTGCCCAGTGTTGCCATAACATCCCGCATAGGGTCCAACACCATTGCTGCAACTGCCCGCCCCACTCACATAGTTGATGAGGTTGTTGACTTCGTTTTGATAGACCACGAGACTGGCCCGATCGGGTCCAGACAACCAACGCAATCCCAACTCGTGGTTGTTCGAAGTCTCGGGCAATAAGCTAGGGACCCCATAAAGACTGTAGAGCTGGTACAAAGTGGGTGCACGAAATGCCGTGGCCATTGAAGCGGTGGCGCGCAACGCTGGCGAGAAAGCGTATCCGTAGCTCAGGGCACCTGTGGACTTGGAGCCGAACTGGCTGTCCACATCGTGTCTGGCATTGGCTTGCAACGCATGGACACCCCACTTGAGTCCATAACCCAAAGCCACAGCATTTTGGCTCCTCAGGGTATTGGGCGAAGAGGTGCCCGCATTTTCTAGCCTATCCTCGCGTCGCTCAGCGTCCACACTCAATACACCCAAGGCCAGTTTCAATTCATTGTGCAAAAGATAAGTACTCACTTGGGTTTGGGTAACGTAGACCGACGGGCTAGACTCATAGCGGTCAAAACCCTGGGTCAGAGCCAATCGAGTCTTCCAAACATCACTCCAAAGCGAAGACCAATTGAGCCCCAAGGTCTGCAAATGCTGCCGGGCGATATCGTTGGTGGCAGGTACCGAACCATAAGCGTCATAACCTGCCTTGACCACATTGTCCAAAACGGAAAGATCGATTTTTTGAGTGGGATCGAGCTTGAAGCCCAATCGTGCTGAAAACGAGTTGTTCTTGAAACCGTCTTTGTCGGGGTTGGTGCTGCTCGGTTGCGCATTGAACCCAAGGCTGTTTTCCTGTGTGAGCCCTAGAGCGTAGTCGACCTGGCCTTCACCACCTCTCAACGACGTGTTCACTTCCGTAGTGTTGTAGGACCCCATACCCAAGCGCACCGAGGGGAAAAAGCCAGGTTCGCCTTGCCTGGTGAAAATCTGCACCACCCCGGCCACCGCATCCGAGCCGTAAATCGCTGCAGCAGGACCTCGCAAAACCTCGATGCGATCAATCTGAGCCAAAGGAATCACCTCCCAAGGCGCACCGCCCGTGGACTGAGAATCTATCCGAATACCGTCGACAAACACGGCGGTGAAGCGGCTCTCCGCACCGCGGATGAAAACTCCCGTGGTTGAAGCCGGTCCTCCTGTTTGAGAAATCGAAATACCGGGTAGGTGCGAGAGCACATCAGACACCGAGGTGGCTCCACTTTTCGCGATTTGTTCGCGGTCCACCAAGGTGACGTCCGATAAAATGTCGGTGAGGAGTGCCTCAGTGCGAGTGGCAGTCACGACCACCGGGGACAAGCTGGCGGTTTGTTGCGCGGGTGTGGAATTGACAAGGCAAAAGAAAGAGATACAAATGACCAGTGCCGGGGCTTTCAAAGCCCGACGAAAACAAGTTTGGGACAACATGGCGCCAACTTTCAATTCAAAGGTTCATCCCCCAACGCTCCCCGTTGGCGGATTTGACCAGAGCCCATGAAAAGAAAGCTGCAAAGCGGATGTTTTTGGGGCACGCTCGCGCGAACCCAAAACAAATTGGCCATGCATGAATTCCCACGTTCATGGATTCCACATTTTGAAGCCGGTATCCGGGCTCACGAGATCAGAACTTCACCTTCCCAAGCCTGTGGCTCAGTGGTATTTGAAGCTCCTGGTGTCCATGAAGACACACTCATTCACCGTTGCGGGGACAGCATGGTCGCTCTTGCGAACTCCAATTTCCCGTTTAACTGTTTCTTTTTGAATCAGAAACAAGCACTCCAAGGACCATATTAACATAGACCCAGGATTTTCTTGCACTGTACAGCAGTGGCATTCGATGCTTTGAAGAAGGTTGAGCTTTGGTTTTTTCTGGGCATGCAACACGGGTCAATAGAGTGTTTGCCCTGATTATTTCAAAGCGAGGAAGCTAAATTAAGACAGGTGTAGTTGATGATGAGACGTAAAATCGCGGTCAACTGCAATTGGGTTTTATTAAAAGAATTTGAGCATGAATTTCGGCTCAAGTAGACCTCCAAACACCCCATAAAGGCAAAAAGAAAACTGAGGTACTTTAATTCCCAGACAATTCCAAGTGTGAATTTTTCACAATTTGTGCAAACTTGTCCATCTCGCTCTTTTTAAAAAGCGTGAATTCACCAGGACTTAGAACGGTCGCTTCTCGTGAGGATTCTTTGTAATACTTGACGATTGAGGCCAGACCCATAACCTTTTTACTCGACTGGTAAATCTTGTCCACCACCGCCTTCGGGGTTCCTGCAGGAGCCTCCAAACCTGTCCAAACCGGGGAAGTGAATCCCGGGAAAACCTCGGCCAAGGCGGGAACTGCTGCAAACACAGGGTCCCGCTTTTCTGAAGTGATGGCCAGCAGTTTGAGCTTTTTCGACTCGATCAGGGCAAAGGCAGAGGTGTCCGCAAACAAAAAGTCCACCTCTCCTGCCAACACCGCGTTGGTCGCGGGGGACGTGCCTTGAAACGGGATGTGCTGCACTTTGACGTTGAGATTCAAATTCAAAAGCTCGCCCGAGAGATGCGGCAAGCTCCCACCCCCAGAGGACGCAAAATTCATGTGACCGCCACTCTTTTTCAGCAAAACAATCAACTGATTCAAGTCCTCAGCGGGCGACTTGGCCGGCACCACCAAATACAAAGAGGTGAAGGACAGCGTCGTGATGGCTTGCAAGCTGGTCAAATAATCATAGGACAGCGACTTCATGAGAAGAGGTGCGATGGCATGCTGGGTTGAGCTCAAAAGCAAGGTGTGGCCATCGGGCTTGGCCTTGGCCACGAATGCGGCAGCGATGGTGGTGCCACCACCCGGCTTGCTTTCCACCACAACCGACTGGCCCCACTCTTGACTCAAGGCCGTCGCGATCATTCTGGCGACATTGTCTGCACCGCCCCCGGCGGGATAAGGGTTGATGATGGTGACAGGCCGAGATGGATAGGCCAAGTTGGTCGCTGGCCCAGAAGTGACACCGGGCGATGTGTCAGGGGCACTTTGTGCACGAGCCCACGGCGCACCCAAACACAGCGCCAAGGCGATCAGGCACCAAGCACTGCGCTGCTTTTGAAAAATCTGCATCTCAGTGTTCGATGCCACCACCACTCTCCTTTTTCAATCGACGAGAACGAATCACTCCGGCTTGAAGCCAGCCCCTTTGAGCAAGTCATGGCTCAAACTGAGTTCTGCATTGATATAACGTGTGAACTGTCCAACAGTTTCATTGACCCCTTCAATGCCATTTTGCGCAAACACGCCCGACTTCACCAACTCCGTCACCGACTCATTGGCCACAGTGTTCAGATACTGAACCCTCTCCACTGCGGTTCCTTTGGGCGCCCAAATCGCATACCAACTCATGAACTGAAAACCCGGCAGTCCACTTTCATCGGCGGTTGGAATATCGGGGGCCAAGGGGCTGCGTTTGAGCGAGGTCACCACCACCGGATGGACCTTGCCTGTCTTGGCCATGGGCATCAAAGAAATGATGGAGTCGAGCAAAATCTGTGCATGCCCACCCGCCACATCCACCAGCGCTGGGGCGGTCCCCTTGTAGGGCACCAAGGAGAACGTCAGATTGGATTTTTTGGCCATGAAAAGGGTTGCCACATGGCTTGGTGCTCCCATGGCAGGGATGGCCACATTCCATTCCTCCGGATGCGTCTTGGCCGAGAGGATGACTTCGCTTAATTTTTTTTCTTTTAAATTGGGTGAAATCACCATCAAGAGCGCGGCTTCTCCCACCCTGGCCACTGGCAAAAAATCGGCGATGGGGTCATAGGGCACGGTGCTCATGACTTCTTTGGCCAAAATGTGCGTCGCCGCAGAAAACAGCAAGGTGTAGCCATCGGGATTGGCACTTTGCACGACTTTGCTGCCGATGGTGCCGTTGCCCCCAGCGCGGTTGTCGACCACGATGGTAACCCCCAGTTTGCCTTGCATTTGCTTGGCCACCAAACGAGCAGCCGTGTCAACCCCACCACCTGGCGCGAAGGGCACGATCAGTCGGATGGGCTGCTCGGGGTATTTGCCCAAGTCTTGCGCACTGGCTTGACCCAGCTCAAAACCCAATCCAAAACCCAAGATGGCTGCCTTCAAATAAGTTGTTTTCCAAAATTTCAATCTCAAAATGCACTCATTTCTTCTAAAGATTGGATACTGATCTCCATGGCGTCCAAGACCATCGCCAACTCGGAATCAGAAAGCTTCACCGTGTCATGCACCAAATCATCAAGCAAAAGACTGACAACACTTCGAAACCGTTTATCCTTCATTTGATAGCGCCTTAGGAAATCACGAATGGCGCTTGAATGGGAGAACTTGTTGCTCAAGAACTCCAACATCAAAGGCTCGAGGTCTTGGGTGTCAACCCCATCATCGTAGCCACATTGACAATTATTCAAAGCGGGAATACCCGAGCGGCTCACCCGTCGCCACTTGCCAAACAGGCGCAAGGCTCGGCCTTGGTGACCCACGCGCGAGACCAAAGGCTCACCCGAGTTTGCCTTGCCACGCATTGGGTCCGAGAACCTGATTTTTTGGGTTGACGCGGTGCTCACCAAGGACTTCAAAGAGCGGCGAGTCCTGGGGTTCAAACTGGCGCTTAAAGAGAATGGTTTCATGTCAGACCTTTGCTTTTTGAGCGTTGGGGTTCAAGACATTTGTTTCTTCATCGCTCAAGAGCAGATGGTAATCGGCTTGGGCTTTTTGAAGACTCACATAGCCCAACTCGATGTCTTTGAGAATGGCCGCGCGCTTGCGTTTTTTGGGGTCCCCAAACCCACCCCCGCCACCAGAGTGAATGACATAGGCCTCGCCCGCTTGGAGTCTCACATTGACTTTACCTGTTTTGTAGAGTTTCAAGTCACCTTCGCGACTGCGCACCCCCACCTCATTGCCCAAGGCGTTTTGGCCACCCTTCAAACCCCAGGGTGTGTTGTTGACGCGGTCGATGCGGGTTTGACAATTGACCCCGGTCAAGGCACGCACTTCGGCTTCGGCACCCAGTCCGCCTCTAAACTCACCTGCGCCGCCAGAGTCTTGGCGGATGCGGTAGTACTCCACCACCAAGGGATATTTGTTCTCAACTTGCTCACTCGGTCCATTGTGGGTGTCGCCATCGTTCATGCACACTGTGACATTGACCCCGTCTTGGTCGTGCTTAGCACCCCATCCCCCACCGATGAGGCCGCCAGTGTAGAGCCAGAGCTTGCCGTCGATGGGGTGGATACCATTGACGTTGGCAATAACGAGGTCAGCGTGATGACCGGCGATCACCCGCTCGGGAATGGCTTGGGCCATGGCCTTGAAGATCGTATCGATCACCGTCATGGGATAGGTCATCCACACCCGCATGGGGGCGGGGTGCACGGCGCTCACCACGGTGCCCTTGGGAAGTATCACTTTGAGGGGTTTAAAATTCCCGTCATTGACAGGCAAGTCTTGCGACAATGTTAAGCACTTGAAGGCCACTTGGGCGCAAGCCACCCCAGCACCCGAGTTGAAAAAACCCCGCACTTGCGGGCTCATCTGACTCAAGTCCACCGTCATCTCATCACCCTTGACCGTGACTTTGACGCGAATGGGCACTGGCTGATCCAAATCCACCGCATCGTCGTCCATAAAGGACTCTGCCTCATAGACACCATCGGGCATGGTTTTGACGGCGGCGCGGGCTTCAAACTCGGTGTTGTGCATGATTTGCTGGATGCACTGCTGCCACTGGCCCACGCCAAAGCGCTTGAGCATGCTTTGCAGGTGCTTGACGCCCACCCAACATGCAGAGAGTTGCGCCTCAAGGTCTCCCACGGCGCGATCGCGCCGTCTAACATTCATGAGGATGAATTCTTTGATCTCATCATTCAAGACCCCCGCTTGGTGGTATTTCACAAAGGGGATTTGTAGACCTTCTGCATAGATGTCGGTCGTCACGCCATTGAGGACACCCCCAATGTCTTGCCAGTGAGCCATGCAAGTGGCAAAAGCCACAATGGCTCCTTCATTAAAAACGGGAATTGAAAACGTCAAGTGGTTCAAATGCGCACCCGTGGTGTACGCATCGTTGGTGAGCAAAATATCGCCGGGCTCAATACCCTCTTCCCCCCAAAATGCCAATTTGGCTTTGACCACATCGCTCATACCGCGAATGAACATCGGCAAGCCCAGTCCAATGGAGAGCGTTTGACCGTGGCGATCAAAGAGGCCCACCGTGAAATCGAGCGCCTCATAAATGATCATGTTGTACGAGGTTCGCATCAAGACCGATTTCATCTCCTCGGTGGCGGCCACTAGGCTGTTGCGAATGAGCTCCACAGAAATCGGGTCGGCTTGGCTGTGCCGCAATGATCGCTTGAACGGTTTTGGGGTCCGCGCAGCTGCGGTGTTTGTGCTCCTGATTGACTTGGAGCGAGTGGTGGTCTTTGGGTTGGGTGTTTTCATGTTCGAGCTCACAAAGAAATTTGGATGTGCAAGTTGCCCTGGGCGTCGACTTTGACCGTGTCACCGGGATAGACCACTGTGGTCGAGGCATGCTCGACGATCAAGGCTGGGCCTTTGATCGTGTTGTTGGCTTTGAGTGCCTCTCGCTGAAAAATCGGTGTGGTGTGCGCTTTTGAGCCTTCAAACATCACCGATCGCACGCCAAGATTGGCCGCTTTGGGCGGGGTCCTCGAGCCCATCGCAATGCTTTCGAGCGCAGGTTTTTTAAGCTCCCCCACCAGAGCACTTCGCAAACTCACAATTTCACAAGGCTCCTGGGGTGAGCCACGTCCATAGCGCTCAAGATGAACCGCATCAAAGACGGCTTTGAGTGCGGCTAGAGATTGGCCTTTGAACACTTTAGCGGGAATCTCCACCGTCACCGCATGTTCTTGGCCCACATAGCGCATGTCTAAAAACCGTTTGCAGTGGATTTTGCGGGTCGCAAGATTAATTGAATTCAAAGATTTGAGCGAGAGCTCTTCAATGTCTTGGAACCAGGCATTGAGCACGACCATGCTGGTGCCTGAGAGAGGCGTGAACTTGGAGAGCACCATATCTTTTCTGAAATCGGCCAACAGCATCCCAAAAGCGGAGAAGTGACCCGGTGCTCTGGGAATGATGACCTTGGACAAATTGAGCTCCTTGGCCACCATCACTGCATGCAAAGGCCCGGCTCCCCCGTAGGCAAATAAATTGGGAAATGCTCCTGGGTCGAGTCCTCGGTCGGTGGTGACCCCCTTCACAGCGTGGGACATGGATGCTGCGGCGATTCTCAAAATACCCAAGGCCGCTTGCGCGACCGTGAGCCCCAAGGGATCGGCGATCTTGAGCTTCATGGCTTGGATGGCAGCTTGCTTGTCGAGGACCATCTCGCCACCCAAGAAATGATTAGGGTCGAGCCGCCCCAAGACCACATTGGCATCCGTCACAGTGGGCTCGGTGCCACCAAGCCCATAGCAAGCGGGCCCCGGAAAAGCACCCGCACTTTGCGGTCCCACGCGCAGGGCACCACTCGAGCTCAAGTGGGCAATGCTCCCCCCACCGGTGCCCACCTCATGGATATCAATCATCGGGGTTAAAAGTGGCAAGCCACGCAAATAGCCACCAATGATGACACTGTTGGCGACCAAAGCTTCTTGGTTTCGGATCACCCCAGCTTTCGCGGTCGTGCCGCCCATGTCAAAGGCAATGGCGTTGTCAATGCCGAGAGACTTGCACAAAGCCTCGGTGCCGATGACACCTGCCGCTGGGCCCGACTCCATCATGCGAACACAATCCTCACGGGCCTCGGTCAAGGAGTAGAGACCACCGGTGGACTGCACCACCAGAAATTTTCCATTGAATGAGACTTGTTTGAGTTCATTTTCAATCTCACCCAAATACTTGTTCACACGCGGGCCGATGTAGGCGTTGGCGGCCACGGTCGATGTGCGCTCAAACTCCCGGTACTCTTTGGAGATGTCTGAGGAGATCGAGATGAAGAGAGTGGGCAACTTCTTTTGAATGTAGTCGCGCGCTTGTCTTTCGTGGCTGGGGTTGCGGTAGGCGTGAAGAAACAAAATGGCCAAGGACTCGATCTTTTGAGCTTTCAAGGCCTCGATCATGGCATCGAGATCCGTGAGCTTCATGGCTTTGAGCACCTCACCCGTGGCCAGAAGTCTTTCTCCCACTTCAAATCTCAAATTTCTCGGCACCAAGGGCTCATGCTTTTGATGGCGCAAATTGAAGGAGTCGGGCCGATTGATGCGACCAATCTCATAGATGTCGCGAAAGCCTTGGGTGGTGAGCAATGCAGTTTTGGCGCCACTTCGCTCGAGCATGGTGTTGATGGCCACCGTCGAGCCGTGTAAAAACAAATGGGCGTCATTGAGTGAAATATCTGTTTTACCCAAACCCGTCAAAATCCCATCCACCAACCGCTTTGGGGTGGTCAAGGTTTTACCCAGGATCAGTTGAGAGCGACTCGCGTCAAAAACCGCCACATCGGTGAAGGTGCCACCAATGTCGGCTGCGACACGGTAAGGAGCTTGGGGAATGGGTTTCATATTGGATCAATCGGAAAAATAGAAATAACCACGCAGGGGTCGCCAAAAAAATCCGAGCATCAACAGTCTTTGAATCCCCGACGCCGCGCGTGATGGATCTTAAATAATCCAGAGGTATGATGTCAATGACAAGTCAGACACATCAGATATATCATTTTTAGCATACATTGACCAACACCTTTGATCGCCACCTTTTTTCATTTATTTACCATGATCAATACCCTGCACATCAAACCCAGCCTTTGGCGTCTATTTTTGAACTTGGTGGAAATGGGGAGTCTGAGCAAACTCTGCAACGCCTCAGACACCGCTCAACCGCAATTGAGCCGGCAATTGGCCGAGCTTGAAAATCTGTGTGGCGGCAAGCTCTTCAAGCGACATGGTAGAGGCCTCACACTCACTGAGCTCGGACTTTGGTGCTATCCCAGGGTAAAAGACCTGATCCACCAAAGCGAACAACTCGAGCATGACATTCGCTCGAGTGCAGGCACGCCCATTGGTGAGGTCCGAATCGCCAGCATGCCTTCGGCAGTTTTGCCGATCTTGCTGCCCGTCATTCAAAAAGCCAAAAACCTCTATCCTGCCGTTAAATTGGTCGTCCAAGAAGCCCTGGACAGCCAAATGGATGAGCGAATCAAAAACGGCAATTTTGATTTGGCCATTCGTTATATCAACAGCCAACAAATTCAAGAAAGCGATGAGGTTCTATTGAGAGCCGATTCTTTTTTGGTGGGCTCGCCAAAAGACCGCGTGACCAAAGCCAAAACCGTCGACTTCTCTGATCTTGCTCAGCTTCATTTAATCTTACCTTGTCGGCCAAGCCTGTGGCGCAATCACCTTGATGGCGTGGCCCTGCAAAAGGGATTCAAACTCGATGTGATTGAACAAACCGACTCTTTGGACTTGCAAAAAGCCCTGATTCATCAGACAAGCACCTTGGACAAAACGGTACACACGATCCTGGGCCCACTCGCCATTCAAACCGAACTTGCCGCACAAACACTTCAAGCCAGCCGAATCCGTGACCCCGAACTCTCGCGCTTCATCGCCATTACCAGTAACCCCAAACAACAACGCACCATCGCGCGAAAACTGATTCAAGACCTCATCAAAGACCAGGCCAACGCTATATTCCATTCGGTCTAGTGCAACGGGAGTAAACAAGTCACATGGAGTGAAAAATCAATTTATAAGCATCGCAGCAAATTGCGCCGCTTGGATCTCACGCGAGAACCTCAAAACCGTTCACCAAGGTTTGATATAAAGTGTGACAACCCAAATTAGAGCAATAAGAAGCCAGATTTTCGAGGAATTTTTGCTCAAAAATTTGACTGCCCTGTCCTCTAAAGTCATTTGAGAAGAGTCCTCCTTGCTTGCCAAAAAGGTAGGCCTATCCGATGGATCCTCCAGATTGGCGCCCCAGTTCTTGTAGTGAACGCCAAGATACTGGGGGTTGAAAATTTCACCCTCATCGGCAATATTGAACTGTGCTTTTAAGTTCTCGAGTTTGGCGTTGGCGTCTTGCAAAGCCATCTCCAAAAAAATACCTCTTTGAACGAGCAAATAGATAGAGTCCGGTTGAGCGTCAATTTGTTGATCAATCAATTTATGGGCCATCATGTCTTTGCTTTTGATCCGTGTTTGGATCAATTCACGCAAAAAACCCATCAAAACAAAGCCTTCACTCTCGGTCATCTTGAACTCCTTTTTTTGACAATCAGGCGCACCCAAGGATCACGCCTGCCGCTTAGTCATGGCGATAGAAATGGGTTTAAAAAATGAATCAAAAATTGCGGATCAACACAGAAGAATAACAAACCATGAAGCTTGAGCCAATTTCACACCGCCGTGCCCAGTTGCGCCCAACACAAGTTCAAGCCAGGCATCAAATCAAACGCTCATTATGATCACGCCCTGACTCAAAAAAAATAGGTAATAGCCCTTTCTTCAAAGGCTCGAAGATTGACGGGACTTGGATGGAACCATCCCTTTTCATTGACGGGTCAATATCAGCCCAAAACATGGCTAGAAATAATCATGACCTTTAAAGTCCACCACTTTTAATCTTTCGATCCAGCCTGATGGATGAGCACCCAGGCCCGCCTCAGTGGCTTGGCCCTTTGTCGTCAAGAAGCAACTAGGCGAGTCAGGCGAGTCCGACTCACTGTGGAGTCGCAACACTTGGCATGGGTGCTGGCGGTAGAGCAGGCACCATGCGCCAAGGCACACTGCAAGACCCCACATAAGGATAGTAGCTTTGGGTGGTTTCACAAAAGTACCAAATCCCTTGCGTTGGATTTGCCGCTTGAATGGACGAGCTTTGTGGTGGCATTTGAACCAAAGGCTGGCTGTAAACAATCGGTGGTTGCACCTCAACGGGATAATAATAGGGATAGGATGGCGCCACGATCTCTGAGCCAATCAATGCCCCGGTGAAAAGCCCAAGCCCCAACCCGAGGCCAATACCGCCCCCACCGCCAACCCCACCGTAGTAGCGAGCGCCTCCCCCGCCCCCTCCTTTGAAGGGCGCCCCTGCACTTGCGCCCC
>Ga0214165_1001475_pt1 | contig 12718 bp, 24 predicted proteins | sample TroBogypolimnion_34_FD_153004 | JGI IMG/M metagenome (GOLD analysis project Ga0214165, IMG submission 153004) | Freshwater microbial communities from Trout Bog Lake, WI - Practice 03JUN2009 hypolimnion v3 | ecosystem: Environmental > Aquatic > Freshwater > Lake > Hypolimnion/Profundal zone ... | reverse complement strand
ATTACATCACCGCCCCCACCACCACCAGCAACAACCAAAATATCAGCCGTTAGATTGCGGGTTGGAGTAAAGTAACTTGAGTTACCAAATGCGTGATAGTAGTAGTTAGCATCTTGGGTAATAACACCGCCAGTAGCGTAAGCACCTACATCGGCGTTGGCTATGCCGTAGATGGTTATGGTTGTTCCTGTATTCCAAGAGTTGCCGCCCAAAGTACCAATTTTAATAGTATCAATAGCAGAAGTAGATTGCCACAAATGAACGGTTGCACCTGTATCACCAGTTGAATTGTCGTAGCGGCTTAATAAAGTTTTGTATGTATTTGTGTTTGAATAACTTTGTAGATTTACTTTCCAAACTATTTGTGAGTTTGCGCTATTGGCAACATCCCCACCCCAAAGTGTTGAATAGCCTGTAAAACGATAAGAACCTGCGGCTGAGCCGTTACCTCGTATAATGGTTTGTGAATAACCTGAGGTTGCAACTGTGCCATTACCAATTTGAATAGCAGGTAAATCGTTAGCGTTTATAGAACCGCCAACAACAATTACAAGGTCGGTATATCCTTGAGGAACTGAAGTAAAAGTATATGAAGATGCGGCACTTGGAAATGTGTAAGTTTTTAACGCCACCATAGTATTAGTAGTCATATTAGCCCCGCCTTACTTGATACCGAATAGTGATAGTTGTGTGTATTGATTCCAACTACCCGATGATGGAAAAATTGTTATTGAGTTAATTCCTGATTGGTTATACCAACCGCCCGAATCAAAATAAATGTTGCCGCTACCATTGTTATCTGCACCATTTAACATTTTCATAGTTTTGTTTTTATAAATATTGGCATAATCTAAGATATTGCCGATAAAAGCATTTGGATAACTATTAGACATTGAATTGCCGCGAGAAAAGAAAATAGCATTATCGTTCAAATCACCTTGTGCGCCAGCCGTTGAACCATTGCCATATAACGAGTGAATAGAATAATTTGTTCCAGTATCGCCGTTAAATTGAATACGCCCTTGCGCGGCTGCTGAAGGTAAAAGAATACCTCGTATCTCTAAATGGCTATATCCTGTTTGTGGGATAGCAGAGAAAGTAATGCTTGAAGCACCACCGCTAGGTACGGTTACAGTAGCGAGAGCATCATAAGCCCCGGAAGGGCCATAAGGCACGGCAGTTACACCAAATAGCCCATAGGCTTGTGCAGACATACTCGCTTTGCTACTGATAATTGGCATTAAGAAATCCTTACGCGAATTTAGTTTGAGATGCTAATACTGTGTAAGTTGCTGATGCGGTTTTTAGGATTGTGTAAGAGTAGGCATCAATCGCTGAGGCATTTCCGGCAGATGGGGCAGTTCCAGTTTGCCACTTAGGGCTTACTGATGTGCCGTCAATAGTAAAGGCGTTAGCGTAATAAGCCGTTGATCCGTTGGTGTTTAGGAATACAACGGTAATGGCTTGGCCTGTTGTAAGGAGAGTGTTAAGAGATGTGCCTGAGTTACCGCGAACATTTAGCGTGAAGTTAGCAGATGCGTTTGAGGTGTAATACCAAACGGTTGAGGTAATGGCATCAATGTTGATTGTGCCAGTAGCGGCAGATGCAACGACATTTGCGTTCTCTAGCGCGCCGATAACTGCATCGTTGAGCAAAGTCTTATTGGTGAGGGTGTCGGTTGATGATGCGGTAATGCCGTTTGCATAACCAAGTGATGACCAAGCGGTTGATCCGTTACCGATCTTAAACTTGGCGGTATCAGTTTCTAGCCCGATTTCACCTGCGGCTAATGTTGGATTGTTTGATGTCCAGTTAGCGGCGGTATCTCGGCGTTGTTGTAGGCGTGAGGTCATTTATTTTCTCCTATGTTAGAAACTGACGGTGGCATTGCCAGCATCGATTGTGTAAGTCCAAGATGAAGTTGAAGAATTTCCAGCATCGTAAATGATGTCGGTGTTTGGAACTGAGTTGCCTCCGTCTAAATAATCAACAATGTAGCCAGCACCGCTTGCGCCAGTAGTTCCTTGGATTGATAATCCTTGGATACCCTGAGTGCCTTGAAGTCCTGTTGTGCCATAAAAACCTTGTGCGCCGATTTGTCCTTGCGCACCGATCGCACCTTGGATACCAACAAGCCCTTGTGTTCCAGTTGCACCTTGCGATCCAACAGTTCCCTGCGAGCCAGTAGTTCCCTGAGTTCCAGTTATGCCTTGCGCGCCGTTGCTTCCGTTAGTTCCCGAAGTTCCTTGCAAACCAACAGAACCTTGGATTCCTTGCAAACCTGTAAGACCTTGCAGGCCGTTAGTTCCGCTAGTTCCTTGCGCCCCGGTAATTCCTTGTGCGCCGTTTGTGCCTTGTGATCCGACAAACCCTTGTAGCCCGGCAGTTCCTTGTGTTCCTGCGCCCGTAGCACCTTGCGTTCCCTGAATACCTTGCGAACCAACTGCATTAGTCTGCGAGAAAAGAATTGAGTCTGTACCGATGATAATTCCGCCATCAGTATAAGACCCAACATTGTATTGAATCCAAGATGTTGCGGCGTTAGCATTTCCCGATGTTACATAAAGATAATCGCCCGGCTCTACTTGCCCAAGAATGTGATTGTCGTAATCTGTTGCGCGAGTTAAAGTCCAATGCGATCCGGGTGAACCGTTAGATGTAACTGTGTAAATACCATTTTGAGTTGCCGTTACTTGATTCTTAACTAAAACGCGTTGCCCTGTAACTGTAAATGAGTGTCCGTCAATTACAAGAGTTCCGTTAGTAGTTGCTGAAAGTGTTGCGCCAATTCCATAACCGCCGTTAGCATCTAAAGAACCTGCGGTGTATGTAGGAGAGTTTGGCAAAATTGCGTTAGTTGCATAGATAGCGGCTTGATGAACATTCGCGCTACTGATCGGCCCTTGAATACCCTGAATACCTTGGATACCTGTGATTCCTTGAACGCCCTGTGCGCCAGTTCCCGTAGTTCCTTGATTACCGATAAAACCTTGAAGTCCTGTCGCGCCTTGTGAGCCTGTCGCGCCCTGAATACCAGTTAAACCTTGTGATCCAGTAGAACCTGTTGTGCCTTGTAATCCGTAATGGCCTTGAACGCCTTGAGTTCCCTGTATGCCTGTAACGCCTTGAGAACCCGTTGTGCCTTGAATACCGATTAAGCCTTGAGTACCCGTTGCGCCTTGAGTTCCAGTTGTTCCCTGCAAACCTGTCTGACCTTGCAGACCCAATAAGCCTTGAAGCCCTTGCAGACCTTGTAGCCCTTGCGTTCCTTGATTTCCTTGAAAGCCTTGAATTCCTTGTGTGCCAACTGATCCTTGAATACCAACCGCGCCTTGAACGCCTTGAACCCCTTGTAAACCAACCGATCCTTGTAAACCAGTCAGACCTTGTGAACCAGTCGCGCCCGTGTAACCCTGAATCCCTTGAATTCCTTGCACACCGACTTGGCCTTGTAAACCAACCGCCCCTTGTATTCCGTTAGTTCCTTGTGAACCCTGGAGTCCTTGAACTCCCTGTGTTCCCTGTAAACCTAATGGGCCTTGCGCTCCTTGTATTCCGCTGTTTCCTTGAACACCTTGCGGGCCTTGAATAACACCAACATTGACCCAGGCGTTTCCTTCCCAAACATAAAGGTAAGGATCGACAATGTAGCCATCGCCATTATTGCCAGTTGGATGTGCGGCAACTAAAGCAGCATAAGTTGGATAAGAGCCAAGGATTGTTACTGATGTACCAGCAGTTCCTTGAATACCGCGCAAACCTGTTTGAGAAATAGTGATAACAGGTGTGGTGGCTTGAATATTGATTATGTCGCTCATCGAGAAACCTCAGCGTTTACCTGAACAGTTCCAGCGCCAAGCACGATGTTTCCAGCAGCGTTTGTTAATACGCAATCCCATTCATACTTGCCAGGTGCAACATTGATGATGGTGTTGATCTGAACTTGTGGTGTTGCGTTAGCAGTAAAAGTAATTCCGTTGCCGACTGTAAGAGATAGTGCAATTGTCTTAGCGAGCGCAGATGTGCGAAATTGCAGGATAGGTGTATAGCCAGTCAGATTTACAGTTGAGCCATCAGGATTTGTGTAAGAAAATGCAATAGTCCAATTTTGGTTTTGGCGAAGAACAAGATTCAGCGGATCAGGTGTTTGGCTGAGTGATTGTGCGGTCATTTAGTTCTCCTAAACTAACAAATTCATTTGTCAAATCGTGGCGTGTCTTTGTGTTTTTGTAATTTATTAAGCGTGATGTTTGCAGAATTTTGCCAACCAAAAAAGTGCCAAAAGTATAATAGGTGTGTGCCAAAAGATTTTTGGTACAGATTAAATTGGAGGCAGTTATGCAAAAAGGTACAAAGCCAATGCGCTTCATTTGTGGATGGTGCAATGAAGCAGTTGAGATGACTAAAGAAAACAATATATGGAACTTTACTGATCCACGCTTTGCACACCCAATCGGTTACTGCTCAGAAGCCTGTATTAAACAGGAGTTAAGTTGGGTTGAAAAACGGATGAAAATGATTGCTTTCTAAAACAGTACCTAGATCAGCCCCTCAGCAATGGGGGGCTTTTCTATTGCCGTATTACATTTAGGACAAAAAGCAGAACCTCTTGGTGCTGGCATCTTGCAACTAGGACAAAAGACCGCCATTGCAGCCAATGATGTCAAAGTATTTGAGCCTTCACTCAATTCAGTTAGCGCCCAAACAAGCGCATCCATGCGGTCTGGGGATTCCTTTGATACGCCAGGTTCCCATTCACACATTTGATCTTCTAATTCCGAGAAGTACTGGGTGTGATGAACGCGACCTTGTTCATACAAGGATGCGATTGGTTCTGCTCGGACTGCCTTACCTCTTGTTGCGGTTACTTTCTTAACAGGTATGTTTGGATTTACCTGCCGTAATAGATGAACTACCAAATCGCCGCCGTTATTCGTTTCTGCGATGATGCGGTCCGCTTTATGTAGTTCAAAACTAGATACTGCTTTTCTTGCCCAAGCATCGGGGCTTGCCTTGATAGTGTCATCGGACAAAATGTAGTAATGCCCATCGGCGCTAACGCCAGCGGTAATGATTCCAGTAAAGTCAGAATCCTCGCCAGAAGTAACAGCAGGGTCAATACCGACAACAACTCTGACCATCGGCGGAATCTGATCTGGATTGATGCGAGCGTTATCAATAGTCGCTCTAGTCCAAAGAGCGCCTGGGTTGTCATCAAGCACCATTCCGTAAAGTTCTTGCTGGCCTAATCTGGTTCCAGCGTAACGGGCTTGCATTTCAACCAAAGCGTTCTGCGAAAGGTTTTCAGCATTGTCAAATGTAGAGCCGCGGGTAATCACGGTTGATTCGCGCTTTATCAAATCTTTAATCAGTTTGGTTGGTCGCGGTGTTGTGGTGATAATCGTCTGAGGATGATCGCCTAAGCGCAAACCGAATTGCAGTTGGTTCCAAGTATCTTCATATTGCCAGGCGGCTAACTCATCGCACCAAGCATAGTGAAACTGCGGGCCACGAAGAGAATCAGGCGTATCGGCCGAAAAAGTTTGGATAATTGAGCCATTCTTCAGCGAGATAATGCCGTTGGCTTTGTTCCAATCCTTTACCGCATCGTATTCGCGCAAAACATTTAGAATTCCAGATACACCTTCAACGCAGACATTTCTAACATCTGAGAAGGTACGGGCAACTATTGCGCAGCGAATCCCGTCATTGCGGATCGCTTTCGCCGCTAGGGTTTCCGCTCCCAGCCTCGTCTTGCCGAATCCCCGACCCGCCATCACTAGCCAATTCGACCAATTCCCCGTTGGAGGTAGTTGATTCGCTCTCGCTAGGCCCAATGTCGGATGATGCCACTTCAAGTATCTCGCTGCGGTTAATCCTGGATTCAAGTTCGTTGGTGATTCGAGTGATTGCTTCATCTATGGTTTCGCCGCTTCCTACGACTGCCGTTCTTGATGTCGCATTGCCTTCTAGCAGTTCGACCTTATCAATTAAAATGCCAAGCGCCACTACGGATTCCCTAGCGGTTAGATTGTCATAGTTTTGATCTAAGTGTTCAAAGATTTTATCGCGCAAATTCCTAAGTCGGACTTTAAACTCTTCTCGGACTTCAGGTACGAGTTCTGCTGCGGCAATTGCTATATCGCTTTTTATGGCTCCAGTATCGGAGTTTTCGTCAATCCATCTATGTAAGGTTGCTTCACCTATGCCTAATTGCGCGGCAGTTTGCTTAATGTTTCCATTGTTGGCTTCAAGCGCAACTAAAGCATCAGCGCGTTGTTGTTCGGTGTAAGCCATTACCTTATCTTACAGGATTTTGTGTAAGCGCGAGCCTGGCATCTAGTAGGTCATCAACGCTAGAAAGATATGTTTGCCTTTGGTGATAAGTCAGGCGATTTCCATAACGGTCTTGTAATTTTTCCCGCAAGAAAGATAGTGCTTCGTCAATTTCTTCGAGTGTGGCTTCGGCGGTAATCATAACCTCATCCTGGGTACACGCCAACCAATTGTACAAAATATAACTGAAAACAAGTCAAACCGCAAATCTCTTCAAGTGCTTGAGGGTTCTGCGGCGATCGTGAGCCTTCTGTAACTTATCAAGATCGTATTTGCCATCTTCGCACTCTATCTGATCTTCCATGATCCAGTTATACACGGTGCGATTAGTTACCTTGTACAAAAGACTGGCTTCAATAACGCTTATTTTACGCATCTAACATCTTGCCAAGTAAGCGCCATTTAGTTGAATCCCACGATGCATCACAAACTCTACAAGTAATAACGCTTGTGCGCATTTGCGGATTGATTTTTAGTTTGGAATTGCAACGGTTGCCATCTTCATCAACAGTTGGGCATGAGCCAATCATAATATCTTCGCTTTTGTTACCTAAAACAAAATTGATTGTATTGCTGGTTTCAATAATGTCTTTGGTTAGTTCTTCAATATTATCGTAGTTGTGATAAGTCCATTCAGAACGGTTAATGTGATATTCACAAGTAATCGTAATGCGGTTTTGCTCATCACCCCTAAAGGTGATCTTGGTTTCTTTGCGAATAATTCTTATACGCGATTCATGTTTCATCAATGGTTGGCTGATCCCTCCAGTACGCAAATGCAAAGTTTCTAATCTAACAGGTATTGGGGGAGTTTTACTGCTTTGAACGCGCTCGCCGTAGCCTTGAGATGGCAACATTTCTTTTTCAAGACTGTAATAATAGTTAGGAAACTTATGCAATTGGTCTATTGCAAAATTCCAGCAGTTATTACAAATGTTGCGTTCAGAAGTTCTACGGCAGTTAGCGCATTTCATTTATTTTGTGCGCTTCACCTTTAATGTTTCAACATCTTCAAGTGAGTAATAAACATTCTTGCCTTTTTTCTCAACCCACGCCAATTGCTTACGGTGCTGCAATTGATGCAGGTTGTTGGCAGTAACGCCTAAAATCGCGCAAACCTTTTTAGAGTCAATTAGTTCCAAGGGTTATATTCCTCTTCTTGCTTAGGCTTCTGGCGTTGCTGAGCCTTGATAGGTTCTGAAATGTCAGTAGTCGTAATGTTGTGAGCGATCTTTGTTGTGCCATCTTTGGCTATGTATTCAGCAATTTCCATCTCGCCAGTAATCTTTAATTGCTGGCCTTTTGTAACGGCATCGGCAACAACTTCTGCTTGTCGGCCTGTTACTGAAATGTTGTACCAAACGGTTAAACCATTGACCCATTCACCATTCTTGTTCTTTGCTTGTGAATCAGCCAACGAGAAGTTGGCAACCGCAAAATCGCCATTTCTTCCTTTAATAAATTTTAATTCAGGGTCTTTTCCAACTATGCCTCGAACTGTAATTGTTGCCATCATGCCTCCAACTTTAGGTAATTGCCTTCTTGATCTAACCTTACAACCTCTGAATCGTGTAGATGCAAAGGGTATTGCTCTGGGTCGGCCCACGAAGGAACCATCCAGCCTTTCATCGTAGCCTTCTCAGGGTTCAGATGAATACTAAATGTGCCTAGATTATGGCACTTGTGATGAACCGCAATTAGGTTTGCAACTTCATCTTTTCCGCCGCGCGATTTAAGTTTGCGGTGATGCAAAGCAAAATCATCACCTGGCAATCCACACGCTTCACAATAACTTTTGGCTCTAGCCAATACGGTTTCGGCTACTTGCTTATCCATTTTTCCTGCTCCATAAATAAAAACGGCCCAGCGGTGTATGGGTCTTTTTCTGCGGCTATCTTGAGCGCGGCTTCCATAGAAGCACCTGCTTTAATAGCACCCAAAGCCAGAGAACTACCGCTGCCAATCCCATAACAGCCATCAGCATCGAGGCAAACAGCAAAGTCATCGCTAATATCAAATACTTCACCGCCAATTGCAATAATAAAAGCGAACTTGGTTTCTTCGTCATCTTTATCATCCCACTTGTAGTCATTGTCTTTAAAACATTGTTTTAGCGATAAAATTACTTTTGTAATTACAAAGTGATATAAATCTTTTTTATCTTCAATTGTTGGCTTTGGTGGATTCCAAATGTGTTGCGCAATATCGCAAGCCGCGGATTCTCCAGCGCCAGCAATTAGATATTGCCCGCGTTCTGTAATTTTTGCCATTTTAGGATGCGTATATTTGCGTGTTGCAGTTACAAGACTATCTGCACCAATCACAACGCGATCTGGGAATTGCCTTGCGATGATGGTGGTCATAAATTACATCTTACACCATTGTAATTAGATGAGGGTGGGAGCATAGGAACTGGAGGTATCCCTGCTCAACCACCCTCTAATCACTAGGAAACGGCCCTAGTGAAACTTAATACCAGTAATGACGGTTCCAAAACCTAAGAGCCTTTACTGGCGATCCGTAACGGTCTTTGATGTAGGAAAGGCCCGTTGCGATCTGAGTTGGAATACTTGCCTTTGGGCTTAAACCTAGCCTTTGCGGAATTCCGCCAGCATAGAACTTAATCCAACGACCATTTATCAGCATCTTTACTGGCAAATGATTTTTAGCATTTGGCCTCCAGTTACTTTCGTTAGTCCAAAGTTCCTGAAGTGCTAACCATTGAGTTTGGTTATCCCAACCGTATTTATTCAATTGTGTTTGTGCGTACATCTTGGCAACTTCTGGCGTTCTATTTACCAAAGCCATTTCAAAGAAATTAGGGCTTTGTGCTAACGCTGGAGTTGCGAGCGCGATTCCTACCGCTAATGCGGTTACTAAAAGAAACCGAGCCTTGAACTTCAGCGGGCCTCAATCGCCGCCGATCCTAGTGCCATCATGAGTTGCCTCCATTGACTGAGTTCTGCATTTCTGCATCTCCTTTCGTTGGTGGGATAATTGTAGTGCAGGTTGAGCATTGCGAGTCAATTTGACCCCAAGCCCCGCACGAAATACACCTATTTATGTGCCAATCTTTCATTTTCTATACCATTGTTCCATTTTTTTTGCAATATAAATTGCACTTAAAATCATCATACTTACTGTAAAAATAAATGCGGCAAAAATTTGTTCTATTGCTACCCAATCATCGTGAGTCATTTCAACTCCTTCTCTATGGCTTGAATAGTTGGGCAGGGGTAAAGGTAGTTTTTATTCAACTCATCATGGTCGTTAGGCTCTAGGCAGTGAGAACATTGATTTCTCCAGTCAGGAGTATGTAATTTCACTACTGCGCGAAGGGCTGGATAAACCCAAGTATGTGCGGAAACTTGCGCGACGAATTCGTACATCTTGTCTATTTCTGCCAATAATTCATCGTGAGTCATTACTTAGTTCCTTTTCAATTATCAAAAACAAGTAAAGCAACTATTGTAGTAATGCTTGAAAACAAAGCCAACAAAATATCGTGAGTCATTTAAGTTGCTCCTCTATGGCTTGAATAGTTGAGCAGGGATAATGTTCTTTGCAACCTTCGCATTTAACAATACTTAATTCTTTAGGCAAAGAAATTTCTCCAATAAATGTTTTAGGTTTATGCAATTCCACTATTGCAATTAAAGATTTAACAAGATGGTTTTTTGTAGATTTTGAAGTCATTTCAACTCCTTTTCTATGGCTTGAATAGTTGGGCAAGGATAATGAATAGCCTCATAAAAATTTAATGATGGTGGCGTACAGGCTAAACAAAATCCCAATTCTTTAGAATTGTTTTTATCATCGCTTCTTTTAATTGGCTTATGTAACTCCAACACCGCACGAATAATGGCTATCTTCCAACAAGTATCAGCATTGGAAGCCAAATTTAACTTTGCCAACAATTCATCGTGAGTCATGCAATTGCCTCATCAATCAAATCTTCAAGCATTTTGAGATCACCTGAATTGTCAATGAAGCGATCGAATACCCAGTCATCAAGAGCAATCTCAGAGATGTGAGCATTGGCTGGCTTTGTGTTTGGTCGGTTTATGCGCCAAATTTCTCCAAAGAGCCATTTGATTTCCTTGGCTTCATCTTCAAACCTGACATCAGTTACAACAACTTTATCTCCAATTGCCACATTGCCCAATGCCATCTCAATCCAAATTTGTTCATCAATTAGATTGCGACCGACTTCAGTTCCCAGCACTTGTAGTAAGCGGCGAACCTCTGGAAGTTTCTTAGCCTTCTCCCATCCAAAATCATCAAAGTATTCAGATAAATGCAGGGTTGCTGATGAGCCATCCCGAACACCAACAATAGGATCAAGCGCAAAAAGACATTCCCGAATCTTGTCAGCAAATGCCACGCGCTTATATCCGTATTTATCAACAAGGATATTGGCTACTGTGTCTTTACCGCTTTGAGCGTATCCGCTAAGTCCGATAATCATTTTGGCCTTCCTGGTGTCCAGTTAATTCTATATTCAATGCCAAACAATATGGCGCTAAAGATTCTGTTGTTGGTGTATTTAAATGGTTGTAATTTAATTCTGAAACGATACTTGTGATAACTATTGCGATCAAACGCCACAAAAAATACTTCACGGCCAAATATTCTTACGCTCTTAGGTCTGCTCATGATTTACCCGCCCATCCATCACCGCGAAAGATTGTTGGAGTTGCCTGGTATTGCTTGTTCATTTGCTGATCGCATTGTGGGCAATTAGGGATTGAACTATCTTCAAATGATTGATACATAACGATCATTGATTGATCGGCTGGGCAACGGTATTCGTATTGTGGGGCCATTAGAAAAGTCCAATCTGGTCAATTGTGGATGCAACCCAAACGATGCAATTGTTTCCGTTTTGATTTTGTCGAGTTTTGCCTGAATCATAAATCAACCCATCTTTAATTAAAGATAAGCGAGTAGGTCGCAAAGTATCTCCAGCCATAGAAAGCGCTGCTTGCATCTCTTGATCTGTTGCGCCTTTTTCCTGGCGATCCAAGATGTATTGATAAACGCGATTCTTGTTAGCGCTCATGCGTGGCGCTGCCTTTATCAAGGCTTGAACTGATGTAGTTCTCATCGCTTTTCACCTAACGCAATCTGCGCGCAAATGTCTTGTAGTTGAAGAAGTGAATTCTCCAGACCATTCTTGATAATTTGCTTGCGGCGGGTTGTTAAATCAAGAGCGCAAATCTGCTCATAAATCTCCAACCGAGTACGGGCAATGATAGCGATTGTCATTTTTTGAACCGCCTCTTGACCTTCTGGAGTATCAAGAATCAATTGGTTGTTCTTGATCTTCCAATGATTTTCTTTGCAGATCAATTTGGTCATTCGACTGGCCTTTCTAGTTGGATTAGTGCGTAAGTTATTAAAAGAACGATGGATATGCCAATCAAATAAAATGTCATTTGGTTGCCTCTTTTATCAAAGATACTTTTACAATCTTTTTAAATGCAGGTTCACCAAATAACCAACTATGCATATAATCCCAAATCCAACCACGGCTTTCTTCTTGAATCCATTTAATTCCAGGTTTATTGGGATTGGCACTATCGCTTAAACCGCGATGTGTATTAACATGACTTGTATCAATATCCACTTCAATAGTTACCAATGCTTTAGCCATTACTTTGCCTCCTTTAATTTTTTTAATGAATTAGTTTTTTGAGCAACTGCATATTGCGCTCTAAATCCAATAAATTGCACCGAATACCAAAGCAATCTTTTGCGACCTGTTTTAGTCGGCATATATTGATGAACTTCAGTAATAATTGCAGGTTGGTTTTGATAAACCACTTTTTCACCAACTTGAAATTTAGGCATTATTTTGCCTCCACTAACTCTATGCACCAAACATCTGCAAGGTTTCCTGCTAAAACCCACTTTTTGCCACGATATTTTTTAGCATTAAAATTTGTATCAGTTGAACCAAGAGTTGAATATGCATAAACATCATCAAGTACATAATCAATATATGAATTCATAACGCGAATGTTCAAACGCTTTCCGCGATATGTTGCAAAATAAATTGCAACTTGTTCTGCGTTCTTTGGATAAAAAACTTTCTTTTCTTGTGTTGTCATTTCAGATTCCTCCAGAATCTTATTGAAGTGCCGTTCACTTCAATAAGACAACAATATCGCTTTGCCAACAGATTTAAAGCATATTTTGCAAAAAAGTTTGTTTTGTTATCAAATCGTTATAATCGAACGCCTGTTCGATTAAATGCAATCAAACCCGTCTGAAACTTCAATGTCCACGCCTGGCGTGTCGGAGTATTCCTTTGTAGCCACGATTTTGATTATTTGCGAATCATCTGCAAAAGCAACGCCAGTTAAACCGTCATTGACA
>Ga0214165_1001472_pt1 | contig 12731 bp, 9 predicted proteins | sample TroBogypolimnion_34_FD_153004 | JGI IMG/M metagenome (GOLD analysis project Ga0214165, IMG submission 153004) | Freshwater microbial communities from Trout Bog Lake, WI - Practice 03JUN2009 hypolimnion v3 | ecosystem: Environmental > Aquatic > Freshwater > Lake > Hypolimnion/Profundal zone ... | reverse complement strand
GGACCGATCCAGCGATATGAATATGGCATAGGTACGCGATAAATTTCTGGAGCAAATGGACCGAAGCCCTCTTTGTATGGCATGTTCTTTGCATTGAGTGCCATCGTTAAATTTGTACGACCGTGATACGCATGTTCAAAGACAACGATCGCCTGGCGCTTTGTGTAATGACGTGCAATCTTTACTGCGTTCTCTACTGCCTCTGCGCCAGAGTTAACGAGCATTGACTTCTTCTTGTGCGATCCTGGAGTCAAACGGTTAAGTGCTTCGCAGACTTCGACATAGTTGAGATATGGATTGACGGTAAAGCAGGTATGAGTAAATGCCTGAACTTGCTCAATTACGTTTGCGACCACACGCGATGCAGAGTTACCGACGTTGGTTACTCCGATACCCGAACCCAGATCAATAATCTGGTTGCCATCGACATCGAGCAAGATGGCATCGCTGGCACGTTCGATTGCAACAGGAAATGTAAGACCTAGTCCACCTGAGACAGCTTCAGCGCGGCGCTGGATCAGCGCATTCGAATTAGGTCCCGGAATAGCCGTGACCACGCGGCGTACTTGCTCGAGGTTTGTAAGTGTTGTCATGGGGAAAGTGTACGACCAGTTTTCTTACGCGCGCCCCTCAGGGTTAGGCTCTGAGAGTGAACTCAAAGAGAATTTCGACTGGTACTCACTCCGGTGGGCACTCGCATCAACCACTTCGCGAACTCGCACCTCTCTTGGATTCTTACCTCTCTTACTTTGAGAAGACAATGGTTCCCTTCACCATTCCCGGCCATAAGCAGAAGGCGAACAAGCTCGACGCTGGCCTTGGTGTTGTCGTTGATCGTGACACACCTCTCTATGGTGGGCTCGATGAGATCAAGTTAACTCACGGAACTTTAAAGAAGGCCGAGCATCTTGCGGCTCACCTGTGGGGCGCCGACTACGCCAGATTTTCAACGGGTGGTTCGACCCACGCTAACCAAGCGATCATCTTGGCGCTGGGACAACCTGGCCAAAAGGTTGCCGTCTCTAGAACCGCGCACCGCTCAGTATTGAGCGCATTGGTACTCGCAGATCTGCAACCAATCTGGATGACACCAGATATTGATGAGGCAACTGGGTTCCCCATGGGAATTGGGTTAGCCGAGGTGCGGCGCGCACTGCTTCAGGAGCCAATTGCTATCTTGCTTACCGAACCTGGCTACCTGGGAACGATGTCAGATTTGCAGCCGTTGATCGAAGCCGCACATGCGCAGTCGGTACCGGTGATTATCGATGCGGCTTGGGGTGGGCACTTTGGTTTTGCGCCAGGAATTCCACAGCATTGTCTGCAATTAGGTGCCGATGCCTTGATCACAAGTATTCATAAGGCGCTGCCTGGTTATAGCGCCTCCGCGCTCTTGTTGGCACAAGGAAAGTACCTCAACTTGGCGCGAGTCGAGCAGAGTTTTGAAACTACTCACACCACCTCACCTGCAGGTGCACCTCTTGCTTCAATCGACGCAACACGAGCGCTCCTTGCGCAACGTGGTGAAGAGTTACTGACCCGACTGCTCGCCAACGTCAACGCATTTAAAGCGCGAGTGCAATCTCACTTTGATATTCCTATCTTTCTTAACACCAGCGATTTTCCAGTCGGTCGATTTGATCCAGTCAAGATTGTGTTGCGTGCCAATCAACTCGGAACAAGTGGTGTCCTAATTGAGAACGAACTCATCAAGTTTGGGATCCGGGTTGAGATGGCAGATTTCGACACGATGGTATTTCTGGCAACGCTCGCCGATGATGAGGATGACTTTGATTTGTTAGGCGATCGTTTAATTCCTATTTTGAAGAGGTTGCAATCAACTCCACGACAATCAGCTACTGCACTCAGTTGGTCTGTTGTACCGCTGGTGGGAACAAGTATGCGTAGCGCTTACTTTGCGAATACAGAGATGGTCCCCGCTGACAAGGCGGTCGGACGAATTAGCGCAGATCTGATTGCACCATATCCACCTGGGGTTGCCGTTGTTGCACCAGGTGAGATTTTGACCGAGCAGATTCTGGAAGGGTTGGCTACCGCTAAAGCAGCAGGAGTTCGCATTGCATATGCGACCGACTCAACGTTGGCGGCGTATCGCGTTATTTTATGAGGCTCTTGTAGAGCTCAACCGTCTCGTGTGCGATCGAATCCCAACTGAATTGATCGATGGCGCGGACGCGTCCGGCCTCACCATATTTACGCAACAGGTCGCGATCAGACATTAATTCATTGATCTTCTTGGTGAATGCCGCTTCAAACTCCGCTGCATTGCCAGAGTAATGAATCAACTCACCTGTCACTCCGTCGGCAACAACCTCTGGGATTCCCCCAACATCGCTGGCAAGCACTGCGGTCTCGCAGGCCATCGCCTCCAAGTTCACAATGCCGAGTGGTTCATAAATCGAAGGACATAGGAAGAGATCAGCACTAGAAAGAAGTGCAATCACATCTGCTTGTGGGGCCATCTTTCTAATCCAGATCACATTGTCACGCTCTGCTTGTAACTCTTCGATCGCGGCTTGAACTTCTGCACCGATTCCTGGTTCATCGGGGCTGCCTGCGCAAAGCACTAAACCAAATTGAGGATCGACCTCTTTCCAGGCTTTAAGGAGATGAGCCAAACCCTTTTGGCGAGTAATTCGTCCTACAAAGATTGCATAAGGACCTTTAATGCCAAGTGAGTCGAGAAGTTCTGGATTGGCCTGCGGGTAATAAGTGTTGGTATCGATACCATTTAATATGGCATGCACCTTGGCGGGATCGAGTGATGGATAGGCCTTAAGCACGTCGCGGCGCATTCCCTGCGAAACAGCGATGATCGCATCGGCGGATTCATACGCAGTCTTCTCGGCCCACGATGAGATCCGATAGCCGCCACCAATCTGCTCCTCTTTCCAAGGGCGATCTGGTTCTAATGAGTGGGCGGTAATGACATGAGGAATCTTGTAGAGAATCTTGGCGAAGTGACCAGCCATGTTGGCATACCAGGTGTGGGAGTGGACGATATCGACTCCCTCTAAATTAGAGGCGATCTGCGCATCAGTGATGAGGGCCTGCATGGCGGGGTTAAGTTGAAGTTCTGCGGCACTGAGTTCATAGGCAGTCGCATCGGGGCGATCTTCTCCAAAACAGTGCACATCGACATCGACCAAGGCCTGCAAACTCTTAGCCAGGTATTTGACGTGGACTCCGGCGCCGCCGTAAATAAATGGGGGCCACTCTTTGGTAACAAGACCGACTTTCATGCCAGCTCCGATCCGAGGGGGACTCCCTTATCTTATGGGCAAAATTAAGATACCGTTTTTCCATGAGCAGTAGAGATGAATTAATTTCCATAGTCCTAGCCGGCGGCGAAGGAAAGCGCCTGCTACCCCTGACCCACGATCGCGCTAAACCAGCTGTTCCATTTGGTGGCGCCTATCGCTTGATCGATTTCGTGCTATCTAATCTCGTCAATGGAAATATGCGCAAGATTGCGGTACTCACGCAATATAAATCTCACTCTCTAGATAAACACATCACGACTACTTGGCGCATGTCATCGCTCACCAACAACTTTGTCACAACCGTTCCTGCGCAACAACGCCTCGGACCACGTTGGTACACCGGTAGCGCCGATGCAATTTTGCAGAACTTCAATTTAATTCACGATGAAGATCCCGCTTACGTTCTCGTCTTTGGTGCAGACCACGTCTACCGCATGGATCCAGAGCAGATGTTTGATTTCCATAAGGAGTATGGAGCAGCTGTAACAGTTGCAGCAATTCGTGTTCCACAAAACCAAGCGAGTGAATTTGGAGTAATAGAACTCGAAGAGGATGGCGTCACGATCAAGGCTTTCCATGAGAAGCCTGCCAATCCGCCATCAATTCCTGGCGAGCCAGAGTGGTCACTTATCTCGATGGGTAACTACATCTTTAATCGCAAGGCGATGGAAGAGGTCTTGATCGAAGATTCACGTAATGAATCGAGCAAGCACGACCTCGGTACAAATATCATCCCGTTGTTATCTAGCCGCGGTCAGGCAGTTGCTTACGACTTCAACCTCAACATCGTTCCTGGTGAGACCGAGCGCGACCATGGTTACTGGCGCGATCTTGGAACTATCCAGTCCTACTACGAAGCACATATGGATCTGGTTTCGATCCACCCGATCTTTAACTTGTATAACCGCGAGTGGCCGGTGCTCACACACTTGCCACCATTGCCACCTGCAAAGTTCAGCGGTGCTGGTTCAGCCGTTGATTCAATTGTTGGTGCAGGCTCGATTATCGCTGGCGGCCGCGTAGAACGTTCGGTTGTTTCTTATGACGTTCGCATCGCATCTGGCGCTGTTATTCAGGACTCCGTAGTGATGCCTAACGTTGTGATTAGCGGCGGCGCGATTATCCGCAATGCGATTATCGATAAGGGTGTAGTTGTGGAGGCTGGTGCGCAACTCGGGGTGAATCTTGAGCGCGATGCCCAGCGTTATACGGTTACTGATTCTGGAATTGTTGTAGTTGGTAAGGGCCAGATAGTTACTTAGCTATTTCTTGATCTCTAACTCACATACTTTTTTTAATTCTTGAAGCGGTTGGTCAATGGTTGCGCGCACAATTTTGCCGTCCACCCGAAAATATTCGTGAGTAAGAATGTTTCGCATTCCTGCGATTTTGTTCCAGGGAATTGCGGAATGTTTCCGCTTAAATTTTTCGCTTAAAGACTTAACGGCCTCGCCGATAACCAGCAAGTCGTAAAGGATGGCATCAAAGGCAACTTCTGCCTCCTCCCAAGAATCTTCGTCCTCTTCGAATTCGATCAAAATCATTTCCGCATATTCAATTCGGCCTATGCGATCGATTATGTCGGTTAATCTTTCGAAAAGAGTTCGAGATGTCAAAGCGGAACAGCCTCACTTAAGGCACTTTCAAGCACACTGTGCTTCAACACCTGGACTGGGGAGACTTCAACTCGTTCACCTAGTAGTTCCGAAAGTTTTTGGTTTAGTTCAATAATCGGCAGGAGGCCGAGATTGACGTCAAAATCGACCAGCAAGTCGATGTCGCTCGATTGATTATCTTCCCCCCTTGCCACTGAACCAAAAATGCGCGGATTACTCGCACCTGCTTCAGATAACAGTGAGTTAATTTTGCCTCTCTGCTTTCTGAGTTTGGCCGCACGTTTGGATGAAAGGTCGCTCGCTTTTACGGCTACCAAATTAAGTTGCACTTCAAATCCCGCAGCTCTTGTGATTCTTTGCAAAGTGGCGGTAGATGGATTTGAATCCCCACTTTCGTATCTAGCAATTGCAGCCTGCGAAGTGCCGGAACGTCGCGCCAACTGCGCCTGAGTCAGGCCGGCCATCCGGCGCACCTCGTCGATTATTGCTGCACTGTCCAGGGTCCTCATAGAATGAAATTATACCTCTAGAGGTATAATTTCAGAAGTTTATTTTCCACAGATTGAGGCCGTTTTCACGGATTGTTACTTAGCCGCAATCGTTCTGTTTACTAGCCAGACCTGCACAGCGTGAGCCTGCAAGATGACCTTGCTCCCCGGTGCCGCTAAGCGCGGTGAGTAGTGGAGCACGTTTTCGGCCGAGTCAAAGACAGAGCGGAATGAGTCTCCGAGGTGACTGCCTGGCAGTGTGAACTCTTTTTGAATGATCGAGCCGTTAAACATCAATAGTAATCCGCGATCTTCACCGGCCTCTACGTACATCATGAGATTGCGGTTATCGAGTTTGTCCCAATCGGCTTGAGTCATCTCTTGTCCATTGCGAGTGAACCAGGCTAAATCTTTGCGCGAGGTATTGAGATCAAGTTGTCCGGTAAAGAACATACGGGCAACTGGCATCAAGTAATTTTTGCGAATCTGAATCAAACTTACTGTTGTCTCGAGCATATCTACCTGATGAGCATCGTATTTCCAACTTAAAGCCCAGCCGCCGTTAAATGCGGAATCAGCGCGCAGCACTTCTGGGTCAGATGAATTGGGAAGCGAGTAGGCATTGTTAGAACCTATCTGACTTCTGCCAACTTCATCTCCCATGGTGATCATAGGAATACCTGCAGAAAGTAAGAGACAGGACATCATCGATTTCTTGAGGCGTTGTCTGATCTCGTTGATGGTGAAGTGGTTTGTAATGCCTTCAATACCAGCGTTCCATGAGTAATTTGAATCGCTGCCATCGCGATTGTTCTCGCCATTTGGCTCGTTGTGTTTACGCGTGTAGGTGACGACATCGTTAAGAGTAAATCCATCGTGCGCAGTTAAAAAGTTAATGGTGGAAGTCGGACCGCGATAGGCAAAGATGTCATGCGAACCGGAAAGTCTGGTGGCGAGCTCGCCAACCCCAGTAGGCGCTGCTCCACCAGCTTCAGCCAGCCAGAACTTGCGGAGGGCATCGCGGTACTTGTCATTCCACTCACGCCATGGGTATGGAAAATATCCGAGTGCATATCCACGGGTATCCCATGGTTCGGCAATCAATTTACGTTCACGCAAAACAGGATCGGCCACCATGGCGACAATCAAGGCAGATATTCCATCAATCTCATCATGGCTACGCGCGAGCGCAGCAGCCAAGTCGAAGCGGAAGCCATCAATACCGATCTCTTCACACCACCAGTGCAATGAGTCGATGATCATCCGTACTACGTGCGGACGGCGGACATCTACCGTGTTGCCGCAACCGGTGAAATCGTCGTACGTGTCCTCAGTGGCGCGGCGATAGAAGTTACGAGAGTCGATGCCGCGGAATGAGAGGGTTGGCCCGCCGGGGCCTCCCTCGGCGGTGTGGTTGTAGACAACATCGAGAAGCACCTCGATACCTGCCTCGTGCAATTTCGCAACCGCTTCGCGCAACTCGCGAACTGGGTCATCGGTGGCGGCATAGCCCGCGTGCGGAGCGGAGAAGGCAATCGCGTTATAACCCCAGTGATTTACTCGATCGCGAGCCGCGACGGCTGGTTCGGTAATAAAGTGGTGGATCGGCAGTAATTCCAGCGCTGTGATCCCAAGGGTTTGCAGGTAGGCAATAGTGCTGGGATGTCCAAGCGCCTTATAAGTACCGCGCTCCTCTTCAGGAATCTGATGGTTAAAAATGGTAAGTCCGCGAACATGGGCTTCGTAAATAACGGTCTTGGACCAGTTTGTGATGGGGCGAGTATCTGGAACGCGAGTACTTGCCACTACAACCGAATGAGGGACAAACTCTAAGTTGTCCCGGGTATCCATCACATTGAGATCACCAGTGCCTACGCCGTCGGTAGCCACGTGAGCATAAATTTCTGGAACGTACTGCAACTCGCCAACTAGGGTATGGGCGTTGGGATCGATCAATAATTTATTGGGATTAAAACGCCAGCCCTTATCTGGTTCCCAAGGTCCATAAACCCGGAAGCCATATCGCTGACCGGCACGGACGCCTTGGAAGTAACCGTGATAGATGGGACCGTTGCGATCCACCAGATCATGGCGGGTTTCTACAAATTTTCCATCAACTACATCGATCAGGCAGAGTTCGACTTTGCTCGCTGATGGCGCCCAGATGGCGAAGTTAGTTCCCTCGTGGGTGAGATGAGAGCCTAAGTAACGTTGATCGCCGCGTGCCACCGGGACACAATAGCGTCACGAAGGGCCGGTCTAGAAAACTAGTTGATCTAGAAAAGCAATTAGCCCTCTGGGGTGAGCCAAATCGTGGCAAGTGGCGGAATGGCGAGGACCGTGTGCGTTGGTTGCCCCTTATATTCCTCATGGACTGTTTGTATATCTGCAGGAGCTACTCCAGAACCACCAAATCGAAGATCATCGGTGTTGAGAGTTAATTTCCAGCGATAGTCACCTGGAAGTGGCAATTTGTAGAAGAGCTGTGGCACTGGCGAAAAATTGGTGACCGATACAAGCGGGCGGCCATCATGACCGTAGCGAGCAAAGGCCACAATATTTGCCGCACCATCGTCAACGACCATCCATTGAAAACCTGATGGGGTGATGTCACGCTGCCAGAGTTCGGCGCGGCTCTTGTAAGTTGAATTGAGTTCGGCAACTGTTGCTTGAATTTGATGATGCTCCGCATATTGCGTGAGGTGCCAATCGAGTGATTGAGATGCGTTCCACTCCCCAGACTGCGCGAACTCGCATCCCATGAAAAGCAATTTCTTGCCAGGGTGGGCCCACATAAATCCGTAGAGAGCGCGCAAATTGGCAAGTTGCTGCCATCGATCGCCCGGCATCTTGGCAACTAAGGAGCCTTTGCCGTGTACGACCTCATCATGTGAAAAGGGAAGCATGTAATTCTCTGACCAGGCATACAAGATTGCTTTTGTAATCTCATTATGGTGATAGACGCGGTTAATGGGATCCTCTTGAATATATTCCAAGGTGTCATGCATCCAACCCATGTTCCACTTAAATCCAAATCCCAACCCACCGCTTTCGGTAGAGCGCGTAACACCAGGCCAAGCGGTGGACTCTTCGGCGATAATCATGCACCCGGGAACTTCGCGATAACAGGTAGCAGTTAACTCCTGCAAGAAGCGCACGGCAGAAAGATTTTCGCGACCGCCATGTTCGTTGGGAATCCATTCGCCTTCGTTGCGCGAATAGTCGAGATAGAGCATTGAGGCAACTGCATCGACTCGAATTCCATCGATATGGAACTCTTGCAACCAATAGAGGGCACTCGCGACTAAGAAGTTGCGAACTTCATTGCGGTCATAGTTGAAGATCAAGGTACCCCAGTCGGGATGCTCTCCTTGGCGGGGATCGGCATGTTCATAAAGAGCTGTTCCATCAAATTGCGCCAGCGCCCATTGATCCTTAGGGAAGTGAGCTGGAACCCAATCCATAATCACGCCGATATCTGCTTGGTGCAGTGAATCAATCAGGTAACGAAGTTCATCTGGAGAACCAAATCGAGATGTTGGTGCGAAGAACGAGGTGACCTGATAACCCCACGATGGACCGTATGGATGTTCACAGAGTGGAAGAAACTCCACGTGGGTAAAGCCCATCTCTTTTACATAATTGACGAGCTCTGTCGCTAAGTCGCGATACGAAAGTCCAGGCTTCCAAGAACCAACGTGAACCTCGTAGACACTGAGCGCCTCTTCCCAAGGTTTTGCATGCGCGCGTTTTTCTAGCCACGTTGCATCCTTAAACTCGTATCTGCTCTCAGTGACAACGGAGGCGGTGTGTGGTGGGTGCTCAGTTGCACGCGCCATTGGATCGGCGTGATCTACCCAGTTTCCACCTAACCCAAGGATTGAATATTTGTAGGGAGTGTCGGGACCGACACCAGGAACAAACAACTGCCAAATACCACTGGAACCCAAACTCTGCATGGGGTGAGAGTTCTTATCCCAATAATTAAATGATCCGATAAGCGCCACAGACCGGGCATTTGGAGCCCACACAGAGAAGTTGGTCCCGAGCAAGTTGCCCAAAGCATCACGGCGCACTTGAGATCCAAGCGCCTTCCATAACTCTTCGTGGCGACCTTCGCCAATTAAGTAGATATCTAAATCGCCGAGGCCGTTGCTCATAGAGTCACTTTCAGAATATGTCCGACAGGAGTTCCGGGAGATGCCGGATCAATTCGCACCCAGGTATGAGGCGTATATTCAAATGAATGACCAGTGATGAGGTCTTCTACATTAAAGGAGCGTTCGGCGAGGCCGAGGTCGAAGAAGTTCCAATGCACGATGGTCTCTTGGGCATGGATCGGATCCAAGTTAACGATCACCAAGATCAGGTTTTCGCCTTCGCGCTTGGAGTAAGCCAAAATTTTGTCAGAGTCTGTGGCATGGAAGCGCAGATTACGTAGCCGTTGCAGCGCAGGGTTCTGTCTGCGAATTGAGTTGAGTAGGGTGATAAATGGAGCCAGAGTTGGCTTGGTCCAATCGCGCACTTTGATCTCATACTTCTCTGAATCCAAATACTCTTCGGCGCCTTCGCGAATCGGAATATGTTCGTACAACTCGTAACCCGCATACATACCCCAAGAGGGTGTGAGCGTTGCGGCAAGGAGCGCGCGCATCGCAAAGATTGATGGAGCGCCACTTTGTAAATGGAAAGGCAAGATATCTGGAGTATTAACCCAGAAGTTCGGTCTAAAGAATGCGCTAGTTTCAGTAGCGACTTCTGAGGCATATGTGGTGAGTTCGTGTTTAGTAGTACGCCAGGTGAAATAGGTATATGACTGTTGGAATCCAGCTTTACCGAGCGCGTGCATCATTGCGGGGCGTGTAAAGGCTTCCGATAAGAAAACAACTTCTGGATGCTCTCGATTAACTCGCGTAATCAACTCGTGCCAGAACTGAACCGGCTTGGTATGTGGATTGTCAACGCGGAAAATCTTGACGCCTTTAGAGATCCAGAGCGAGAGAACTCGGTAGGACTCATCGAGCATGCCCTGATAATCCTTATCAAAGTTGATCGGATAAATATCCTGATATTTCTTAGGCGGATTTTCGGCGTAGGCGATTGTTCCATCGGGACGAATCGTGAACCACTCACGATGGTCCTTGGCCCATGGATGATCTGGGGAGCATTGCAAGGCAAAGTCCATTGCAATTTCAATGTTGAGTTTTGCAGCGGCCTTCACAAAATTTTCAAAATCTTTCATGGTGCCAAGTGCAGGATTGATGCTGTCGTGGCCCCCATCTGCATTGCCGATCGCCCAAGGTACTCCAGGATCAGTTGCTGTAGGAGTTAAAGTGTTATTGCGACCTTTGCGAAATGAATAACCTATGGGATGAATCGGCGGGAGGTAGAGGACATCAAATTTCATATCCGCTACACGTTGTAAAGATTTCTCCGCTGTCTTAAAGGTGCCGCTTACCACTGTGCCATCGGCCTTACGAACCGCGCCTTCACTACGTGGGAAGAATTCGTACCAAGCACCAACGAGCGCGCGAGTAGGTTCGGCGTAAATTGGGTAGAGAGATGTTTGCGAAGCAAGAGTGCGGTCCTCGCTCAGCGCCTCGATATAGAAATGCCACACACCAACGGAGGTTGGGCGAAGTTCTGCCTCATAACGGTCGGTACCTGGCCAGTATTCGCGCATACCGACGCGATCAACTTCTAAACCTTGCGGATCAACGAGCACGGCTTCAACAACTAATTTGTCATGGCCTTCGCGAATAACTGTGGCGCGTACATTGAGCGCCTCATCGGCGATCGCTTTAGCGGGGACCAACTCTTCGCCATACATAACTGCAGGCCAGACATCAAAAATGGGAAAACGATTTTCCATGCCGAAACCCTACCCGTTGAGGTTGGTCATCACGTGCTTGATCCGGGTGTAATCCTCGAAGCCATAGGCGGACAAATCCTTGCCATATCCAGAGTGCTTGAAACCGCCGTGCGGCATCTCTGAAACAAATGGAATATGGGTATTAATCCAGACCACGCCAAAGTCCAAAGCTTTAGAGAGACGCATCGCGCGACCATGGTTTGAGGTCCAGACGCTTGATGCAAGTCCATAAGGAACGCCATTGGCGAATTTAATTGCCTGCGCCTCATCGCTGAACTTTTGGACGGTGATGACTGGTCCGAAGATCTCACTTTGAGCGAGTTCATCATCTTGCTGAACCCCTGCAATTACGGTCGGTGTGAAGAAGTATCCGGCGCGGTCCACAACTGAACCACCAGCAACGATTTCGGCGTGGTTAGGTGCGCGATCAATAAAGCCTTTTACACGAGCCAATTGGTTAGCGTTGTTGAGCGGACCGTAGAGAACATCTTCACCAGGCGCACCAGTCTTAACTTCGTTAGTAGCTTGATCTGCAAGAAGCGCCACGAATTTTTCGTAGACCTTATCTTCAACCAATACGCGAGTTGCTGCGGTGCAATCTTGTCCGGCGTTGAAATAACCAGCGAGGGCGATGGCTGCGGCTGCGGCTTCTAGATCAGCATCCGCAAATACGACAACGGGAGCTTTGCCACCGAGTTCGAGGTGAACGCGCTTGAGATCACTGCTTGCTGATTGGGCAACTTCCATACCGGCGCGAACTGAACCTGTGATGGAGACCATCGCAGGAATCTTGTGTTCGACGAGTAGACGACCAGTGTCGCGATCGCCAGTAACAACGTTGAATACTCCAGCCGGTAAGAACTCAGACATTACTTCGGCCATGAAAACTGTAGAGGCAGGCGTTGTATCACTTGGCTTAAGAACGACGGTATTTCCAGCAGCGATAGCAGGTGCCCATTTCCAGACAGCCATCATCATTGGATAGTTCCATGGGGTTACTTGCGCACAGACGCCGATGGGTTCGCGACGAATAAATGAGGTCATGCCGCGCATGTATTCGCCGGCCGATTTACCTTCTAGATGACGCGCTGCTCCTGCGAAGAAGCGGATCTCGTCGATCATCGGTGGAACTTCTTCAGAGAGAGTTAGACCGATCGGCTTGCCAGTATTTTCAGATTCGATGGCAACAATCTCATCGGCCCGTGACTCGAGAGCATCGGCAATCTTGAGCAGAGCGCGTTGGCGTTCAGCTGGGGTGGTCTCGCGCCACTCCTCAAATGCTGTAGCGGCGGCCTTGAGGGCTCGGTCGACATCGGCGGCATTAGAGAGTTGGGCAGTTGCATATGCCTGGCCAGTCGATGGGTTGATGATTTCGGTTGTTGCGCCTGAGCTAGATTCTGTTGCGGCGCCAGCGATAAAGTTGTTGAGGCTTTTCATGCCCCCACTCTATCCCCGACGTAAACGAACTCCC
>Ga0214165_1001469_pt1 | contig 12760 bp, 23 predicted proteins | sample TroBogypolimnion_34_FD_153004 | JGI IMG/M metagenome (GOLD analysis project Ga0214165, IMG submission 153004) | Freshwater microbial communities from Trout Bog Lake, WI - Practice 03JUN2009 hypolimnion v3 | ecosystem: Environmental > Aquatic > Freshwater > Lake > Hypolimnion/Profundal zone ... | reverse complement strand
CCTAATACAAAAATATTTCATAATGCAATGTATGACGTATGCTGGCTTCGAGCAGCGGGCGTCAAGATTAATGGACCAATTATAGATACTATGGTTATGACATCTTTAATTAATGAAAATAGATTATGGTACACATTAAATTCTGTTGCCTTTGATTATTTAGGTGAAACTAAAAATGAAACAGCTTTGAATGAAGCAGCTCAATCTTGGGGTATAGATGCTAAATCTGAAATGTATAAATTACCAGCTATGTATGTAGGTTCTTATGCCGAAAAAGATGCTCAATTAACTTTAAAATTATATCATTTATTAAATAAAGTAATAGAAGAACAAAAATTAGATAAGATATTTAAATTAGAAACTGATTTATTTCCTTGTCTTATTGATATGAAGTTTAAAGGAGTGCGTGTAGATATTCAAAAAGCCCAGCTAGTAAAAGAACAATTGACCAAAGAAGAAAAAGAGTTGCGTATGAAAGTGCAAAAAGAAACAGGAATAGAGCCACAATTATGGGCTCCAAGATCAATTGGAACAATATTTGACAAATTAGGATTACATTATGAACGAACTGATAAAACAAATATGCCATCATTTACTAGAAATTTTCTACAAGAGCATAAGCATCCTGTAGTTAAGATGATAGCAAAAGCAAGAGAGATAAACAAGGCTCATACAACGTTTATAGATACTATTATTAATTATGAACATAACGGAAGAATACATGCTGATATTAATCCTATTCGATCTGATACAGGTGGAACTGTTACAGGTAGATTTTCTTATTCTAATCCTAATCTTCAGCAGATTCCGGCGAGGAACAAGGAACTAGGACCTATGATAAGAAGTTTGTTTATTCCAGAACAAGGACATAGATGGGGTTGCTTTGACTATTCACAACAAGAACCAAGATTAGTTGTACACTATGCTGCTAATACTGAACCAATTTGTTTTGATGAATCTGTTGCAAAGATTGTTGAAAAATTTAAAGAAAATACTGTAGACTTTCACCAAACTGTTGCTGACATGGCAAACATATCTAGATCACAAGCTAAAACTATTAATTTAGGATTATTTTATGGAATGGGTAAAGCTAAATTACAAGGTGAACTTGGTTTATCAACTAAAGGTGAAGCTGAAAATTTATTTAATCAATATCATGACAATGTTCCTTTTGTTAAAGAACTTATGTATTACACATCTAAAGTTGCTAATGATAGAGGATCTATTACAACTTTATTAGGTCGTCGTTGTCGTTTTGATAAATGGGAAATAGATGAATTTAAAGCTGGCGCTATGAAACCTGTTTATAATACAAAAGAAGAAGCAGAAGCACAATTTAAAAAAGAATGGCTACAAAAATATCCAGAAGCTGATGAAACTAAAATAGTTCCAAAAATTAAAAGAGCTATGACATACAAAGCATTGAATAAATTAATTCAAGGATCTGCCGCTGATATGACAAAGAAAGCAATGTTAGATTTATATAAAGAGGGAATTATTCCTCATATACAAATACATGATGAATTAGACATATCTGTTAAAGATGATAATCAAGTTAAAAAAATAATTAACATTATGGAAAATGCTGTTCCAAATATGGCTATTCCTAATAAAGTTGATTATGAATCTGGCTCTAATTGGGGTGATATTTATAGTTGATTATAGTTTTAACAGTGTTAAGATAAATAATAACAAAGGAGTAACTATGAAAATAAGTACTATCGAACAAGACCTAGGCAAAGTGTGGGTTGTTATTAAAAATATTTTAATAATTCATATCCATATTATTGAAGCTGCATATAATGTTGTTAAAAACATTATTATTGGCATTATTGCTGGGTTCTCTAAAAAACCTGTTGTGACTGTAAATGCTACAGTTAATGCAACTGCAACTACTGTTGCTACTGGAACTACTACTAATTAATAATTAATTAATTATTATCTCAATGAAAAAACTCATTAGAGTAATTAAGAATTATTGTGTCTTTAAATTAGCTATAGGTTGTTGCCTATTGCACAACTGTAAATGCAAAGATGATTAAAAGATTCATGCAATATCTTATTGCTGTGTTTATAATTGGATTTGGTATAGGAACGTTTTTTCCTAATGCCTATATACAACATAAAAACGACCATAAGATTATTGCATGGGCTAGAACCTTAGGATTCGGACCCCCCAAATTTGAGTATACTAATAATAGAGAATATTTAAACTCTATAAAAAAATGTATCTCTTATATAAACTTTGACCTTCCCCCTTCCCAACAAATAAACACAGAATTAATAATAGCCCAATCAGTAGTAGAATCTGATTATGGTAGGTCTCGTTTTGCTAGAGAGGGTAATAATTTATTTGGAATTAGAATATGGAGTAAAAATGGTATATTACCTTATGGACAATCTTATAGTGTAGAATGGAGAATAAAAACATATAAAAACAAATGTGAATCAGTTCAAGATTATGTATATTTACTTAATACTAAAAGAGTATATGCAGAATTTAGACGTGTAAGACAACAATCTTGGATACAAGATCCTTTAAAATTAGCTAGTACATTAAATAATTTTTCAACTAATAAACAATATGAACAAAAAATAGTTGAAGTAATACATATTTTAAGAAATACTAAACAATATGAAAAACTTCAGTATTGATTCTTTAATCGTACATGGAATTTGTCCTACTTGTAAAGAATTAACAGCTTTAGTATCTATTTTAGATAATATTTATAAATGTACGTCGTGTGGCGAGGAGCTTGAACAATATGTTAATGGTGTTATAAAGTATTTACCAATGAATAATAAAGTAGGTCGAAAGTTAGCATATAAAAAATAATGGCACGTAAAGTTCAAACCGGTACAGGTGGATTTATTAAACTTACCAATAAAAAACGTCCTGGACGTCATTCTAAAAGACCCAATAAACGTAATACGCGAAAACAATATAAAGGTCAGGGTCGAATATAGTTGACTTGACATTATTAATATATTATCCTATATATTAATAAACAACTAAAGAAAGGTAATATGACTGATATAAGTAAATATAAAAACGTAAGTTTGGCAAAAGAAGTTTATGCTAAGTTAGAAAAAATAAGAAAGGTAATTGTGCCGGATGCTATTGTGAGTAGATCACAAACTGTATCTATACTTGTTAACGAGAAAGCGAGACAGTTAAATGGTAAACTTAAATAATTTTCAGACTGAACGGGAAAATCAAATTAAATCTCCCGAACAAAGATTATGGAAAGCTATACTTGCACAAGCTGTGTATGATGCTTTATTTGAAAGAGAAATAACAAAGAAAGGCGAGAGACGAGATGCTAGAGATTGGTTTTTATTTAAGACAGAATCTTTTTATGAAACTTGTCGTAACGCAGGCTTTGATCCAAGCTATGTTTATGAAAAAATGAAAAAAAAAATTTTAAATAAAGATATGATTTGGAAAATGCAAAAACATGGTCAACGTAAAAGTGCTATACTAGGAGTTAAAATACATGACTAATTTAGTAATACAAACAATTGCTTTAATAGTGTTAATCGTAATAACTATGGAGATAATGCGATGATGTCAAACAACAAAGTAATCTGCCCTGATTGCAAAGGTAATGGTTTTGTTATGCGATATTTATATGATGCTAAACCCTCTTACCATGATTGCCCTAAATGTCGTAATCAAGGTGAACTGAGAGAAAGTGATTTAAACCCTTATCACGTTTACAATTATCAAAAAACTTGGTGGAATGAACTAGTTTATAAAATATCAAGGTTGTTTGGACTATGACTTGTAAATGTAAAGGCAACTGTAGTTGTAAAGGACCAAACGATCTAGACGCTATCATCGAGCGACAAGCGGCAAGGATCGAGCGACTGGAAAAACAAATAGATATTTTAAATGAAGAACTACAAGCAATGACTATTAAACATAGTCAAGAAATAGCTTATTTAACTCCAGAAGAAGAAACTAACTTATTAATGAAAGAAAGAGAAAAGTGGGATGACAAAGATAAAAAAGATAAATAAACAAATAAAACAATCCATGCTCATTGAAGATAATGCAAAGAAAACTAAATTTTTTGATAAAAAGAAAAAATTAGTTGGTTATTATGGAGATGGAAAAAAATTGTATACACTTTATGAAAAATAAAAAGAAAAATAACCCTGCATTACAATTTAAAAAATATTTAAAAATGAAAATGAGACATAAAGAAAAATCGCCTATGCTTTATCCTGGTGAAGATCCAGCACAACATGTGTACGATGAATTTTACGAAGCTATGATGAAACATATTATTAAAGGTGTACCGCAACAAGAATTAGCAGCTATTATTTTAGCTATTGCAGTTAGACTATATAGAACTGTGCTTATGGACGATGCTTTTAATGAAATGATAGAACACGTACAAGAAACTGCTAATAATGTTCAACCGTTCTTTGATGATAGGACAATAAACTAATGAAAACTTGTACAAAATGTAAAAAACAAAAACAATTAAAACAATTTAGAAAATTAAAAAATTCATTTGATGGATATGAATATGCATGTAAACCATGTAGAAATATCCAATCCAGAAATTGGCATAGCACAGAAAAAGGATATATAAGAACTTTATATTCTACTATGAAAAAAAGAATAAATTCTGAAAGATTTATAAATTCATCTGAAGAAATAAAAAAGAAACATACTCTTTATTTAACAATGGAAGAATTTGAAAATCTTTGGAAACAACATAAAGAAAAATATGGTTTAAAATGTTTATTAACAGGGATTAAAATGACTCATGTACCTTCTAAAGAAAATATGTCCAATAGTAACAATATTAGTACAGATAGATTAAATCCTAATATTGGATATACAAAAGAAAATATTATATTTGTATCTGCAAATGTTAATACTAAAAAAGGTGCAGTTACAAAAGAACTGTGTCAGGCAATTCTTAAACAATACGAAGAAAGAAGTTGGTAATGAGCTGGCTAATATTACTATTAATTATATATATTATTGTGACGATAGATAAACTATGATACGTTCTGTAATGATCCAATACTTCTTTATGATAATCTTAGCGTTTCTACTTGCTGAAACATTAAGAAAAGAATTGCCATTATGGCAAAAAATATCGCTATTAGCGGTATTAATACTTGGATTCATCTTCAATGCATAAATGGAACAAGCAGTTTAATTATCCAACTTCAAGCCGAAGTTTAATCAATAATGAACGTCATTATAACATAAACTCCTCGAAGCTCCCTTCTGTAACCACTATTCTAGCTGCCACACAAAGTGACGAGAAACGAGCGTCTTTGGCTAATTGGAAGGCGAAAGTAGGTGATAAAAAAGCTGATGAAATCAAAAATCAAGCTGCAACTAGGGGTACAAACATGCATAGCCATTTAGAATACCATTTAAACGGTCAAGGATTGCTAGATTTGAGTGACGAGGGACGAGTGGCTAGGAGCATGGCTCAAACTATAATAGACAAAGGATTAGGGGATTTAGAAGAGGTTTGGGGTAATGAAGTTACACTATACTATCCAGATTTATATGCAGGACAAACTGATTTAGTAGGTATTTATCAAGGGCGTGAGAGTATAATAGACTTTAAACAAAGCAACAAGCCAAAAAAAGATGAATGGATAACAGATTACTTTTTACAAGGTGCAGCTTATTCTGCAGCTCATGATTGTATTTATGATACTAAAATTGAACAAACGGTGATTTTAATATGTACACCTGATAACTTCTTTCAAAGGTTTATAGTTAATGGCAATAGATTTAGGGAGTTTAAATGGGAATGGTTACGCAGATTAGACGCTTATTACGCAACTCAAGGTAAAAGTAGCTAAAAACGAGGAGCGAGAGACGGGCGTAAATACTGGGGTTTTTGTAAAATAGTAAACACTTACTGCCTTAATTGTAGGATTTTATAAGATCCCATATAGTGTACACAAAAATGGTTGCTTTATAAGGTATTGATTTATATGAATAAAACGACAGTTTCAAAAAAATTTGTGGAAAGTGTGTCCAAATTTGTGACGCTACTTCCATTGGTATATATAGAGAAAATACATATAGACACAAAGACACAAAAATCTACGAATATTTTGAGGTAATTATATTTTAAAATATATAGAAGTCTTATATAAGGATAAGAATGATTAAAAAAACCTTTAATTATCAGCTATATAGAATAAATTGGGAAGATATTTGCTCTGATTCAGCATGGGCTACAGACACAGAATTTGACAAAATGGAAGTAAGTCATTGTATTTCAATAGGTTTTTTATATAAAAAGACACAAAAATATATCTGGATTTTTGCTTCGTATGAGATAAATGATTTAGGCGAAATAACTTTTGGTGAAAGAACTGTTATTCCCGCAAACAACATAATAAAAATGGAGAAAATAAATGGCTAAAAAACCTAAAACAATAGAAGATCTAATCGAACACATTCGTGACGATTTAGATATGTTAGAAGATCTTGTTAATGAGCTTCAAGATAATCAATCTGACGAAGATGATTTTGATTCATCATTAGATGATTCAGATGATGATTCTGAAGAATAGTTAACTAATACTACATCCTTCTTTTTGGGTTGTTGAGGTTTACCAAGTCTAATCTTCTTTTGTCTAGATTTGGCTTCTTCTTTAAGTTCCTCTACCTCAACACCCTCTAAGAGTGGTTTATAATCTTCTATAATCTCAGCCATTCTTTTTTCTAATTCATCTGCTGTTAAATCATCAATAGACCCTGTTCTAATAATCTTTTGTTCAACATATAAACCCGCAGCCTTGCCTCTAGCCACTTCAGCATTAATTGCAGCCGACCATGCACCTTTTTCTCTAGATTCTTCTCTTAACTTTGCTAATTCTGTTATGTGTGATCCAAATGTTACAGCAAATTGTTTTTGATATTCTTCTCGTAACTCGCCAATATATTTTACAACTAATGGATATAGTTTTGGATTTTGTAATTCAGAAGCTCTAATACGAGCAAATTCTTTTTCATATCCAGCAGCAATAGCACATTGAGTGGCTGTTTTTCTGCCATAATTGCTAACCAATTCATTAGCAAATATCATTTGTTTTTCTGTTAATTTCTTTGGTAATCCCATATATTGACAACTACCATAACATTGAGTACAAATCAATTACTTGGTATTGCAACTTTATTATTTTTAATTGCGGTCAAAGTGTTATTGAAATACTAGCCAATTATCTCCATGATTGGCTAGTTAAAAAAGAAAGAACTTATGGAATTTAAACCTGAAAATAAATCATTGTATTTTGGTACACCATTATACGTTTTTGAATTTCCACAATATTTAAATTCTGTAAACAAAGGATGTATTAAACATCTTCAAGCAGCTAAAATTAGTTATCAAAAAAATATTGAAGAAAGAAATAAATTAATAGGAAAAAATATTAAAGACATGGGTTTTGTTTATCATTCTGGATCAATGATTAATGATCCTGAATTAGCAGATCTTCAAAAATTAATTGGTGATTATTCGTTTACAATATTAACAGATATTGGGTATGATATGTCTCAATTAGAATTGTATTGGACAGAATTTTGGGTTCAAGAATTTTCAAGATTAGGTGGAGGAAATCATGAAGGTCACACACATAATAATAATCATATTTCAGGTTTTTATTTTTTAAAATGTTCTGGTACAACAAGTTTTCCAATTTTTCATGATCCAAGATATGGTAAAGAAATGATACAACTTCCTATTAAATTAGACATTCCTGCAAACAGTCCAGCACAAGAAAAAATATTTCTTAAACCAAAACCAGGAACATTAGTTTTTTTTCCTTCTTATGTAGAACATGAATTTTCAGTTGATCCAGGCGTAGAGCCATTTAGATTTATTCATTTTAATTTACAATGTATTAGAAAACCAATAGCAGATACTATTAGATTATCTTCTAAAGTTGACAAATAAATTAAAAAGTTTAAATTAAGTTTAGAAAGAAAATATGAATTATAAATTTAAAACTAAGCCTTTTGCTCATCAACTTAAAGCATTAGAAATGTCTTGGGACAAAAAAGTATTTGCCTATTTTATGGAAATGGGAACTGGTAAATCTAAAGTTTTAATTGATAACATATCAATGTTGTATGACAAAGGTGCAATTAATGGTGTATTAATTATTGCTCCGAAAGGAGTTTATAAAAATTGGTATGATTCTGAAATACCAACTCACATGCCAGATCATATTGAAAAGAAAATGGTGTTATGGCAATCCAACATTACTCAAACTAAACAAAAAGAATTAAATATATTATTTAAATCAGAAACCGATTTACATATTTTAATAATGAATGTTGAAGCGTTCTCAACTAAAAAAGGAACTGAATTTGCACGCAAGTTTTTATCTTGTCATAAAACATTAATGGCAATAGATGAATCTACAACTATTAAAACTCCAACTGCTGAAAGAACAAAATCAATTATTAAATTAGGTCAAGATGTTAAATACAAACGAATATTAACTGGATCACCAGTTACTAAATCACCATTAGATTTATTTACACAATGTTATTTTTTAGATGCATGGTTATTAGATCAACAATCATATTATAGTTTTAAAACTAGATATGCCATTATGAAAAAAATTATGGTTGGTGGTAGATCAATAGAAATTGTAGCTGGTTATCGTAATCTTGGTGAACTATCTGATAAACTTAAACCATTTTCATTTAGAGTATTAAAAGATGATTGTTTAGATTTACCACCTAAAACATTTATGAAACGTGTTATTCAATTATCTACTGAACAACGTAAAGTTTATGATCAAATGAAAAAAATAGCTTTGGCTGAATTAAATGGTAAGTTAGTTACAACGGCTAATGTTATAACTCAATTAATGAGATTACATCAAATTACTTGTGGTCATTTCAAATCTGATGATGGAACAACACAAGCATTAAAATCAGAAAGATTAGATGAATTATTAAATGTATTGGAAGAAATTGAAGGCAAAGCTGTTATATGGGCGCATTATCGTTATGATATAGAAATTATTGTTAATGCTATTATTAAAAAGTTTGGTGAAAATAGTGTTGTTACTTATTACGGTGACACAACTACTGATGACAGACAAAAAGCTATTAAAAAAATGCAAGATAAAGATAGCTCAGTTAGATTTCTTGTTGGAACTCCACAAACAGGCGGTTATGGTATTACATTAACAGGTGCTTCTACTATGATTTATTATTCTAATGGTTATGACCTTGAAAAACGTCAGCAATCTGAGGCTCGTATTGATCGTATTGGACAAACTAAAAATATAACATATATTGATATTATCGCTGAAAATACAATAGATGAAAAGATTGTATCAGCATTAAAACGAAAGGTTAATATAGCTTCTGAAATAATGGGAGAGGATTTAAAGGCTTGGATATGAGAGTAATAGATTTAATGGAAATATTAGAAAAGTTTCGTAATAAATCTGAACTTGGTTATTGTCAGGTTAGAATAGTAATGCCTAATGATAATTATAGGAAACAATATAAAATAAAAGAGATTACTTTTGCTCCAAATAAACTAGTTGGACAAGCTGAAAAACATAGAATGATTATCTATGTAGAGGAATAATTGTACTTTAAATTTAATGAAACCCGAGACTAAATTTTGGCATTACGTTCGAGATAATTTTACTGATATTAAATTCACCAGAATAGAGAATTTATCGGCGTTTGGAACGCCTGATTTGCTTTGTCAAAACAATAAAAACAATACTTTTTTTACTTTGGAGCTGAAAGTAACACGGAGTAATTCTGTACGTCTCTCGCCACATCAAATTAGCTTCCACATACGACATCCTGTTAATACTTTTATCTTAGTCCAGCCCCTCGCTGCTAGTAGCTCGAAACTTGATGAGATTCGCTTGTATCGAGGCGCGCGTTGCTTGCAGCTTGCTACTTCAGGCTTGCAGCTTGCTGCTTGCTTCTCCGGGCTTGCTACTGTGAATCAATATCTGAGTAATCTGTAGCTTGCGGCTTGTTGCTTGAAGCTTGAAGCTTGCGACTTGAGGCTTTGCTTGCTTGTAGCTTGCTGCTTGCGACTTGTAACGTGTGGCTGGGTTGGTGCCCCCGGGTATAAAGTAAGCTAGCGTCCAGGGGCATATGTGTTATTTGCTTAAGTATTTAAGAAACAGAGCATTCGCGTAGCCCTCTTCCTTAAGCTTAAAGCCGTTATCGTATTGAAAGATCTTAATATGCAAAGATCCGTCTTTCATTTTTACCTCGTAGCGGTAGTCTAGATCTCCGTGCGACTCAGGACCTTTTGTAAGGCGCACGCCTCCCGCATTTCCTTTATTTGCTGCAATAAATGCCGCTGCAAATTCGTCAGCCTCAAACCGTGGAAGGGGCCATGCATTATGGATAGTTTTCCATATAAACTGCATCGCTCCTTCCGGATAACCATCATGATGCTTATAAACATGATGTTCGTCGTTAGCATCTTTAAATGTATACACTGCTCTTGTACTCATGCTTTTACCTCCTGTTTTAAAGTTTTAAAATAATCTAAAACTTCTTGTTGTTTATCTTTAGGTAATAAATCAAAACCTCCAAAAAAATAAGATCCAACAGGGTCATTAAAAGCTTGTCTTCTTATTTTGTTTTGATGGTATTTACCTATGTTTTTTATTGTCATTTGTTTTTCCTTTCTGTTATGCATCCTATATAATCCTATTATTATAATTTGTCAAGAGCTTGCGACTGCTTTATTTTTGTAGCTTGCTTCTTGAAGCTTGCGACTGCTTGCTTGTAGCTTGCTTCTTGGGTAGTGGCCCGACCCCGAGTCTCCCCGGGTTGAAAAGACAAATGTAATGTTATCGGGCCATATATTTTTAACGCCTGCTAACATTACAAGGTTTGCAGGCGCCAAATATTATAAGAACGTATGGCTCTGGGCGAATATTAATAACGTGCCGCGATCTTTCCGTCCCTAATGTGTACACTGCGACTGTCTATAGCTTTAATCCCATTCAAGCTAAGAAGATTATTCTCTGTCCATACTAAATTATGAGGATGTAGCGAAAAGATTATTTCACAGTTTTTTAAACCTACACACTCTCTAATAACTATATCTTTCATAATCTAATATCCTATATAATCCTATTGACAATACTTGTCAAGTAGTCTATAAAAATAATTATAACAAACAGAAAGGTATAATATGACACAAAGTAAGCTAAGACTAAATACCGATATAAGAAAAAAAATCGGTAATATTATTCGTTCTCATTTTGAACATGAGAATAGAATAGAACTAGAAAACTATAAGTTAGCAAAACAGGACACTATCGTAGCTTACGATAGAGCTTTCGCACTCGCTACTCGAATCGTGCAACGAGCTTATCCTGTTGCTGATGTTGAAACATTAAAAGCGTTTAAAAAGAAATATGGTGACGCTTGTGATGTTGTAGCAAAAGATAGTTGTTTTTATTTTGCTAGACCAACAGATGATGATGAGAAAGAGGTAGCAAAACATTTTAACTTTAAGTTGGACGCTTCGTTAAATGGAAACGAATATACTGACAAAGATGAGTTTGCTTTTGCTTTCTATCGTGATGAATTAAAGGAAGCTGGTTGTAATCCAGATATATTAATTCAACACGCTGACAAAGCTGACAATCCTACTAAAATTCAGGCGTTAGATAAATGTCGAGATTTTTTAGGAACTCGATATAAAGAGGGTGAGGATAAGTTAGCTGGTCAATGGAAACAAAAATATTCTCTTGATGTAATCGGTACAAGCTACTGTCGTTCAAGAACTATTCCATGTTCACACAATGAGTTTGAACAAATGGAAAGTTGGAGTTTAGCTAGAGGCAATCTAATTAAATGCCATGAACAATGGATAAGCAGTATTGAAACAGATATGAAAGATGTTTCTCTTGCATTAAGAGATTACAAATACGTTTCTGACGCTATCGAATTAGCTAGTAAGCTAGGCGTTAGTATCGAGGAAACTGATTTGTTAAGAACTGCTGGTGTATCATTAACAGTTTATCAACCTGAAAATTTAGCGAGTATGATATTATCTCGTAGAGTTAAACAGGATAATAGAACTGTTATTGAAGCATTTAAAAAAGCTAAACAACAGGCGTCAGTAAATTAACTATTGACATATATGGGATAGTATGAGATACTATCCCATATCAACAGAAAGGATAATATGTTTAATCTAAAGAAAGACCAAAAGTTTAATATAACTTACTTTGCAAAAAAATATGGTAAGTACATAACTCGTTCAGGACAATGGACTGAGCAATCAAAAGAATGTTTTAGTAGAGATAATAATAAACTATTTGTTTATTATGATTTAGAATCTAATGGTTATAGAACTGCAGTTGGTGATATAACTTTACATGTAAAGGGGGAATGATGAAACGCTTTTGTCAAGGACCAAGATGTCATACTTACGATACTCAATCAAGAATACGAGGAACGAAAGACAATAAAGTTTTGCGCACTCGTAAAGCCGCATGGGATATAGACCCAGTCGACCAATGGCAATGGCGACAAGGAGAAAGCGTTTGGAAATATTTCTGTGATGATAGATGTCTGCACGCTTGGTTGAAAGATAATCTAAGTAGATGTATGCAGTTCGTAGGAGAGAGAACTGAGCCGCTAGAAACTCCAATCAATGTTACTAAGACTAAGTATCAACGAGAACTTTATACCGGTGACACTTATACTGTAGTTGATACTAAGATAACTAAGTTGACTGATACA
>Ga0214165_1001467_pt1 | contig 12769 bp, 12 predicted proteins | sample TroBogypolimnion_34_FD_153004 | JGI IMG/M metagenome (GOLD analysis project Ga0214165, IMG submission 153004) | Freshwater microbial communities from Trout Bog Lake, WI - Practice 03JUN2009 hypolimnion v3 | ecosystem: Environmental > Aquatic > Freshwater > Lake > Hypolimnion/Profundal zone ... | reverse complement strand
ACTGCATTTACGGGATTCTATGGTGGCTTAGCAAGCGTCAAAGCCTTTGAAGCAGCTGAAAGATCTTCAACATCCGCATTGGAATCGAGCAAACTGGGGTTCCAGGTGGGGACCTTGATTAATCTTGATGTGTTGATTGCGCTCGATACCGTCATTACCACTCGATCACAACTTCAACTAGCGCGTTACAGCACTATCCTCAACGCCATTAAATTAAAAGCGCATGCATCAGCGCTATCAGATGAGGATCTGATGGCAGTCAATGCTTTATTGCGCTAGCAGTCTTAGCGAAGCACCGAGTACTTCATCAACAGTAGGTGGGGCTTGAAGATCTCCCAAGTTAATGATTTGCTTAGACCAATAGCCTTCGGTTTTCCACCGCGGTGAATCACAGTAAATCTCTACCGTAGGTTTTCCCAATACAGCAGCTAGATGTGTAAGTCCAGTATCCACTCCGATAGTTAATTCGGCGTTAGCAATCATTGCAAAAGCATCCTGAATTGAGAAGGCATCCGGCACGATCGCTCCATCAATTTGACTTGCCAGTTGAGCGCTGATTTTCTTCTCACCAGGATTGCCCCAAGGAAATACCATTTGGTAGCCCTTACTCGATAAAGACTTGCCTAAAGAAACCCAATTCGCGTTGCCCCACCTCTTAGCTTCACGCGCAGTGGAATGAAAGCAAAGAATATATGACTTTCTTAATATCCTTAGATCTTTGGATAGTTCACCGGATCCTAATTGAGCAATATAAGCATCTGGATAGAAGGACGCCGGGTTTTCTTCGCGAGCAAGCAAAGACCAATCTAATGCGGAGCTCATTACCCAGCGCGAACGATCAATCGCATGACATTGCTTTGGCACTTGCACGGATTGGTTATAGAAAGCGCGAGCGATAGGTTCATAGCCAGAAAAGTCGGTGGCGTTAGCAAGGCCTGCAACCACAGCATCCGAAGATTTATGCGCTAAGGCACAAACTAAGGCAGATTTTAAAAGCCCTTGTGTCTCGATAATCACATCGTAGGAAACTGCTTGTAGATTTTTTTTGAAAGCAAAGAATTCTTTCCACGTTTGCAATTTGAAAAGGCTTTTCTTCCACCGGCGCAGCCCGAAAGGAATGATGCGATCAATTCCTAGAAATCCCCCTGTTGATAGCAAGGGTTGCAATAAGTGAACATAGCTCTCCTCAACAACCCAGTCGATTTTGGCTTCCGGCAGGCGCGCGCGCAAATCCCAAAAAATCGGTAAGTTATGTAGCACATCACCCAATGAAGATAACTTCACCAATAGAATTTTTGGGGAGGTACTTTCCATACCCATTAGAACTTTGGGGCCCGATCCCAAGACAAGCCTGCCAAATCTTTTGCGTTCATATTAGGGGAAATACCTTCAGGTAAAGGCCACTTAATGCAGACAATAGGATCATTCCAAGCTAAACATACCTCGCTTGCTGGGTCGTAGTAATCGGTTGTTTTATACAAAAACTCCGCCGTAGGCGTGAGCACTAGAAAGCCATGCGCCAAGCCGGGAGGAATCCACATCTGCAGATGATTTTCTGCGCTTAACTCAACCCCAGCCCATTTTCCATAAGTGGGGGATTGCTTGCGCATATCTACCGCTACATCAAATACCGCTCCCGAAACCACGCGCACCAGTTTGCCTTGCGTTTTCTCTGTTTGATAATGTAAGCCTCGCAAAGTCCATTGACGAGAGAATGAGTGATTATCTTGAACAAACTCATCATCTTGCTCAATGGCACTTGCAAAATCTTGCGCGTTAAATGACTCAGTAAACCAGCCGCGCTCGTCTCCAAACACTTTTGACTCAATAACAAAGACATCATGAATTTCCGTGTTGGTAAGTTTTAACTTTGAACTTGAGGACATTAAATTATCCTCTTTGGAGAAAGGGAGACGGGTTGCGCCGCTCCATTTAACTCCCCCAAAATCTTATTCAAATATTGCCCATAGCTATTCTTACTTAATTGAGTGGCTACCTTTTGCACAGCCTCCGCCGTGATCCAGCCCTGGCGATAAGCGATCTCCTCTGGACATGCCACCATCAAGCCTTGACGCTTTTGTAAGGTGGCGATAAAGCCTGCGGCATCCAATAAGGAATCGTGGGTACCGGTATCCAACCAAGCAAAACCTCTTCCTAAGATTTCAACGCTAAGCTGATCTTTTTGCAAGTACGTACGATTGACGTCGGTGATTTCGAGTTCACCACGTGCACTAGGTTTGATCGATGCAGCAATATCACAAACCTGATTGTCATAAAAATAAAGTCCCGTAACGGCATAATTACTACGAGGTTTTATGGGCTTCTCTTCTATCGAAATTGCCCTGTAGTCTTTGTCAAACTCTACGACACCGTAGCGTTCAGGATCAGTCACGTGATACGCGAATACTGTGGCCCCATCTGCGCGCGCATCAGCATTGGAAAGATTGGCCACTAACTCGTGTCCATAAAAAATATTATCTCCAAGCACTAATGCACTAGGATTGTTTCCGACGAAATTTTTTCCCAAGGTAAATGCTTGAGCCAAGCCATCGGGGGATGGTTGGATGCAATACTCAATATTCAAACCCCACTGCGAGCCATCCCTCAATAACTCTGTAAAGAGAGGAGTATCGTGAGGTGTCGAAATAAGTAAAATATCTCGGATACCTGCCAACATCAAGGTGGTCAGGGGGTAGTAAATCATTGGCTTGTCATAAACCGGCATCAACTGCTTAGAAACGGCCTGCGTTACTGGATACAAACGCGTACCGGAGCCGCCTGCCAAAATAATTCCCTTACGACCCGCTTGATTTACCGTCATGACTTTCCCTAACTCCTACGCCTTACTTAATACTTTTATTAAATATCGCCTTGTGTCACTATATTTTTGACATATGCGCATACTGACTCACTCCATAGCTGATTCAAAGCATTGTTTGAATCCGCCAATTTTGACATAAGCCCAAGTCGCTCTAGCTCCGCAGCTAATTTAACGGTTGAAAGACGAGAATTCATGGGCCGAGGCGCTGGCAGAGGGTATTCGACGGCAGGAATACTCTTAATGCCCGCAGTAGCCAGCGAAATTGGATATCCAGACTCAGTAGCAACTCTTACGGTCTCACAAGCTAAACCATGCCAGCTTGTTTCGCCCGCTGGCACGGCATGGTAAATACCGGACTGAAAATCTCTTAATGAAATATTCCCCTCGGGAGACAGGTCCAATAAGAAGTAACTACTTAGAGTTGCCAACCACTGGGCACTTGTAGGCACACCAAATTGATCGTTGATCACTTTTAATTCAGGGCGGTCTTTTGCCAAACGCAAAATAGTACGAATAAAGTTGCTACCCACTCCGTATACCCAACTGGTTCTAAAGATCACATAGCGTGCATTGGTATTTTTAGATTTAGAGAATGTCTCGACAATCAAACGCTCCCCCGCAGCTTTGCTGTTGCCATAAACGCCTAGTGGGCGAACGACGCGATCTTCGAAATAGAAATCTGACCCCTCACCATCAAATACATAGTCCGTTGAGTAATGCATCAGGCTTGCGTTGTTAGTCACCGCATATTTGGCCAAGACCTCCGGCACTAGTGCATTAATAGTAAAAGCAAGATCATGCTCTTGCTCTGCTTTATCTACCGCTGTATAGGCGGCAGTATTGATGATCAGATTTGGCTGAAAGTCGTTAAGGACTTTCTTAAGGGCATTTAAATCAGAAAGGTCACACTCTTGCCTGCCGATGTAATGGAGTTCAACAGCAAGATTCTGAGCTCTAAAAAGACAATCAAATTCCCTCTGAAATGACCGCCCCAATTGACCGTCTTTACCGGTTACTAAGATTCTCATCTTAGCTGTATTGCTTTGCAAGCCAGTCGCGATAAGAGCCGCTGACTATACCTGCAACCCACTCTGGATTATCCAGATACCACTGAACTGTCTTGCGAATACCAGTTTCAAAGGTCTCTACAGGCTTCCAACCCAATTCACGCTCGACCTTGCTTGCATCAATGGCATAGCGTCGATCATGGCCAGGGCGATCCTTTACAAAAGTAATCTGAGCTGCATAGGGCCTACCATCAGCTTGAGGTTGCAGCTGATCTAGCATTGAGCAAATTATTTTTACAACATCCAGATTGGCCTTCTCATTCCAGCCGCCAATGTTGTAGACCTCACCAAGTGTACCTTTTGCCAATACCTCGCGAATAGCTGCACAATGATCGCCAACGTAAAGCCAATCACGTACTTGCTGACCATCACCATAGATGGGCAATGGTTTGCCATTAAGGGCATTCAGAATTACCAGGGGAATAAGTTTCTCGGGAAAATGGTAAGGCCCATAATTATTTGAGCAGTTTGTTGTGACTACTGGGAACCCATATGTATGAAACCAGGCGCGCACTAGATGATCGGATGCAGCCTTAGATGCAGAATAAGGACTGTTGGGCTCATAAGGATTTTTTTCCGTGAATGCAGGATCAGTCGCAGATAAGGACCCATATACCTCATCAGTAGAGACATGATGAAAACGAAATTGATTTTTCGCATCACCATCGAGCACGCCCCAGTAATCTCGCGCACCCTCTAATAAGTTAAATGTACCCACAATATTCGTTTGCACAAAGTCTGATGGCCCATGAATCGATCGATCTACGTGACTTTCAGCAGCAAAATTCACAATTGCGCGCGGCTGATACTCTTTTAATAATTTAGCGACCAGATCTTTATTACCAATGTCCCCATGAATAAAAATATGGCGAGGATCATTTTTGAGCGGCTCAAGAGTAGCTAAATTGCCGGCATAGGTTAATTTATCTAAATTAACTACGCCCTCATTACCCGGATCTTTTAGCCAATCTAGGACAAAATTACCCCCAATAAATCCAGCGCCGCCTGTGACCAGAATCATATAATTTCCATTAGCTGTCTACTATCGTAGATTATGATGAACAATATCTAAATAAATCAATCAATCAATCAATCTTCAGATTATAAAGATTCTAATAAGCCATTCATGACAATTACGTTTGAAACCAAAGTTTGGGAGAATGATTGGAAAATCATGCTCAAAACCAATCGAATCAAAAAAATGATTGATAGGTGTCATCATTCATTTGATGAAAAAATTCTCTACATCAACAATGTTCATGATGTAGATGCTGTTCGAAGGGCTGCAGATCTCCTGGTAAAGAATCAAACTATCACCAAGTACGTACAGGTAGATCAATATGCTAATGAGACCCTGGAATTCTTTTCCCTCAGTAAAGAAAAATTGGGGAAAGGGTATTACTACTCCATCGCAGAGCTTGTTTCCATCTATCTCACTAAAACCCAATATTTATTGCACTTCTCTGGTGACTCCATTGTTGCTCCAAGGACGCGAAAAAATTGGCTTTTAACAGGCATCAATACGCTAGTATCCAATCCCCAGGTCAAAGTTTTCAATTTAACTTGGAATAAAAAATATAAAGAAGCCGCCCATGAATCTGAGTTCAAAGATCAGAATAATTTTTATGGCAATGGATTCTCGGATCAAATGTATTTAATCCGCACGGCTGATTTTAGGGCGCCTATTTATGAGCACGACCACCCCGATGCTGATCGATATCCAGATTACGGCGAAGAGCTATTTGAAAAAAGAGTGTATTCATGGCTCAGGCTTCATAATTACTCAAGAGCCACCTACAGGCACGGAAGCTATATACATCAAAACTTTCCTAAATCCCTATGGAAACAAAAAATGGCTATTTTTTTAAATAGCCCTAATTTATTTAGCGAATAAGAAATTATTACTTCATGCGAAAAATTATCCTATTCAGAATCTCCAGTAAGGGCTACCCCAAGGTTAAGGTCGATGGCGTAAATAAATATGACTCTTTAAAAAATCTCAACAGCACTTTCAAGGGATGGGAATTTATTTGTGTTGCAGATAATTGTGATCAAGCATTAATTACCCATCTGAAAAGTAACTATCAGTTCGATGATCTAATCGAAACCAAGCTAGGCAATCCAGGCTCATTCTGGAAGCTTTATGAAATCGCTCTTGAAATGGGAAAAGATGATGACATCTTCTACTTTATTGAAGATGATTACCTTCACTTACCAGATGCACCTGCAGCCCTAGAAGAAGGATTGAAATACTTTGACTATGTCACCCTATATGACCACCCTGATAAATACAAGCTTAGTGGTGGTGCAGTTAACCCTTATGCCAAACGCAATCAATTTTCAGAATCTACCGAGGTTGTGATCGGCCCTAAGCATTGGTGGCGAACCTCTAATTCGACAACCATGACTTTTGCAGTCACAGGAAAAACACTGAAAGCTGATGCAGATATTTGGTCAATCACTAAGACGGCTAAAAAAGATTTTGATTTCGATAACTTCTGCGTCATTACCAAGCAGCCGATGATGGCTAAATCAAGATACATCAAGCAACTACCTCGCCGACTTCAATTTTGGACAAAGCCAAAGCGTTACCTTGGGATATGCATCCCAGGTCTTTCCTTGCATTTAGAGCAGGCTTACTTAAAGGATGGGGACGAAGAGCGATTCTCGCTTCCACCACAAACCATCCAGAACAAAACAAGTTAAGAATCTACGAAATATGAAGTCAAAACTCTTAGACGTTTTTTTGTTTTACAACGAGCTTGATTTGCTTAAAGCTCGACTAGAGTATTTGGGTCCCATTGTTGATTACTTCATCATTTCAGAGGCGAATGTTGATTTCTCCGGAAGAGAAAAATCATTCTTACTAAGTCAAGAAATGATCAAGAATTTGCCTTATGGTGAAAAAGTCATCTATCACCGCGAATTAGTTGAACTCAATTCATTAGCTTGGTTATTTAAGAAATACAAATACCGCAATAGAAAAAATCGATTTCTTTGGAAAATTCAGGATGCACAAAGAAATTCAACCTTAATCCCATTAAAGCAATTCAATGCAAATGACATTGTTCTATTCAGCGATTTGGATGAATTTCCTAGTGAATCCGCCGTCGATAAAGGCATCAAAATTTTTCAGTCGGAAAACGTCGATCATTTAGATCCTTGGGCATATAGCCTTGACCAAACTTTTTACTATTACAACCTTAATAACGCAGCTCCTTTGGACAAGTTTTATGGCTCTGTAATGACTAACTTAAAAGAGTTTAGGAAATATCTCCCTCATAAATTTAGAAGCGGAAAAAACGATTTAGCGCATATCCCTGATGGAGGCTGGCACTTCTCCTACTTTATGGACGAAGAGAAAATTCTTAACAAGATTTGTGCAATTAGTGATGTTGAGAATTTAAGTGCTTACAAAAATATCACGCCGGACGAAATTCAAAAAAAAATTCTGGCAGGATCTGACCTTTACGATAGAGGCACCAGTCTTGATAAGAGTGAATATAAAAAAATTCCTGACGCTGTGATTCAGGTTATTCAGAGGTATCTACCTAACTGCGCAAAAATTATCTAGCCAGGCGCCCTCGATGGATTGGACACAAGCATAACTATCGTAGCCCCCAAAGAGAGAAAAAAGATAGTTGCCTCAAAATACTGCTTCCACATAATTTCAGCAGTTAAGCCAAATGGCATTAACGCCAAGCAGACAATTATCCAAGGTAGAGCTATCGATGATCTACTTTTAAGCCCTAAGTACGCAATAGAGAGCATGATCGAAAATATTAAAACTAATCCAGGAATTCCAAATGCCAAGCCAAAATCAATCCATCCGCTATGAGTTTGACCTTGATTTTCATGTTCAATTTTTGCCTCATTCAGCAGCCCAACAAATGAACTATTGATAGAACCGTATCCCAAGGGGTAGAGTCTGATTAATCTGACACCAACGGTTGCCCATGCAGTGCGACTATATGTACTGCTGATGGCATTGTTCCCAAATTCATTTATTGGTGTTGGAATTGATCCTTCCAGCTTTTGCCATTGCTTATTGCCATCAATATCTACACCAACTTTGAAATCCGCAAGAATGGCTCCCCACCCTTTATTGGGCTGGGCCTTATGTTGGCCCCAAATTAGACTAAGTACACATATTATTGATAAAGCAATAAGGAGATCAAGAAATTTTCTTTTATCAAACCTCTTTAAAGCATTGTAAATAATCGTCATCACCAATAGCAAACAAAGTCCTAACACTATTGCTAACCCATTTTTAGTTCCAACAATAAATGCTGAAAGCAGCACAATTGATAAGCCTGATAGCCAAAAAATAAATTTTGATGATTGGGAATTTCTCCAATAAGGATCTTTTAAAAGAACTATCAAATTTCCCACGGCAATTGACGCAGCTATACAACCAAAATAGGCAGTTTCAATTTTGGTAAATAAGAACCAAATAAATTGATCAGAGCTTAGTAGGGCCCCTTTAATATAGCTGGCATACCCGTATGCCAGCAGATTAATTATGGGGGTGCTAAAAAGGAATACATAAAAGCACTTCCTGACAGCGGAGAACTTTACCAATGCAATAGCTAAGCCAATTCCTGCTATTGCCCCAATGAACGTCCGCATCCATAGGCCGCTAAGTTCCGAAACTTCTAACTCTGGATTTAAGGAAAAAAAGGCGAGGTGGATGAGAACCCAAATAAATAACCCCAATAGAAAAAATAAGGGTAAAAAATAAATATTGATCCTCATAAACTCAGACCAATTCTTTTTGATTAAACCAATCGCTGAAAAACATCCTATCAGCAAAAGAAGGTGTCTTAGTGCAATGGTGTTGGGTAGCACCCAAATCAATAGCAAGCCACAGATACTTGTTGCTGATGCAATTGCAAATTGTTTCTCTGTAATTTTCATAGTCTAGGAGTGCGAGAGCCAGTATTTCAACTTCACATACTGCTTGCGCATCTTCCATTTGAAGTGAACTTTTTTAGCAATTTCTTTTGCTATATTCACCCTGCCCTGATCCATAAGAGACGAAATCAGATCATAGCTATCAAGGCCACTTAAATAGGTATCTGGCAAAATTTTGATAAATGATTCTAATTCTGTTTCACTTAGAACTCTGCCAAAATTAAAAAAGCCATGAAATCCGAATGCATCATGCCATGCGGTTCGCTCTACTGCAAATTCTTCGGCTACTGAAACGGGGGCAATTTTTATGCCGCATTCATTCTCTAAAAAAACCTTGTTGTCAGCGCAAATACAATAGTCTTCTGGATGCTTTTTAATAAAGCCAGGCTTGCTGATTGCATTTAGTAATTTCATCGACCTTAATGAAAACCCACCATTGCCTACAGGTGTATTAGGGTGGTGTGGCCAGACAGGCCCAATGTAATCATATTTCAAGAACTCATCTCGCCAAAGCTGTGGATGCGTAATAAAACTATCCCACTGAATGACCAAGACATGAGTACCCTCGACATATTGCCTAATACCCGTCAGCAAAAGGTTGGAATAATCCTTAGTAGTCTTAATGGGGGGAGCCTGAATATAATTGATTCCCGGTTTTTGATTTCTAATGCGGTCTAGATTAGTCAGCAATACCACCTTAGAAAACTGTGCGCCTCTTAAGCACTTTTGAATTGCCCAATGAGCTAACTCTGGTTCTCGTGTTTCAACACAAAGCAAGGTGATATTAGATAGGTTCAGCATTCCACGTAATGGGTTTGAATATTTGGGATTAAATAAATCCAAGCATTAAAGACAGCTTAAACTGAGCCTTCTTTAAAACACGCTTTACGGATCTCCACGTTAATGAAGTAACACTCTTCTTAGAGGGTCCGTAATCTCCCCAACTTTCCCAATTTGACTGATATACAACCCCCAAGTAGCCATGAGCTAAAAGAGCTTCGGTATATCCCAAAATTTGGTGGGCCCACAATTGATGCTCATAGTGGTAATGCATGAATAATTGCTCACGAGGATATATTGGAATTGCACGAAAGTTCACGAGTGACTCACCATACCAAGTAAATTCAGAGCCGCACAACAAGACGGCATCTAGAAAGTTCATGCCATTTGGGGATAGGTAATAAATATCTAACGACTCCCAGACTTTTGCATTCCAGAGAAAAGGGGCATAGCCGAAGTCATAAGTAATACCTTTGCGTCCAAATGCAGCTTTAATTGGCTCACGATCAGCCAAGAAGTGTTGACGAATTTTTTTGGGCCCAAAACGCTCTGTTGCTTGCAGAATATCGCGTCCCTCATGAATCACAGAGTAAGGAATATTACCGCTAAAGATAAAATCACTTTCATCAAAGTCTCGAATAAATATGCAATCAGAATCTAGAACTAAATAGTTCTCAGAAATGCCCAGCCTCCAAAACTCAGACTTAATGACCTGCTGCCTTAAGCCACCACGAATCTCATAAAGTTTTTGGATGTCTAATTTTGGATTTTCCTTAAAAATATCCCGCTCATCAAAAATAGTGACTTCAAAACCCTTTAAATATTCTTTAAATAAATCGACATCCTCAGGGGGCACGGAAATATAAAAAGGGATATTGCCATTGTTGTGCTTGCGGATGCTTTGGGCAAGCTTGACCGTTCTTTTGAGATCCTTTCGGAAGGTGCAACAATAGAGAACAATATTCAACATAATTCACCTGAAGAGTTAGGGCTCGAGAAGTTTTTAGGACTCTCAACAATATCTAAGATTGTAGCTACCGCTTGACCAACCCCAATTGGTGCGCCAATGGGTGTTAACAAGCACTTTTGCTCCCAATCTAACCAAATTCTCTCAAGGGCCATATCAATGCCGACAAAATCACCTTCATGACTCAAATAAGCACCACGCTCAGATAGCATTTGATCTAGCTGCGGATTGCGGTGGGTAATTCCCCAAATTGGGCGGTTAGCCCATAAGTACTCGTAAAACTTTGACGGGATATATTCGGCACACCACTCATCATTTCCATGGAGTAACACAAGCACGTCGGCATTTTGCATTCTCTCAACCACTCTTTCTCGCCCAGATTTTCCAGTTAACGGATCCTTTTCAAGGCGCCCATGACTAATAAGCAGATCCTGAAAGCCCAGGCGCTCAATTGCTTCGGTTGTCAAACTATCTAGAGGGGCGCCATAGGCATGAACTTGAATATATTGGCGTGCATACGGATATTTTTTTAATAAAGTCTCGACTGCATTCAAAATAGTTGATAGCGACCTATCCTTAGCAAGAGAACCAAAGTGACAGAGATTCAAATGCTCCGAATAATGATGTATCTCAACATCACTTAAGCCTCCAGGTGGTTCCGCCCCAGGAAGAACCATAAACCCATAAGCATTACCTGGTGTATTTAATTTGGTATTTCTAACTTTTGCAAAGTGCAGTGCGCCATCCGTAAACCACCAAGCAAAATCTGCATGGCGAGTAATTTGTTTTTCTAGATAATGCCTAAATTGCGCATCTCGATTTTTAGGCTTTTCAGAGCCCTCATCTACCGGGCTTTTGCGTATCACCAGAGGATCATGAATTTCTACAATCCACTTGATGCCAGTAATCCTCTTTAGCCACAATCCAGCAAAATGTGCTGACCAAGCGCCACCCGTGGAATAAACCAAATCGATCTTACCCGACCGAATTAAGGCCCATCCATAGATAAATGCGGGCATCGCCCACGACCACTGACTTGAATAACCCAAAAAAAGTTTTTCTAGGCCGATTAAGGGAGCCAGCAGAATAGAAACTGTTCTTGTTAAGAGTTTATATATAAAGCCACGACCATATTGGTTGGCAACCCAATGGCGGAAATCAAACCGAAATGCTGCTGGACCCCAAGCTAAAAATTGACGGTGAGGGAATCGTTGATCTTTGATACCAGTAATTGCACTAAATACCGTAGGCACAATGCCAGCTTCAATCAGATAAGGAATTTTGTCAGTAATAGTTTGACTAGATGCGCGACCATCCATATTGAAACCATGCGACAAAATCAACCAGTTTTTCTCAGTTAACTGCGCTGGCTGCATGTTATCCAATGGTTGTGATTAATTGCCCGCAACAATTGACATCACCGCCATGCGAACAGCAATACCAAATGTTACTTGATTCAGAATCACGGACTGAGGGCCATCAGCAACAGCAGAATCGATTTCAACACCACGATTCATGGGGCCTGGGTGCATCACAATTGCATCGGATTTAGCCAAAGCTAAACGCTCCTGCGTCAGTCCGTACTGCTTGAAAAAAGCAGCGCCTTCAGGAACTTGACCAGCTTCCATGCGCTCCTTCTGAATGCGCAAAGTCATGACTACATCAACCCCCCTTAAGCCCTCTTCCACACTATGAAATACCTTTACACCCAGCATATCTAAATTACTGGGCAAAAGACTCTCCGGCCCAATTGCACGAATATCAGTACAACCTAGAGTGCGTAATGCGCAAATATTGGATTTAGCAACCCGACTATGAACAATGTCGCCAATAATGGCCACTTTCAGCCCACTAAAATCTTTCTTAAAGTGCCGCATGGTATACATATCCAACAGGCCTTGAGTAGGATGCTGATGACTACCATCGCCCGCATTCACCACATGAACATGCGGCGGTACATGTTGAGCAATTTCAATAGGTGCCTTAGAGACACTGTGACGCACAACAAAAATATCAGCCTGCATCGCCACCAAGTTATCGATGGTATCTAGCAAACTCTCACCCTTAGCGGTTGAAGAAGTCTGAATATCCAAATTAATGACGTCGGCCGATAAGCGCTTGGCCGCAATCTCAAAAGTAGTCCGAGTGCGTGTAGAGTTTTCAAAAAAGAGATTGAAGACGCTCTTGCCACGCAGTAAGGGAACTTTTTTCACCTCTCTA
>Ga0214165_1001466_pt1 | contig 12782 bp, 10 predicted proteins | sample TroBogypolimnion_34_FD_153004 | JGI IMG/M metagenome (GOLD analysis project Ga0214165, IMG submission 153004) | Freshwater microbial communities from Trout Bog Lake, WI - Practice 03JUN2009 hypolimnion v3 | ecosystem: Environmental > Aquatic > Freshwater > Lake > Hypolimnion/Profundal zone ... | reverse complement strand
TTGTGGTGAAGATCGTAGGGGCGTATTGCATACGCCCTTATAAAATAAGCTCTATAACATTGGACTTTCGATGTTGGGCGTATGCAATACGCCCCTACGGTGATTTTTATCGTTTCCACGCCGATAAGAAACTTGTGTAGATACCTATGCTTTTACAAAGGGAGAAGCTAAAATCATAATACCTTCACAGTCTCTGGTGCTTATCCACCCTACATTGTATTTGTAGTCGAATTTTCTATATAAAGAGTATCTTCTTTCAATCCCCTACGACATTAATTGTTGCCCATGATAAAATAAAAAATTTTGATCGTAGGGACATGAAGTTAATTAGAGGACTTTCGCATTTACAAGCTTTTGAACAGGGCTGTGTGCTAACTATAGGTAATTTTGATGGCTTGCACTTAGGGCATACTGCCGTCATAAAAAAACTAGCTGAACGTGGTCAAGAATTATCTTTGCCCGTTGTGGTGATGGTCTTTGAACCTCAGCCTTTGGAGTATTTTCTTGGAGATAACGCACCCTCACGGTTGATGCGTTTACGAGAAAAAGTCATAGAGTTTTCAAAATTACCAGTTGATAACTTACTCATAGTAAGCTTTAATCGTTGCTTTGCTAATGGTGACGCTGAGCAATTTATTGAAAATATTTTAGTTAAGCAACTCAATGTAAAGCATTTAGTGATAGGAGATGATTTTCACTTTGGTAAGGCACGGCGCGGTAATTTTGCCCTGCTTAAGGAAAAGGGTAAAGACTATGGTTTCAGTGTTGAAGATACTCGTTCTTGTTATATTGAAGGTCAACGTGTTAGTAGTACCTTAATAAGAGATGCGTTAGGCGAGGGCGATTTAGACCAAGCTAAACATTTGCTAGGTCGCAGTTATTCCATCTGCGGACGCATTGCTCATGGTGATAAGCGCGGGCGTACTTTAGGTTATCCTACGGCTAATATAAAAATGTTTAGAAAAAATACCCCCGTCAATGGAGTATTTGCCGTTACCATGACTGGCTTAGAAGGTCGTGAATACGAAGGGGTTGCTAATGTAGGTACCAGGCCTACTTTTGATGGCGGTTCTAAAGTGCTACTTGAAACCCATTTATTTGACTTCAATAAAGAAATATATGGCTGTTATGTGGAAGTGCATTTTAAACAAAAAATTAGAGATGAAATGCAATTTCAATCATTCGAACAACTGCAAGCCCAGATTGTAAAAGATGTGCTGAGTGCTAAAAAGATTTTTTCTGAGAATAATAAACTATGACTACCGATTATAAAAAAACCCTGAACTTACCTAACACTGCCTTTCCTATGAAAGGTAATTTAGCGCAACGTGAACCTGAACGACTCAAGAAATGGACTCAGGCCGAACTGTATCAAAAGATCAGACAAGAGTTTTTAGGTAAACCCAAGTTTATTTTACATGATGGTCCTCCTTACGCTAACGGCGAAATTCACATAGGTCACGCCGTTAATAAAGTCTTAAAAGATTTCATCATTAAATCAAAAACTTTAAGTGGCTTTGATGCGCCTTATGTGCCTGGTTGGGATTGTCACGGCTTACCCATCGAACTGATGGTTGAAAAGAAAATCGGCAAAGCTGGCGTAAAGGTGTCGCCTGCGGTGTTTCGTAAAGCTTGTAGAGAATATGCGGCTAAGCAAGTTGAAATTCAAAAGGAAGCCTTTATACGCCTTGGTATTTTAGGGGATTGGCAAAATCCCTATTTAACGATGGATTTTGCTTTTGAAGCCGACATCGTACGCTCTTTGGGTAAAATCACTCAAAAAGGCCACATGGCTGCGGGCGCTAAACCTGTGCATTGGTGTACAGATTGTGGCTCTGCATTAGCAGAAGCGGAAGTTGAATATGAAGATAAACATTCACCCGCTATTGATGTGCGCTTTAAAGTGGTTGATGAAGCTGCTTTTATGAATTTATGCCATCATGCGCCTGCTCACGAAGGGCAGGGTGATTTATCAGTGGTTATTTGGACTACTACGCCTTGGACTTTACCTGCTAATCAAGGTGTTGCACTCAATCTTGATTTAGAGTACGTAATCGTGCAGTGTGCGACAGAGCGTTTAGTCGTTGCTGAAGCTTTGCTTAAAGACAGTCTGTTACGTTTTGGTATTGAAGAATATCATGTTATTGGTTATTGCAAGGGCTCTGCTTGGGAATTTCAATTATTAGAGCATCCGTTCTATGATAGAAAAGTACCGATCGTTTTAGGTGAACATGTCACTACCGAAGCAGGTACTGGCGCAGTTCATACTGCACCGGGTCATGGTCAAGACGATTATATCGTTGGTATGAAATATGGTTTGCCTATTGATAATCCAGTGGGTGCCGATGGCGTGTTTTTATCGACTACTGAATTGTTTGCTGGTGAGCATGTTTTTAATGCCAATGCCCATGTTTTAGAAGTCTTAGAAAGCAAAGGCAAGCTGGTACATCATCACGCTTTATTACACAGTTATCCTCATTGTTGGCGTCATAAAACGCCTATTATTTTTAGAGCGACACCGCAATGGTTTATCGCTATGAATAAAAACCATTTGCGTGACTTAGCTTTAAGTGAAGTTAAGCGTGTCGCTTGGATACCTGATTGGGGTCAGGCGCGTATTGAAAGTATGATAGATGGTCGACCCGATTGGTGTGTATCTAGGCAGCGTACTTGGGGTGTGCCTATCACCTTCTTCATCCATAAAGAAACCCGTGAGCTGCATCCTCGTACCGCTGAATTGATTGAGCAAATCGCTAAGCGTATAGAAGAAAAGGGCATAGAAGCTTGGTTCGAGCTAGAAAAAGAAGAACTCTTAGGTGCTGAAGCTGCAGACTATGAAAAGTCTACCGATACCTTAGATGTTTGGTTTGATTCAGGCGTAACTCATGCTTGTGTGCTAGATAAGCGTGAACAACTTTCTTCACCTGCTGATTTGTATTTAGAAGGTTCTGACCAACATCGTGGCTGGTTTCAATCATCATTATTGGCATCGGTTGCTATGAATGATGTCGCGCCTTATAAAGCTGTGTTAACGCATGGATTTACCGTCGATAAAAACGGTGAAAAAATGTCTAAATCTAAAGGTAATGTCATTCCTCCTCAGTCGGTCATGAAAAATTTAGGTGCTGATGTATTAAGGTTGTGGATTGCTTCTACCGATTATCGAAGTGAAATGCGTGTCTCTGATGAAATCTTAGAGCGTACTTCTGACGGTTATCGTCGCTTACGTAATACCGCCCGCTTTTTATTATCTAATCTGGATGATTTTAATCCCGCCCAAGATAGTGTGGCGCATCAAGATTTATTAGCCTTAGATCGCTGGGTGCTTGATAAGGCTTATGCTTTGCAAGAAGAAGTTAAAGCCGCTTACGAAACATATCAATTCCAACATATCTATCAAAAAGTGCATCATTTTTGTGTGATTGATTTGGGTGGTTTTTACTTAGACATTATCAAAGATCGTCAATACACCGCTAAAGCTGATGGTTTAGCAAGACGTTCAGCGCAAACGGCGATGTATCACGTTTTAGAGGCTCTCACCCGTTGGTTAGCGCCCATTATTAGTTATACCGCTGATGAAATATGGCAGTATTTGCCGGGCGAACGTAGTGAATCTGTGTTCTTAGAAACCTGGTATCAGGGCTTGGTTAAGTTAGATGAAAAATCGACTATGACTCAAGAATTCTGGCAGCAAGTGATGTTGGTCAGAAATGCTGTTAGTAAAGAATTGGAAAAATCTCGTGGTAAAGGCGATATTGGTTCCTCGTTAAATGCCGAACTCGAATTGTATTGTAAACCTGAGTACTTAGAAATCTTAAACCAGTTAGCAGGCGAGCTACATTTTATCTTTATCACTTCAAATGCTTCTGTTATGGCTGAACAGCACAGTCCCGAAGATGCTATTCAAACCGAGCTTGAGGGGATTAAGTTAAAAGTCATCGTTTCTGAGCATCATAAATGTGTACGCTGTTGGCATCAACGTTATGACGTAGGCGAACACGCAGAGCATCCCGAGTTGTGTGGTCGTTGTGTTGAAAACGTAGCAGGCAACGGTGAGCATAGACATTATGCCTAAGTTTCCTATGTTGAAATGGTTAGGCTTGTCGTTATTAGCCGTGTTGTTAGATCAGATTACTAAGTTATGGGTTGCTCATGATATGCAGCTTTATCAATCTATTGAAGTCCTACCGTATATTAAGCTGACCTATGTGCATAATACCGGTGCAGCCTTTAGTTTCTTGAGTGAAGCTGGCGGCTGGCAACGCTGGTTTTTTGCTGCTTTAGCCCTAGTGATTGGTTCAGTGATTGCGGTCTGGTTAACTCGATTAAAAGCCCATGAGACTTTGCTGGCAGTTTCGTTATCATTAGTATTAGGGGGCGCGATTGGTAATCTGATAGATAGACTCGCTTATGGTTATGTCATCGATTTTCTGGATATTTATGTGCAATCCTGGCATTGGCCCGCTTTTAATATCGCAGATTCTGCGATTACCTTAGGCGTAGTGCTCATGTTGCTAGAATCGTTTGGAATAGGAAAAGCTAAAAGTTAGTCGTAGGGTAGAGTCGCGGTAGGATGGGTAGAGCGATAGAAGCTGTGAAAGTATTATGATTTTAGCTTCCCTCTTTGCTAAAGAGGGGAAATAAAAAGAATACTTTCACAGTTTCGATAGCGAAACCCATTAAAATCTCGGAAGAAATAATAAAAAACATCTGTCACTCTCATTTAACGAATTATCTTAAGCCCGCAGCAAAATATCTCTGATTTACGACAATTTAATGCACCTATTTTGTAATGGCACTGCAACTCCATTCAAAATAACGGCTAACGATATAGAAATCCCTTAGCATGTTGTCAATATCAGGGGTAATGGAGTAAAAAGCCCGTAGCATTTTGTCAGTATCCCGAGGGTAGTTGTGATTTGTACCGGTCATTTTGTCAGCATCCCGAGGGTAGTTGTGATTTGTACCGGTCATTTTGTCAGCATCTCGAGGGTAGTTGTGAACAATATTTATCTTTTTGTCTGGAATCCCCTTGATTTTCATAAGTTAGTAGTTGTAGGCCGGCATCTCTGTGGTGATGCTATTCTCAAGCAGAGCGCAGCAACCATTAAGTATTTTAAAAGTGTAGATACAAAAAAGCACCTAAACCGGAATGATTTAAGTGCTTAGTCTTGTAATCAGTTAGGGTTGCTAAACAGCTTTATCGTTTGCTCAGCTTATGACAATATAAGAGGTGGGCAGAGAACAGCGTTGCCCACTTTACTTGGTTTAAATGGATTAATGTTGGCAAGCAGATGGTAAATACGGATACATTGCAACCACACCTGTAGTAGCAACACCGGTTGCTGAAGCGAATGTGCCACAAGTCCAAGTCACAGTACCGTCTGCATTTCCAGTGCCAGTTAATCCTAAAAATGTACCACCAAGCGTTCCATTTAATCCGCCTGCTGCGCCAGCTAAGGTAACTATTACGGATGCAGGTCCTGCTGCTGTGCCGTTGTAATTAACTGCAGTCATGTATTTTGCGTTTGTTGGTAAAGTTGTTGCTATAGGTGGGTTTGCTGTTAATGGAAACGCGCTGTTAGTCGACCAAGCTTCAGTTATCGCATTCTTTTGCGCATCTAAGAAAGTAGTTTCTTCAACCAATTTAGCTCTAATCATATAATCTTGATAAGCCGGCAAGGCTATCGCCGCCAAAATACCAATAATCGCTACGACGATCATCAGCTCGATTAAGGTAAAACCTTGTTGTAATTTAGTGTATTGAGTTTTCATGAGTATCCTGACAGTGAAGTTAAATAATAGTAATTGAGCTAAGTTTTTGGTGCGTGATGATACAGGTATATTTTTGTGTGCTAAAGGTAAATGCCACTAGACTACTGCGGGTTTAGATAATTCAGGCATAGCTTAATAGATAGCCGTCTGTTGTGCTATCCGTAAAAACACCTAGAACAGAAAAATACGCTGATTCATAGTCTTATATTACCTTCGCTCACTATGTGCATTCAGTAGTTGTATAGTACTGGGCTGATAGGATCGTTCAGAGACTTAATCAGATTTATAAATGTATTAGTAAGCTGTTGTTTAACGGCTTTTGCTTGCTTAAAGCCTGTTATTAATAAGCTTTTGCCGCTATAATTGCCGATTATATTAATCCAGTTTATGAGTATGCATGGATATTAAAGACTATATGCAAGGCTTAGGCTTGCAAGCTAGAGCTGCTGGTCGCGTTATCAGTCGCGCAGATACCAGCAAAAAGAATCAGGCATTATTGGCGATTGCTGAAGCATTGGATAAACAACAAGCGTTGTTGATAGCAGAAAATCAGAAAGATTTGGATGCTGGTAAGCTTAATGGCTTAGATGCAGCTTCCCTCGATAGACTGGCTTTAACCCCTATTAGTATTCAAGCCATGATAACTGGCTTAAAGCAAATTGCAGCTTTGCCTGATCCTGTCGGTGAAATTAATCATCTGAGTTATCAACCTAGTGGCATACAAGTCGGACAAATGCGTGTGCCTTTAGGCGTTATTGGCATCATTTATGAATCTCGCCCTAATGTGACTGTCGATGCGGCTGCTTTATGCCTTAAATCGGGTAATGCTTGTATTTTAAGAGGCGGCTCTGAATCAATACATTCAAATCAGGCGATAGCTGCATGTATTAGTCAGGGCTTGATTGCTGCGGGTTTACCAGTTACGGCGGTTCAGATTGTTGAAACAACTGATAGAGCTGCGGTAGGTGAGCTAATTACTCTGCAACAGTATGTGGACGTTATCGTGCCGCGTGGTGGCAAAAGTTTGATAGAACGTATCGCTAATGATGCCACTATTCCAGTTATAAAACATTTAGATGGTATTTGTCATGTTTACATTGATGACATGGCTGACATCAATAAGGCTGTCGCTATTGCCGTTAATGCTAAAACTCATCGTTATGGTGTTTGTAATGCCATGGAAACCTTACTGGTCGCTGAAAGTATTGCTGTACAAGTGCTGCCTTTATTAGCTGCTAGTTATCTCGAAAAGGGCGTTGAATTACGCGGTTGTCTTAAAACCTGTTCCATCATTCCTCATTGTGCTAGAGCTAGCGAAGATGATTGGAATACGGAATATTTAGCACCGATTTTAGCGATTAAAATTGTCCATGATTTAGATGAAGCCATCGCCCACATCAATCATTATAGTTCTAGCCATACTGAGGCTATTGTTACCGAAGATTACACTAAAGCAAGGCGTTTTCTGCGTGAAGTTGATTCTAGCTCAGTGATGGTTAATGCCTCTACGCGTTTTGCAGATGGTTTTGAATATGGTTTAGGCGCAGAAATTGGCATTAGCACTAACAAACTTCATGCGCGTGGCCCTGTGGGCTTAATTGGGTTAACGTCGCTTAAATACATCGTTCTAGGTGACGGTCATATCAGGCAATAAATGATAGATATTTATATCGTTCAAACGTTCTGCGTCATTACCATTAAATTAAACGTTAATGTAGGTCGATTACTATACTGTGTTAGGTTGGCAAGCTAGATGATAGGAATATTTGGCGGCACTTTTGATCCTATCCATTATGGTCATTTGCGGTCAGCACTTGAGGTTAAAGAAGTTTTTGGTTTAACAAAGCTGCTGTTAATTCCTAGTGCACAACCACCGCATAGAACGCAACCTGAAGCGACCGCAACACAGCGCTTACAGATGTTAGAATTAGCAGTGAGTAATCATTCTGAACTCAGTGTCGACGCCAGAGAGTTAGCTCATGACGGGCCTTCTTATATGGTTGATACACTCGCATCTTTAAGCGAAGATTATCCGCAAGAAAGTTTGCTGCTGTTTATTGGTAGTGATGCGTTTAAATACTTAAGCCATTGGCATCAATGGCAACGTATATTTGATTTGGCGCATATTGTAGTGCTGACTAGGCCAGGCACAGAAATAGATCACTTAGAGGCTTTTTTTAAGCAGCGACTTTGTCAACAGTTAACAGAGTTGGCAAGTACTAAGGCAGGTAAGTTATACTTTCAACCAGTTACCTCGCTTGATATTTCGGCTACGGCTATCAGGCAGAAGATTATTAATCAACAGAATCCGGGCTTTTTACTGCCCGATATGGTGTTAGCTTACATTAAGCAACATCAGCTTTACCAGAGACATTGATCTCATTACCTACTAGGAATTTGAATGCAAGCAGAAGCAATTTTAAAAATCGTCGAAACTGTTTTAGACGAACGTAAAGGCCATAATATTACAACACTTGATGTACGTGGAAAAACCAGTTTTACCGATTATATGGTCGTCGTTACCGGTACTTCAGATAGACATTTAAAATCTATGTGTGATTATGTGGTTGACGAAGTCAAAAAACAGGGTACAAGACCTTTAGGAATAGAGGGTGATTTAGGTTCAGATTGGGTGTTATTAGATTTGGGTGATGTCATTGTTCATGCTATGACCGCTCAGGCTAGAGGTTTTTATCAGTTAGAAAAACTATGGTCTATCGAAGGTGATGCTACAAATTCAGAACAAAATTCAGGCGAATTAATCGACTGATATAAGAAAAATCACACAGGACTTCAAATCTTTGTGGCAATTAATCAAATAGTAATGGGAAATAAATGAACAGTAATACATTAAAAATCTTATGCTTCGCCTTTTTGATGTTACCTGCTGGTGCCTATGCCAGCGAAGTTGCCAACCTTTTAAGTCCTGCTAAACCCTTAAATATCACCGATCATTTTGTTGGTTATCTAGCTATTGGTGTTACTGTCTTAGCTTACATTGCTGCCATGTCTGAAGAGGTTCTTTCTCTTAGAAAATCTAAGCCTATGGTGATGGGTTCCGCCATTATCTGGTTTGCTATTTGTATTTATTACGCACTACATGGAGAAGCTAAGGTTGCTGCGGTTGCTTTTGAAAGTAACTTGTTAGCCTATATTGAGTTGTTTTTATTTATTCTGGTATCTATGACTTACCTGAATGCCATGGAAGAACGCGGTATTTTTGATGCACTTAGAATTTGGCTGCTTAATCGACAATATAGTTATCGGCAGTTATTTTGGATTACTGGTGGCTTGGCTTTCATACTTGCTACGGTCATTAACGGTATGGCAGTCGCTTTATTATTAGGTGCTGTAGCAGCAGCGGTTGGTAAGAAAAACAAAGACTTTGTTGCTTTGGCTTGTGTTAATATCGTCATAGGAACGAATGCCGGCGGCTCTTTAAGTCCTTTAGGTGGTATTTCTACTTTGTTTGTTTGGCAAAACAAAATTATGCCTTTTTATGAGTTTTTATTTTTAGCCCTTCCTTGTCTAGTTAACTTCTTGCTGCCTGCTGGCATCATGCATTTTTTCGTACCTAAAGAAACGCCTGCCGCCTCTACCAGTACAATCTGGCTGCGCCGAGGTAGTAAGCGCGTTATTTTTCTATTCATAGTCACTCTAGTTATTACCGTTTGGTCTAATATTGTTTTAGAGCTTCCACCTGCTGCTGGCATGATGGCAGGGCTGGGTTTATTACAATTTTTTAGTTTTTATTTAACTAAAACCGCTCACGAAATAAAAAGTGAATTTGCTCATGTTTATCAGCTCTTTCAAGTGGAAATTCCGAGTATAAATCGAAGACAAGATTTTGATATCTTTAAAAATATTGGTACGGTTGATTGGGATACATTGCTATTTTTTTATGGTGCCATGATGATGATTGGTGCTCTAAGTTTTATTGGCTATTTGGACGTTATTGCTCACTTTCTATTTGGGCAAATTAGCCCGACTTTAGCCAATATCATGATTGGTTTGTCTTCGGCTTTTGTTGATAACGGTACTTTAATGTTTGCGGTTTTAAGCATGCATCCAGATCTACCTGTTGGTCAATGGTTATTGCTCACTTTAACTTTGGGCGTAGGCGGCAGTTTATTGGCTATAGGCTCAGCGCCGGGTGTAGCTTTGCTAGGTCAAATCAAAGAAGGTTATACCTTTGCTTACCACATGCGCTGGATGCCAGTCATATTGCTAGGTTATTTCGCCAGTATCGCTATGCATTTTTGGATAAACGCTCGATATTTTTAAGTGTTTAGTTTTCTGCTCACGATTTTTAATTAATTGTAATCATTAGGTCTGTTTTAATGTCATCTCACACACAACATCAAAATAAAAAACAAATCGCTAGTCTTGCTATGGGCGCAATAGGCGTAGTTTTTGGTGATATTGGTACTAGCCCCCTTTATGCGCTCAAAGAAGTCTTTCTAAGTGGATTGACCATTGATAAGTTGCATGTGTTTGGTGCTTTGTCTTTAGTTTTTTGGACGCTCACTCTCGTGGTCACTATCAAGTACGCGATATTTATTATGCGAGCTGATAATAAAGGTGAGGGTGGCATTATGGCATTAACCGCGCTCGCTTTAGAAGGCACTAAAGGTGAACATGGTAGCGCTAGAAAAATTAGCTTTATTATTACCCTAGGCTTATTGGGTACGGTGCTATTTTACGGTGACAGTATTATTACCCCTGCTATCTCAGTTTTAAGCGCCATCGAAGGTCTGCAAATTGTTGCCCCTCAGTTAGTTGAATATATCGAACCTATTACTATTGCAGTGCTAGGCTTGTTATTTGTCATACAATCTAAAGGCTCTGGCAAGATGGGTATAATGTTCGCGCCTATTATGTGTATTTGGTTTACCTTACTTGCCGTCATGGGTGTCATGAACATTGTTGAAACGCCCGAAGTGTTGATGGCAATCAATCCGTATTATGGCGTATCTTTGTTGATTGAATATGGCTGGCATAGTTTCTTTATCATGGGTGCTGTTGTGCTTGCTATTACTGGTGCAGAAGCATTGTATGCAGATATGGGTCATTTTGGCTTGAAGCCGATACGTTATGCATGGTTTGGTTTTGTATTTCCATCCTTGTTGCTCAATTATTTCGGGCAAGGTGCCTTATTAATTCAGCATCCCGAAGCCATAGAAAATCCCTTTTATTTATTAGCACCTACTTGGGCACTCTACCCATTATTGATATTAGCGGCATTAGCCACGGTCATTGCCTCACAAGCCGTTATATCTGGCGCTTTTTCCATGACTAGACAAGCTGTGCAGTTAGGCTATTGTCCACGCGTTACTATATTACATACCTCAGGTCAGGAGCGTGGTCAGGTTTATGTTCCTGCGGTTAATTGGTTATTAATGGTCGCTGTTTTTATATTGGTACTTAGTTTTAAATCATCGACCGCTTTGGCCTCTGCTTATGGGCTTGCTGTAACAGGTACTATGTTGGCCACAACCATATTGTCCTTCATTGTCATTGAAGCCTTATGGCAATGGAATAAATATACTAGCGTAGCATTCTTAGCAATTTTTTTAACGGTAGATACAGTATTCATCTCGTCTAATAGTTTAAAGATTCCAACCGGTGGTTGGTTGCCTTTAGTAGTTGGGGCAGTATTATTTCTAATATTAACAACCTGGATTAAGGGCAGGGCTTTATTAACCGAATATATGGACGAAAGAAAAATCTTATTTGAAGATTTAGAAGAAAAAGTTAGTGCTAAGCTAGCTAAAGTTGAAGGAACAGCCATTTATTTGACTAGAAGCTTACACGGTGTGCCTCAAGTCTTACTGCATAATTTAGAACATAATCATGTTTTGCATGAACGTATTATTGTTTTAACTATAGTGACGACCAATGAACCTTATGTTAGTGAAGAAAATCTTGTTAAAATTAGAACTTTTGGTAAAGAACGTAATTTTTACAGAATAAAGCTATATTACGGATTTAAACAAACTGCGGATGTCCGTCGTGCTTTAGAATTATGCGCTAAAGAGGGTTTAGAAATTAACCCTAAAAATGCTTCTTTCTTCATTGGTAGCGAGCAATTATCTTTTAGAAATAAAAGCCCTATGCCAAAATGGCGTAGAGCTTTATTTCGCTTCCTGTTTCATAACTCAACTAGCGCTATAGATTTTTTTAAAATACCGGTAGACCGTGTTGTTGAATTGGGTATTCGTATAGAGTTGTAGCTTGTATTTTTTAGAGCGAAGGATATCTACACAAGTAATTGTTATCAATTCCACGGAAGAAAATAATATTCTGGTGATGGCAGTAAGGGCGTATTGCATACGCCCTTATCAAATGTCTTATAACATGGAGTTCTCTAAAAAATAATGAACCTGTGGTCACTGAGCGTAAACCTAAGCGACCTCGCGTTGGGCGCCAGCTATTAACTGAACATTTGTCCATTGATAATAATCCGTTTGAAAACGTAATCCGCCCGAACGCGCTAGGAAAAAAACTGGCTATTTGCAGGTTCAGAACGTGTTGGTCTAAAAACTGCTGTTATTCAGCGCTTACAGGGTACCGCGAAACTGATTGGATTAACCCCTGAGGTTTAGCTAAAAGATACTTTTGAAAAATTGCCGACTTGGCCGAATAGTCGTATTGATGAATTACTGCCGTTTCCGGTTTTAACTAACTCTAAATCACAGTAATTTTAAAGGTGTGCTGTTGTGCTGATTGTTTACTATAAAACGAGTCTTTATATATCTCTGTTTACAGGTCTATACTCTGCACGAAACTCTCTTTTTTAATATTAATAATAGGCTTTGGTTTAATGCAGTCAATGTTTTTCGAACTCATTAATTAAAAGCATCATCTAAATTGGTTGTAAACATATCTTCAATTTTAATTTCTAAACTGTAAGCGCTCAATAAACCGCGTACTTCCCCTACTCATCAAAATGGCTATTTTTAAAATTCCACGGCAACAAGGCTTCAAGCTTTTCTACCGTATCAACA
>Ga0214165_1001461_pt1 | contig 12794 bp, 10 predicted proteins | sample TroBogypolimnion_34_FD_153004 | JGI IMG/M metagenome (GOLD analysis project Ga0214165, IMG submission 153004) | Freshwater microbial communities from Trout Bog Lake, WI - Practice 03JUN2009 hypolimnion v3 | ecosystem: Environmental > Aquatic > Freshwater > Lake > Hypolimnion/Profundal zone ... | reverse complement strand
CTATTGCTGTAAGAGCAAATGCAGAGCTGTTAGTGCCGGCAGCTGCAATGCCGCCTGATTGAGCGTCACCTACCCACCCAGCGCCGCCGGCGCCGACGGTGATGGGATATCCAGTTCCTCGCATAATCGGAACAGAAGCAGCGTATACCAACCCACCTGCACCGCCTCCGCCTCCGTAACGGCCACCGCCGCCTCCTCCTGCGATAATTAAGCACTGCAATACTGAAGTTGGCATCGAAAAGAAAAATGCTTGATTAATTCCCATTTAGAATCCGAACTCGTCCATGTCATCATAAAATGGAACGGGCGGCATGATTACATGAACTCGTAGCCTATGGGCGCGGGCCTGACGAATCATATCAGCAGTTCCTTTGCTAACACCATCCCAAATTGCTATCAGAGCGTCACTATATTCCGCCATTTGTCGGTTACGAATTGGACCAGCAGCGAATTTTAGGTTAACCCAATCGGCAGGGAATACCTTTACTGGGATCCCAAATGCTGCTGCCGCTTGTTCCCCAAGTGCATCTACGCCTCTGGCACCACCGGATACAACTTCTGTAATGATCCACGGAGCTGAAAAGATTGCGTCGTGGACTTTTTGGTAGTCGGTAATTTCACGAGACCCAGCTACTATTGTTTTCATATACTATGTCAGTCCGCCACCGGTAATAACAGCCTCCGTTGCTGATACATAATACACTGTTGCAATTCCACGTTGTGCGAGTGCGCGGTTACCTATTGTCGCAGTGCCGACTAACCAGAGAGTTAATCCAGAACCGGAAGTTAATGTTATACTAGCTGCGCTATTGTTGTAAATGGAGAAACAGTCTCCTGCTGCAAATACACTAGCCGGAATCGTAACTCCGGCTGCAATGACGATCGTTTTACCTCTGTCTGCAAGCACTGCTGTTGTGCTGCTAGATGCTGGAGAAGAGCGTAACCGATCGACGAATGCCGTAGTTGCTATATTCGTAGTAGCATCTCCGTACGCTTGAGTAGTTGCTGTAACAGCTTGCCATGATGGTGCTGTAGTAGTGCCAGTCGATGTTAACACATACCCAAGAGTTCCGGCAGCAAGGAACGACGTCGCGCCAGCGGCGGTTTGATATGGCATACTACCAGCAGTTCCGCCAGCTAGATTGGAGACTGTGCTGACTGACAGCGCTGACTGGTTCAACCAGGTTGGAGCACCAACGCCACCAGAAATTAATATTTGGCCTGCTGTACCGGTCGCCGAAAACGCAGTAGTACTCACTGCAGACTGATAGTGAATCTGACCAGCGGCACCTCCGGTTATATTGGTCGCAGTTGTAGCTGAACTAACGGTTAGATTAGAAGCCGATACCCAAGTTGGAACACCAGTCCCACCTGATGCAAGCAGTTGCCCGGTCGTGCCTACAGCGGTAAATCCAGACACATTCGTAGCCGATTGGTAATGCACTTCGCCAGCTAGTCCACCAGCGACGTTGGTAGTTAATCCTACTGTTAATGCAGACGGAGACGTCCAAGTTGGGGCACCGACGCCGCCCGACGTTAGAAACGAACCAGCTGTGCCTACTGTAGAAAAACTAGTTATATTTACAGCCGATTGGTATAAGATCGCACCAGCAGTTCCTCCGCTAAGAGCTATCGCTGTCCCCATCCCATCAAGGATATCGAACATATTGTTATTCAACAACTGGTAAGCAAGAGCGTCTGGCAGTTGCTGAATAGAAGCGTTAGGAAAGGCTACCAAACCCTTTAATGTGGACCGACGAGCGACAGCGCCGGGTACGTTTACAGCTGTAGATATGTCTGGTGCGCCGCCTGGGTTAGCGTTTATTGTCAAGTAACTCATTACAACTCGGAAGGAATTGAAAGTAGACGAGACAACGGACGTTACTGAATACACAGTAGTAGTACCAATATCTACACCGGCAGTATCTAATACAAGTATATCCCCAACTGCTACTTGAGATCCTAAGTACGTTCCAGAACTATCCGAGAACGCGAAGGTTGCGTTCCACGAGGTCTTTGCACCTGCAGAGACGTCCGCCAAATTCGTCGCGCTGAGTACGACTTTACCGTTAAATTTTGGCAATGACATAAGAAAACTCGTTTAAAGGGGGTATTATATACTTATCGAAAATTTAGCAAATGCAGCTACACAGCGTCGCATTTTTTAGCGATTTCGCTGCACATGTTGCACTTCCAGCAGTCAAATTTACAATTTTGCAATTTTTTCAGAAATACGTCTACCTTGCGCTTTTCCAACCCGCCAAGCAACTTAGTGAACGGGTCGTCGATCAGCTTCCGTTCGTTAAATGCTTTGATGATAGATAACGTGTTGAAAAATACTGATTTGCTTTCACGACCGTGCATCTTAAACACGTTGATAAATTGTGCATAGTGAGCAATCTGAGAATAGAATGACGGAATCGAGGCAGTTCGCAAGATATATTCACTAGAGGTATGATCTTTGATGATGCACGACGCGGTTGGTTTCATGGAGGAATTGAAGTATGCCGGATCTCGCTCAGTTCGCAGGAAGTTGTAGTTATAGTGATCTTCCTGTACCGTGCAGTAATTATCGCACATTTCGTTGTACAGCAACGACAGATACAGCTTTTTGCCAAGCTTTTCTTCCATGGCAGTAGTTGCAGCTTTGATCGATGTCAATCGGTCAGTATTCCGGATTAAGTTTCTGTCCAAGTTGATATAATCAAAACCATCAGCAAACAGCTTTGCTACCTCTGCTGGTTCACTAACTTTCCGCAGAATCGTGTTCTTGACAAATAGTTTTGGAAACTCCTGCTTAATACCAAAGTGGAGCCAGGTTGTAAATGGAATAGTTACGTTCGTAACACCAGCTTCGTATAGGGGGCGATAGCTTTTGCAGAATAGTTGGTAATTTTCCCAAGATGGGTTGACAATTGTGTTGTTGAACGTAGCAGAGACTGGAATTCCAGTCTCTCGTCCGATATGCATTGCGTTTTGGTGAACGATTGCCACTTCTTCCGGTACGATGATTCCACCCATCGCATCGCTACCGAACGGGCGCACGCGTGATGTGAAATACAGGTCAGAAATCAAATGGCGACACTCTGTTAACGTTGGAATCACCCTTTCTGTGATTTCAGCAGGCGTGAGACCCGGCCAGATTGGCACAGAAAATTTAACACCAGATAGCATATCAGTTAACCGCGATTAGATGATCGTCGCGAATTTTTTCGAGGTTGAGGTGCAGCTGGGTGTTTTGAGCAACAGCCGAAGCAATAATTCGCTCAACTGTACCATCCGGCAGTGTGGTGAGTGTTTCAAACACACCCTTACCAATTGCACCAGTTGAAACCAAATCTGCAAGAACGTTACGGGAAAGGCGCTTTTCCCAGTATTCTGCTTCACCAGCATTACGGAATTCTTTGGACGTGATCTTTTCAATCACTACTGTATCTCCACCCATTTGTTTGGAGATCTCAGCAAGTGCGTCGTCGAATACTTTAATTTCACGATCGACTAGAGCGATCTGATGTTGCTTGCGGTTAAGTTGGAATTGTAAACGTTGAATTTCAACTTCACGAAGACGTGCATGGTACGGACCTTGTGGATATGGTTCATTCTCGTCTTGTAATTGCTCAATCTTGATTTTCGTCTCTTCTTCGTCTAACATCGCAGATGCCTTGTTTTCCATCCGGGTGCGGATTTCGATCACAATCTGCTTGATCTTACGATATGGAGTGATGTGATCATTAACGACAAAGTGCTCAATCTGAAAGTCCGACATCGATTGTTCGACGAAGCTTTCAATCTGTAAGAATAGATCCATTTGGGTGCCTTTTAGCAATCGTACAACAACTTCTCTGTAAAAAAGATGTCGAGTTCGTCATTACTTATGGCACTCGAAATTTGGGTCACGTAGAGGGTACTTGTATCACTATCGAGATATCCAAGACGAAGCGCATCTGCAATGTACTGTGTAGCTAGCCACTGCCGGGTTGCGAGGCGCTGAGCGTTTTGCGCGTCCGAGTAACGAGTAAACCAACGACTTGGCTTGGTTATATCGACTTCCATATTGACTACAGTAGTATACGGGTTCCATCCCACCTTCTGCTTTTGTCCATCAGGAAAATCAAGGAACTGCATTCCATCCATCACGTCTTGCGGAATTTCAACGCTGTAGTTGGGAAGGCCAACTGGAATAGCATCCATAATAAAGAATTTGTTGAATAGTGCACGAATTACCTGAAGCGTGTCTCCGTTGAATGTAACGTGATATCCGTCGTTTGCTTTTACAATGTACGACATGTTAGAATCCTTGCATCATTTGGCCAGATGACTGAGCCATTGCTAAGTCGGGTAAAGTGGTGATTGCTTCGCCCGTAAATGAGATTGTTTGGCACAATCCGTGCTGAGAGCCACCATAGCGACCCGACGTGTCGTTATACCCAGCCATCATGTAACCGTTTGTTGCGGATGTCACCGAGTGACTCTCGCCAAAGTTATAACCGTATGCAGTAGAGGTTGCAATTGAATTTACAGTGGTTCCGGTAATACCAACTTTCAAGTTGACGCCAATTCCAACAAAATAAGCAGTTGAAACGTCTCGTGCCATCCCACAAGGGATTTGCATTGCACCGACGTTCAGTGACGCATTCGCTATCGAGGTGGATACTGAGCTGCTTGCGTAGCTCAATACCTGAAATGTACTTGCAGCACCATCCATAAATCCAGCCATCTGAGCTGTGTTTAGACCTTGTCGAGTTGTTCCTGTTGCCGTCGACGACAGTGCACCATTGTTAACAGCCGTATCCGACGATAAATTTACTTTGAACCAATTTGAGGTGTCGGTGCCGCCTGTCCAACCAATCGATGCAGTACCCGCAAGTACCCACGCTTGTGTGTAAACTCCAACGTCTAACGACGTTGTCTTTGCGTACGCTCCGATTGAGAATGATGCTGCAGAGCTTTGGCCAACGTAGCTAAATTTGTTAAAGTTGGTTGCGTCATTGATCGAGTAGTAACCGTACATATTACCAGATAGTCCAGGGGTATACGACCGAGCATACCCAGTATCTGTAACGATTGAGCCTACTTGAGTGACAGTGTTGAACAGTTGCACTTGAGAGTGGATAGTGGAGTCTTTGTAACCTCCTTGTAGATATCCAGTAGACCGAACCGCGATACCGAGTGTACCGCTGTCTGCTCTGTGGCGGGTTTGAATTTTAAATACCATATTATGCTCCAGTTAGCATGAATGCAACATCAGCAAATGTTGCATCGACCGTTGCGTTTGCAGTAATGATCATTACGTCTGCTGCAGAGAATGTTAGAGCAGGAGTAGAGAATGTACCCGTCGTCGCGCCTGCCGCAAACGTAACTGAGCCGACACTGATACCATTTTTCAGAACAGTCATCGTGGTAGCTGCAGTAGCTGCAGTAACACACTTCGCATAGCTGCTGGAAAAGTTTGCTGGAAAGCCGATTGCACGTGGGAAAATAACCTTGACGAGAATTTCAGAAGAGAGTGGCTTACCGTTGATAAATTGCGCGATATCGAACGGAAGTGGATTCCACGAGTATGTGCCACCAGTCCACTGTAAATACGTATTTGCGACAGTAGGCGTGACAATGAATCCAGTTGCATTAGCTGCTGATTGGTAGGGTATTTGCAATGCTGCACCGTTAGCGATTGCGGTGGCGGTGTTGGCATAGCCAGAGATATTCATCGAATACGTACCACCTTGCACAGTTGCGTTTGGCAAAGTACCAGTTAGATTACCTGCAGGAATGCTTGTCAGTCCAGTAGCAGCGCCGGAGAACGATGGTGCTGTTACTACTCCGCCAAATTTAGCAGCACCGTCGCTGCTTCGAATTTCAGCGACAACAACAGGGGTAGTGGAGTTTGTAGCACCACTTTCGAATGTCCATCCATAATTGGCCGTGTTCTCGATGAAGCTACGTAGTGCCCATGTTGTAGCCAATGTACCGGCTGGTGCTGTGATGTTGCCAGTTGGTCCTTGGTTTACAACACCAGCTTGTGCCATGTACTGGGCCCAGGCGGTAAACGTCGAACTATTATACCAACTGATCCCCGAAGCTCCTGACGTTCCTGCTTTGTTTAGATAGATGATGGGGAGTTGAGCTGCACCCACAGTGCTGATCGACGAAGGGGTAATTGCACCGAGGGTCAATGTGATAGCTGGTGTCGTAGTGGCTGTTGCAACAGTTCCGGAAACACCGTTTGCTGTTACGATAGATACCGAGGATACAGTACCAGTTGCAGTTCCGGGGGTAAATCCAAGCGCAGTTGTTACTTGACTAGACGTTAGTGCGCCTGCGTACGTACTAGCTGATGTAAAAATTGCATTATTGCCGTATGTCCAAACCCCTTGTAAATTCATTCCAGCATTTCCAGCAAGCTGCTGGATAGCACCAACGGTCACTGGAACAGTTGGTGTGGAAGCAGACGAAAGGAACACAAGGGGGTTAGTAGTGATCGTATTAGCAGTTGGTGCTAGGGTGATACCATACGTGGTTGTATTGCCAGCATAATTCACTACAATTATCGACGAATCTCCTTGATAGACGTTAGTGCCACCAAACGTCGTGCCTGATGCGGCACCCACAGTCAACGCTCCAGTAGAGGACAATGTTGATCCAGCTACAGCACCAGTTGCAATAACTGATGTTGGCGTGATTGCGCCTAGTGTTAGCGTAATTGCTGGAGTAGTCGTGGCGGTTGCGATCGATCCTGACACTCCATTTGCTGTTACAATAGATGCTGATGTAACAGTGCCTTGACCTGGGGCAAACCCAAGCGCTGTTGTTACCTGAGATGATGTAATTGACCCACCGTATACACCAGTGATTGTTGTTGCTGTACCAGATACGTTACCGGTTAGTGGTCCTGAAAACCCAGTAGCTGTTACTATGCCTGTTACGTTTACGGCACCAGTGCCGATGGCCATAACTGCAGCATTTGCTACACCAATTGTTGTAGAGTGACCAGTTGGGGTGTTAATGAACCAATCTGTGGAACTGCTGTTAGGTCCGATCCACGCTACTGTATTTGCTGGTGGAGCCGTTCCAGCAAGCAACAATGCTGGAGCTGTTACGCTGCCGCCTGTTGTTATCCCATTCTTTACTTTGAAGTCTTTATTCGTTGCCATTATTGATTTCCCGATCCATCAATTCACATTAAGGTACTTATCGCACCATCAACATAACTTGATTCGTTCCACCCATGTTAGTCACTAAACTTGACCCACCGAGTGTGTACGTAATCCCATCCACATTCAATGTTGCACCAAGTGCGAACGGACCGCTGAAAAATTGAACTGTGCTGCTATTGATGTATGTCGTTACTACCCCAGTCGGACTAACTCCATACACAGAATACCCACAACAATCTCGCATGTAGTAATTATTGTTTGAAGTGCCTGTTATTGGATAGCCAATCGCTTGTTGCATACCAGGAAAGTTGGTGCTGCCATATACATTCGTATTCGCTTGCAGTGTAGTATAACACACTCCGCTCTGTTGGGTATCGCTAGTCAGGAACGTCGGCAGATCAGGCAGGTCTACCTTATAAACGAATGGTCCCCAGTTGTTCGAATTGTTTGTTAGTTGGTTGCCGTACATGTAACTCGTAAATGTAAACCCCTGTGTGTACCACGTATAGAGTGGTAGTTGATAACAGTCTGTATACACAGCAGGGCTTCCGTATGATATTCCTCTCCAACCCCACGAAGACGCTCCAATCGCAGCGGCTGGGTGGGTTCGGGCAATTAGCATCCATCCACCACCGTCAGTAACCATATCACAATACACTTGAACAGCCGTGCCAGTCGGTGACTTGACCCAGTACAACCCACTCACTGTCGTGCCAGTGAGTTGCTTAATCTGTAGAGCCGATGATCCAGCATTCGTTGCAGAAGAACCGTCACTCAACCCGACTCCGAGTTGCTGGGATCCGAACATGGTTACAGCCTGCATATCAGGTCACGTTACCGTTAATCACTGCAGTTGCAGCATCCATATACCAGATCGTTGCAAATCCGTGTGGGAGGATACTACGGTTGCCGGTGGTGTTTGTTCCACCGAGGTACATTGTTAATCCTGATGTTTGTGTTAGCACTACAGCTACAGTGTTGTTGTTGTATAGTGAATATGTATCACCAGCAGCAGAGACATTGACAGAAGTACTTGCTGTTACAACGTTGCACTTTCCACGGACCCACGTATTTGCAATCGGTGGGATATTTTTGAAACCTAGTTCATTACTTGCGCCATCTGTGATTACACCCGATGGGCTAATAATTAGTTGACGGGTAGTGGTGCCGCCGGCCGAATCTGTAATACCTAGCCAGTGAGAACCATCTCCGGATGTTCCGTACGCAACATAATTAGCTCCACTGTGGTTAACTATGACTCGACCTTGATCAAGTCCTGTGTTTGCATCTGCAAGTAGTAAAGTGGTCGCTGCAGTCGGAGAGGATGATATTCCATGTCCGAATACCGCACTACCAGTAGCACTGAGTGCTCCTGTTAATGTGAGACCAGCTACGCTAAATGTAGCTGGTACGCCTGCACTGATAATGTTAATGCTTCCGAGCGTATTAGCTAGTGTTACCCTGCCATCAGCCGTACCAAAGCCGACCCACCCACGCTCGACCGCACCGCTGTCCTGGAATGATACGTAGGCGTTCGTTGCAGTAAGTGCCCCAGTGGCTTTCATTAAGGTGGGACCTATGCTGCTAAGAGCACCTACAAAGGTGCCGGTATTCGCACTGATCGCGCCAGTTACTGCAAGGCCAGTAGTCGAGAATTTACCGATGACCGTTGACGTATCCGGGCCTAATGCATTCACCCCAATCGATAGCGAGGTGCTTGACGAAGAGATCTGTCCGCCGGCATATGTGCCAAGATGCACCGTGCTGGCTATGCCTTTAATGCCAAACCCTGGGTAGTAGCTATTCGTATCTCCTTCGATATACATCGTTGGATTTTGACCGAATACTCTAATTCCGGTATTGCCTGTAAACGTCGTAACCGGCGAGCTACCGTTGGCGGCGCCGGTTACGGTTAACTGGCCGTTTATAGCAGTCCCTGAACTATTAAACACTGCAGAGTTAGTTTGGAGACTACCGTCTGATGATTTAACAACAATACCAAACGTCCCTTGTACTCCTGTAGATGCCCCGTACGAAGCAAGCGCAGAATAATTAGCAGCCTCTTGGCTTAACTTGACTGCATTTGCTTGGTTTACAACATTAGCGCCAGTACTTGTGATAGCCTGAGCGGCTACTATACCGTTCTTTACTTTGAAGTCTTTATTTATTGTCATTTAGGTCACTCCTGCGCCGGTGATAACCCACACAGTAGATGATACTTTGCGTGCTGTCGCCATTCCCCACGATGCAAGAGTTCGCGTTCCGACGGTTGCTGTACCAGCTAAGTGGAGCGTATCGGTAGTGATAGCAATCGTTATTGCTGTAGCTGATACATTAGTAAACCCGATTACCGCTCCAACTGGAAATGCAACTGTGCCATTTGCTGGTATCGTGACGTTACCATTTGCATCAATACACTTGCCGCGATCAGACAATACCAATTGGTACGCACCTGCTTGTGGATTTGCTGCGACGTCTCTAAACTGATCAACAAACGCCGTCGTCGCAACATTCGTTGTAGCATCTCCATATACTTGTGTAACAAAAGCTAGCGTTACTACCGGAGTGGTGGTGCTTGTTGCGACAGAACCGGATGCCCCGTTTGCAGTTGCAACGGATACTGAGGTTACCGTACCTGCATTTGCAGTGTATCCACTTGGATTCGTCGCATTGTATGGAGTGAATGTTAATGCTGTGGTAACTTGAGCAGATGTTAAAGTTAGTGCACCACCCAGCGACAAGCTGCCAGAAGTGGTAACCGTACCTGTCAATGTTAGTCCGCTTACTGTGCCAGTACCACCGACGGATGTTACAGACCCGCCGCCCAGGCCTGGTGTAAACCCCAATGCTGTAGTAACTTGACTCGAGGTTAGTGTACCTGCGTACGTACTTGCTGCTGTTAAAATTGCATTGTTGCCGTATGTCCACGTACCTTGCAAATTCATTCCCGCGTTCCCGGAAAGGTGCTGAATAGCAGCTACCTGCACCGGTACTGCTGGGGTAGAAGCAGACGATAGGAATGCAAAAGCGTTTGTCGCAGATGTCACGGATGCGGGAATCAACGTAATACCGTACGTAGTTTGATTGCCGGGATAATTAACAACGATTGCGGAAGCGTATCCGGTATAGACTGCGCTACCACCAAATGTAGTTCCGCTCGTACTGCTTACTGTAAGTGCACCATTCACGGCAGCTGCTCCACCTGTTACCAGTCCACTCTTGACCTTAAAGTCTTTGTTCATTGCCACGATTCACATCTCCTCGATAGCAGATAGGGGTACTTATCACTGTACCCCCTATCTTAGTTACACCGTCAATGCTGTGTGGTACACTTTAACCGTCTTTGTCGTAGCTGCGGTTGCAGTAAACGTTAGTTGGAGCACGCCGGTAGTGATTACAGCATCGAACGTACCCAGTGCAGCAACGGAGGTTACTTCCCCATATTCCGTTTTGTACACTGTTGTGCCGTCGTGAATGACTAACATTTCAACAACATGGAACTGAGTATTGGTAGTGTCAACTACTTGTACCATATATTTCGCACTACGGAAGGTCGCGGTCGCTAGACTATCAACCACCGTTGTTGTTGTGGTCGTAACTGATGTTGTTGTGGTATCTTGGGTAACCGCATCAATCGTCAGTGCGCCAGTTAACGATCCACCAGCGATTGACAAGTACGATCCACCGCCTTGCTTGTTGTTAAATGTATTCCAGTCGGTGCTTGTTAAGTAACCGTTCGTTGATGTGCTTGCTGCAGCCATTGCAATGACAGGAGCTGATGCAGATCCAGTATTTGCAATCGGTGCAGTTACGCTGACTGATTGAACAGGTGCGCCTGCTGCGGTGATATAACCACTCGGATTCGTCGCATTGTAAGGTGTAAATCCAAGCGCTGTGGTGACATTGGCAGATGTAATGCTAGAGATGTAACCGCTTGGATTCGTTGCATTGTACGGCGTAAATCCCAGTCCAGTAGTGATCTGGCTCGATGTTAGGGTGCTTGCATACACCCCTGTAATCGTAGTGGCTGTACCAGTCACGTTACCAGTCAATGAACCTACGAAGCCAATCGCAGTCAATATGCCAGTACTTGGTACAAATGACAACTTGGTGCTTGCTGTGTGAATGGGCATATTACCAGTGGCTGCTGTAACCATCGTTGGATATACAGCAGTCGCTGTTGCAGTATCGTCCGTAACAGCGACGCTGGTAGTCGAACCGGCTGCAACAGACGATGAATTAACCCAAGTTGGGGCTCCAGTGCCGTTCGACGATAACACTTGACCAGAAGTACCGGCCGCGCTAAATGCTGTCGTACCTGATGCAAATTGATACAGAATAGCTCCAGCGACACCACCGGCAACATTAGTTGCTGTAGTTGCTGTAGTTGCGTTACCAGATAGCGCACCAGTAAACGTCGTTGCAGTAACACCAGTTAGTCCTAGTATTGTGGTTGCAGTGGTACCTAGTGCTACTGCAGTAGTTCCGAGTGTGACGCTAGCATTTGTTAGTGCAGTATTTGGGATGCCAGTGAAATTAGTACCTGTAAACGTCGGGGCTGCGCCACTATTGATACTCTGTGGTAGCGATAGCGTGATACTGCCTGTAGATGCTGAAATATTAACCTGGTTTGCTGTGCCCGCAAGTGCCGTGACGCCTGAATTTGCAACAACGTTGCCAGTGATTGTAATGCCTACGCCAGACGAAATTGAACCGGCTCCGGAGAATTGTGAGAATGAAATACCAGTCGTACCAACGGTCGGATTAGCAACTGTTTGTGTCCAACCTGTGTCTAGGTTTGTAGCACCATTACTAACATACATTGTGGCATTGTTTAATTCAGCAGATTGGTCTGCGTCTGTGGCGCGAGTTAGCACCCAGTTTGTGGATGCACTACCGATTGTTGTAACTGTGTAGATACCATTCTGTAGGTTAGTGGCTTGGTTCTTGACCAAGATGCGGTCGTTTAGTACAGCCGTGTATCCATCAATTGTGAATGCAGCTTGTGTGGTTGAGTTGGTTAGTGTTGCACCAACTCCAGCAGTACCGTTTGTGTATGTTGCGGATAGAGTTGCCGCGGAAGCTGCTGCAACTGCATTTTTCCAAGTTAGCCCCGCCACAGCAGCGTCGACGTAACTCTTCGGAGTAGCATCGCTACCGTTTACCGGTGTCGGTAATCCCGTAACTGTGTGAGTACCGTCCATTGTAATGGTACCTGTCATCGAGCCACCGATCAGAGGTAAATCTGATGAAGCGTGGCCAGTCAAGGTTCCAACAAACGTAGTTGATGTAACCGAAGACAACCCAGCTACAGTAGCATTGATTGATCCAAGCACCATGGTGGTAGAACCAAGTGTTATCGTGTTGTTCGTTAGAGCTGCGTTTGGGATGCTAGCAAAGTTTGTGCCAGTTAGGGTCGGAGCTGATGAGTAACTAGGGGTAGCGCCACCTACTAATACTCCAGTACCCGTTGCTAGTAGTGCTGTAACACCTGCAGCAGTTTGATAAGGAATTGAACCGGCTGCACCACCAACGAGGTTAGTGGCATTAGTGGAATTGGTCGCATTTGTGACAGTTAGTCCAGCTGGACTCGACCAAGTTGGAGCACCTGCTCCATTTGTTGTTAGTAGGTAACCAATT
>Ga0214165_1001456_pt1 | contig 12806 bp, 5 predicted proteins | sample TroBogypolimnion_34_FD_153004 | JGI IMG/M metagenome (GOLD analysis project Ga0214165, IMG submission 153004) | Freshwater microbial communities from Trout Bog Lake, WI - Practice 03JUN2009 hypolimnion v3 | ecosystem: Environmental > Aquatic > Freshwater > Lake > Hypolimnion/Profundal zone ... | reverse complement strand
CACCATCCAAAAATGGGGCAACCGCCAATACACGCGTCGTATTGGGAAGCGGCTGCGGGAAGCTGCGCTCTGGCATTCCGGGCGCAACGGGCAATTCCAAGTGGATACCTTCAATAGACAACCCTGCCGGGACCTGCCATTTCGCATTTTTCAGAGCGTTGGAATGACCTGCCCAAGACTTCAGCTCTGCTGGAAAAAGCCCAACAAGATCACTGGTGAGCTTCTGGACTCCCTCGATAGCCTGAGGCGACGTTTTGTGCCCTCTGGTCACATCTTCTGCAGTTTTCAGTACAAGGCCCATGTCCCAAGACGTATCCAGCGTTAGGTTGCGGCTACCGAGCATGAAAACCCAGCGTTCCCCCTGTGGACCTTCCACCGCAGGAACATGGCGAACCAACGCAAACTTGGGATGCCAGGATTGGCCCTTGTACGCCTCTTTGGACCCCTCGTCCCACGGCACCTGCAGTAGGAATTGATCTAGCAGCGCAACAACAGCCGGTGGATTCCTGGGCATGACCAAACGGCCACTTTGAAGCACAAAGTGCACCTTGCCACGCAATTCCGTCAGCGCACGAGCAAACGCGACCTTCGACCCGGAGCCCGTCTCATCTTCCTGCCCACTCAAGGCCAGAAGCACAGCTGCCAATACCGACGTATGCGCCGAATAAGTGGACAGCACGGCGCAGTCAGTCTTCCAGCCCACTGGAGGTCGCAAATGATCCAGTTGCGAGAGGTGAGAAAGATGGGAAGGCACCTTCATTGGAGCGACCTGTTTCATGGCGTCTCCAAGTCATTCAGCAAGCGACGGACGTTGCCCCAGCGAAAATGCAAGGGCTCCGCCAATGGGTGCTCATCCGCGCTCCACTCTGCTCTTCTATTCTGCCCACCCAAATTGTTCGCCAACCTTGCACGAGCGCCCTTGCGACGAACTTCGGCCGTGCGGTATACGTCTTGGAGGCTATCGACCCGTTGAGGGCCAGAAGCCAGCCACTTTTGCGTCTCCGTCAGAACATCCAGCAGATAGCCAGGCAAACCAGGCGTCATCACATTCAAGGCCGGCAGGTCAAGCTTTATTGCCTCCGTTCCCTGATCTGAAATCATCTTCGCCAAATCATCACGATGCCGCGTTGTCCGCTCTCCGCCATCTTTCGCCTTAGCACTTTCAACAAGTGCCGCATACGCAGCGCGACCCACGCCTGCCAGCGCAGCAGCTTGCTTCGCGATGGTCAGGGCTACTTTGTCTTCGCGGTCGGCCACATCCTTCACCAATCCGGCCCAAGGCACAGCAACGCTCTTCACCGATAGCCGGGAGTCAGCAATTCGTGCCAATAAACTCTGTTGCGACTGCGAGCCGGTACCGCGACAAACACCAATCAAATGCTTGCGCAGAAATGTTCGCTCCAAGGCCGTCAGGTTGAAGTCCATGGCCTCGCCAGACTTCAAAAACAAAGGTGGCGCTGTCGGAACACTTGCAAACACGGCATGCGCCTCGTCTTCTAGTGACTCACCGTCGTCTGTTCGATGACGTCCTGCCGTGGCTTTAGCCATGGAAGCTATCTTGTTGAGAACTTCGCCGCGTGAACTGACAACCCCGTCTGGCCGCGGATGCAAGATATGCCAGCGGGACAGCGCTGTCCAATAAATCATGGATGCAGGTTGAACGGGTAAGCGGTTCGGAATGGAGCCGCCAATCACGCCATTACCTTTGTCTGCCCCCAAGTTCAACTGCCATGTTAGAGCCAGTTCCAATTTGCGAAGCTGTTGCGGATTCCCCAGTGCAGCCTCCATGAGCCATGGCACAAACAAGGCATAGCGCATTCGGGTGTGCAGCACAGAGGTGCCTGGAAAGAAGCGGTCGGAAAATGCCTGGTGCAGACTCAGAAAACCAATTTCGTCGCGCACACCAAGCTGTTCGTTCTTTAGAGCCGCCTCGGCACTGGCGACTGCCCGACGCGACAGCATAATCCAGCCAATCATGGTCTAGGCACCTTTGAGTCTTTGAATTGAATAATCATGTTTCACTCGGCCAGAATGCAGCCAGTGGCTTGAACTGTGGATTCCCAAAGGGTAGCTTCAGATCAATCATTCTCGTCTGCACATGCGCGGTGGCAGAGGCGACCCAATCTTGTACCAGTCCAGCCGATGGACCAGGTCCCACGGGGTCCGAACGAAGAGAGCAAGCGCGCAGTAGTCGCATGATCTCCCAATCCTTTTTGAACTCAAACGAATCGCCATTCGCACTCACGCCCGCAACAACTCGGCATCCAGGCATAGTGGCGCCCGTGATGCGGCTTGAAATTTCCACCACAAATAATGGTGACTCCAGTCCATCAATTACACAAAACGCCCCTAGCATTCGCTCAGATTGATGTAAAGCCTTTTCCATGAGTGGATGTCCTACGCCCATCAATTCACCTTCACTCGGGCTGGCTTTTCGATCAAAAACAAGATCTCCGTATGACTTCCTGATTGCATGGGTGGTAAGCCACTCTTCAGGTGTCTTGAAAGACAGAGAAAGTCCGTCGACCTTTGGCCGTCTTTTGTTGGCAACCAAGCAGTTCTCAAAGAATGGCAGTAGGTCGGGCAGGTCCAAAGGAGGTACGTCCTTCAGGTCTGAAAGGTCAAAGCTCTGCGCATGGCCCACAAGATCCTGAACGGCCTTGATCGCCGACTCACCCCCCAAAGTTCCGCTGTTGAGGTCAAACCACTCACCCAAACGCTCCCGATCAACGCCCACTGCACCGCTGAAAAGACCCTCAAATAGATTCGCGCTACTCATCCCAAGAACGAGTTGCATTAAGTCCTCGGGCTCATCCATCGCAGACCCGATTGCGCGCATGATGCTATTCAACTTGCTTTCAAGCTTTTCCCAAATCATCGATTCAACCGTCTCTGGATTCCGTAGCGAGACCACCCGTACAGGCTTTGTTTGGCCATATCTGTTAAGTCGCCCCACCCGTTGGTGAAGACGCATGGGATTCCAAGGAAGGTCAACGTGAATCAAAGCGCTGCAGCGCTCCTGAAGGTCAATTCCCTCACCGCCAGCCTCTGTGGACACTAGAAACCTGAGCCTCCCAGCATTGAATGCATCACAAGTGTCTTCTCTTCGAGCGGCCAATGGGGCAATACGTCCATCGGGATGACGAACATTTTCCAACCTGTTATCGCCATTCATGAAACCAACAGATTCCCTTCCAAAGCGTTCCATCAGAGCGGCGACAACGAGCGCCTGTGTTCTCTTGTACTCAGTGAACAACAACACTGGTTGGTCGGGGAACCTGCTTCCGATGATCTCCATGACTTTGGCAACCCTGGTTTCGCTAGTCACATCCCGACCAGCTGCCAACAGGTCATCCAAGTAATGGCCTTCGTCTTCCATTAATTGAATGCGACTCCGCTTCTCATCACGAAGCCACTCCTCAAAGACTCTTGCACCTTCATCAGCAGCAGGGTCATCGGTCTGACTTTCAAGTTCAGCCCTAGTCTGCGCGGCAAGAGAGACGAGTCGGCCACGTCGAGTGTCCAGCGCCGACAAGACGGCAGCTACTGAACTTGACGCCAGCTTTTGCAGCGCAATCAAAACCAACATGACTTGACCGCCTTCAACCTTACCCAGACTTGATGCGTAGGCCTTGCCTGTCATGATGAAGCTTGACATTAGCTCGTAAAACGTCTCTTCCGCCGGGGAGTATGTGAATTTTTCAGGGTACTGTTCGATCGGCATGAAAAGCCGGTTGCCCTTCATATCAGTAGCCTTCTGCTTAGCGTTTCGAATTAGGAACTGAGGCAAGGCGCTTAACATGATTGCTTCGTTCTTCTTCGGCCCGAACACCTTCGGATCCAACAACCCCATGAGCGACCAAAAACCGTACGCTTTACCCCTATGCGGTGTACCGCTGAATAAAACACAAGACGGCGTCTTACCTGCTTCTTGAAGTTTCTCTACAAGTTCAAACCCTTGGGTCTTCGTGGCACCTTCCTCCGCATTCAGGTGATGAGCCTCATCGACGATTAGCATGTCCCATTCCGGCGCATCGAGCAGTCGCTCATGTCTACCCTTGTGATCAGCTCTGAGCGTAGGTAGTGAAGCAATGACTATTTGATGGATACCCCAGAAGTCAGACTTACTGGTATCCAAGTCAGGGTGGTATACAGCGGCCCTGATGTCAAACATCTTCTTTAACCTCTGCTGCCACTGCTCCACCAATTTGGCCGGGGCAAGTATTAGGAGCCTTTGAACTGTGCGATTTGCCAAGAGCGGCCACAATATCAAGCCCGCCTCGATCGTCTTGCCCATCCCAACATCATCTGCGATTAGAAGTCGAATTGGCCAGGTCTTAAGTGCGCGGTGGCAGACCCAAAGCTGGTGGGGCAAAAGCGAAATCCGGGATCTCGAAAATACACCCCACGCATCATTGACTGAACGAATCGCCGCAGCCTGTACTCTTAACGCGACCTCAAGTGAGGGAGCAGTCTCTTGAGCTTTTATAGCAGCTTCCAGTGACTTGATCACCAACAAATCCGAAGCAAGAACTTGCTCTATTCCATGAGCAAATCTGGCGACGGCGGTGTCTCCTTCCGTAAGCAGCACTTGGCCAATGCCGTGGCGCTGATGTCTGACGTCAGCACCTGATTGCAATTTTTGCGGAGAGTCGCTCATGTCTGTTTTTCCTTAACCAGTGCTTTCATGTTGGTCGCCATAGATCCAAAGTGCTAAAGCGCAAGCACTCTCGCACGCAACCCCGCATCTGTCGCTAGCAACTGAAGCGGTATGTCATAGGAACCGTTAAAGCAAGCCGCTTCCTCGCCCAACTCATCGACCAGCAGTTGATGAATATCTTGACTAGTGTTTGGGCGCTCATAGCCCAATCCTTCCAACATGCCGCAAAGACTATCTGTCGGCATATAGGCCAGTGAGGTCGCAATGGGACCACCGAGCACTCCGGATCGCAACAACTCCCTGATGATCAGATGTTGACCCAAGCGGAGCATTCCACGCATGGTCGGTGCATTTATGCCTGAACCACTCAGTGAAGCGTCCGCACTTGGCGCAAGTAGGCTCCTTACCTGGCCTGGCCCCCGAAGGTCAACGGTTGAAAATACGTGGATGTAAACATCAAGCCACCTGGCAACCCGATAGATGCGAGGGAAAAGATCCATCCACTGCTCGAACAATGGTGAGTCATCTTGCATGTCACCATAGTCACGCAGTATTTCCATCCAACCCTCTGCATCCATCTCTGGTGATGCGCTACATATGGTGGCCCACCACCCTCGCGCACTCAAGAATTCCAGAAACCCTTTATTTTGGGCATCTGTGACACGGCCAATGCGTCTCATTAAGCCAAGACTGAAAATTGTCATCCATGACTGCCTGTCGTATGGCTCCTTGGTCAACGCAGCGTGATCGAAGAAGGCAGGAAACAAGTTTTTGTCATATTTACCCAATCGCTGGTTCTGTTCGATCATCCACCAGGCGTGTATAGCTTTCAATTCTGGAAATACTTCTGCCGGGGGTTCAGGTGCTGCATCCTCTTCAGCTAGGAGACCTAGCCAGGTCAACAGAATGGTTCTTTGCGAGTTTTCCAGTTGCGCAAGGGCTTCTGAATCTCGGGTCAAAGTGAATAGCCAGGTGCCAGTGCGCCTGGCAAGAAGTAGCTGAGCATTAGATGAGTAGAGGTTTTGGAGGATCCACAGCACTGATGCTTGCTGGGACTCAACGGTGCGGGCGGCTGTAATCCACTGAGTTAAGGCCAGAGGATCGATTGAAAAGCTCGGCAGGTAGGGCGACAACGTGCTCCATCCCGCCACTGAGTGCGTATATTCCCCATGGAGTTGAACACTTTGCGGCGCAAACAAGACAATCAGATCCGTATCCGGATCTCCGCTGCGCAGCAGATTGCTCACCATGTTCCAAGTGTTGTCTGCAGCGCGGAGCCTTACCTTGGCAAACTCGGCACGCCAACCGTAATCCTCCATTGGTCCGATAGGCCATAAGGCCACGATTTCAGCAATATGACTAAAGTTGGACGGCGTCAACCAGCATGGCCGGTCCAGCGACAATCATCTTGGCCGGTTAGGGGTGATGAATGTCGTTGGTTAATGGGCTATTTCATTGGCTCCTTGGGATGGTTGTCGCTGTCATTTGATGGTTGACGCTTGCGATTCTGTTTGTCGTTTTCAAGTTGAATCCTCTGCTGCCGAAGGGCCTCTTTGCTGCGGTAGCTCTCGACTTGGTGGAGCTCGAAGATCGTGGAGTGGTGCACCAGGCGGTCAATTGCTGCTACTGTCATGCCCGGATCCGGGAACACGTTGCCCCAACCGGAGAACGGCTGATTGGCCGTAATCAGGATGCTGCGTCGCTCGTAGCGCTCGGAGATCAGCTCAAACAGCACGCTCGTTTCGGCCTGGTCCTTTCGGACATACGACAGGTCATCCAGAATGAGCAAGTCATAGCGGTCCAGCTTTTCCAGGGCATGGGGCAGTTGCAAACTTTGGCGTGCCGCTTGCAAGCGCTGCACCAGTTCACTGGTGCGCATGTACAGCACACGGTAGCCGGCATCAATCAGCGCATGGCCGATACCGCACGCCACATGGCTTTTCCCAACGCCAGGTGGCCCAAAGATCAGAATCGTGGCTCCCTTGTCGATCCAAGAGCCTCCACCAGCCAGCGCCATGACGTGGGCCTTGGAGAGCATGGGTACCTCGGCAAACTCGAAGCTAGCCAGCGTCTTGGTCATATCCAACTGGGACTCGCCACGGTGGCGCTCGAGTCGGCGCTTGGCCCTCTCGGCCAGTTCGTGCTCCAGCAAGCCGCTCAGGAAACGCCCGGCCGGCCACCCCTCTTTGTCCGAACGCTGCGCAAACTCCTCCCACAACCTGCCCATCGTGGGTAGGCGAAGTTCGGTGAGCATCAATGCGTTGCGTGCTGGCTCGAAGGCCTGGGCGCTCATGCCACCACCTCTTCTTGTTCAGGGGTCTGTGCACTGGGCAGCAGCGCGTCATAGACGCTTGGCGGCGGAATCTCCACCGTGACATGCGGGACCTCGGTCTTGCGCGGGGCGAATTCTTCCCGCAGACGCTTGACGTCGGGCAGCACCCCCGCTGCCAGGAGCGCCTCAAGTCGAACCGCCAGCACCGCCTCCACCCCATCGTTGGCCGCCATCTCCAGCAGGCCCACGATCGCGTGGCACGCCAGACGCTGGGTCAACTTGGCATCAAGCTGCTCCCAGGTCCGGCGGTATGCCTCCCGGGGGAACAGGGCATCGCGGAACACCAAGCCTTTGAACGCCTGGGGCTTACGTTTGAGGGCCTCGATAAAGTGGCGGTAGTCGATCACCCGACCACGCCCGGTGACGGGCGAACGCTTCCCACGAGCCAGGCTCAGAACCAGCGCGCCGGACAGGTAGCAGTCAAGGCGGTCACTGTACAGACGCACCTTCAGGCGCTGCCCAATCAGCCTGGAGGGCGCGCTGTACAGGACGCCACAAATCGTAAAGGTGCTCGAACGCGTAACCCGGCCTTCCTCTTCAACAAAGTCAGTCGTTCGCCTCTGGGGCAGGTCCTTGAGTTGCGCACGCTCAACCTGGAAGGCTGCCGCGTTGCGCCGATTACGCCGCATCACGGACTCCCGCACAAAGCTTTCATAGGCCGCGCGGTCCTCGAAGTCGCGGTGTCCGCGCAAAAGCAGCGCCTGCTCCAGCGCCTCTTTCAGGTAGCGGTGTGATGACTCGACGCTGCCGTTCTCGTTGCTCACGCCGCGGTTGTTGCGAGTGGCGGCCATACCGTAATGGTCAATCAGGGCCGTATAGCGAACCGTAAAGTCCTCTTCCTCGGTCAGGTTCTTGAAGGCCGCCGACAGACTGTCCGTTCGGTGTTCTTGCGGTGTGCCACCTGCCTGCCACAGGGCGTTCTGCAGTCCCTTGGATAGGGCCTCAAAGCTCTCCCCACCTTCGACCACTTCAACGTGTTCCCAGCGGGAGAAGGCAAGTACGAAGTGGTACAGGATGTGGGCAAACGGAACACTGGCAATCGTGATGCGCAACTCCCCCATGGAGGTGAAGTCCGACAAACCACGATGGCCCGGTGCATGGTCCTGGGGGAAGAACACTTCCTTGGCAGGGCCCTCTATGGCACGCCATTGGCGAATATGGCGCTGCAAAGTACGCAGCGTGCCGTCAGGGAAGTCGTTGGGGTGGTCATCCTGAAGTTTTCGCAGCAGGGTGATGGCCATCAGCTTGGGCGCACTCTTGAGCAAAGGAATGACTTCAGCATCCCAGACTTTTAAAAATGGATCGACACGGGAGCGCCAATAGCGCCGGGGATTCTGTGAGGGAAGGCTGGGGGCAATATCAATGCGACGGGCACTGCGTTCGCTGATGCCGGCTTTGGCGGCGGCGAGCACTTGGGAATTTTTCTTTCGGGCGTTCATGTAGAGGGATACCTGCTGATCGGTGATTCGGGCTGATGGCACTAAGCGGAACTCTCTTATTGAGATTTGAGCTGGCCATCTTGAACCCCCTAAAAACCATGATGGCCGGTGGTTCGTCGTCTCGGCGGCTACGCCGCCTTCGACTCCTCACCACCGGCCATCATGTTTGTCGCTGAACCGGCCAAGATGATTGTCGCGCCCCATAAAGTCCTCCGGTTCGATTTGAGCATCCAGCAGCAATGAAAAGATAGTCGCCCGATCGAACGTCTGCAAGGAAAGTTGCTCGTCATTTCCGGTGCATTTCAACCAAGCTGCGACCTCCGAGCTACACCAAGCGGTTTTCGGGAACGCTCTCTGAAATGCCTCCCATTTCAGCATTTCAGGCATCACTGCACGCATCCGGCCAGCATCCACTGTCAATCGGAGTTCGTCTAACTTTATGAACGCCGCATCTGTATCAGCTAACCCGTTGGGCAATTCACCGGTCCTTCTCAGCACTGTGTCGAACAGAGTAAAAGCGAACTCGTGCAACAACAATGTATCTTTAGAGGGATCTTCTGGAAGATCTGTGAGGTCCATGGCCTGCCAAAAAGTCGCCCAGAATCTGGCTGCATTGGGTAGGGCCGAGCAACCCAGCGCTGTACATGACGTCGTCCAGTCTCTGCGAGATTGCTCCAATAAATTCACAACACCTGCACTTACCGCTTGGGCTTGCTTTTTGACATGCGCCAAGTTGCGACTCGCAGCTCGCCCTGATGCCAGATTTGCACGCCCGGTATCGATCTGAAAGGGGGCATTCAGTACCAATCCGTGAGCAGGAATTCCGCTTGTTGGCGCGGTGACCCATATCGCTGGAACCGGATGGTAATCTGATCGTTCGAAGGCCACAACTCCCTGAGGGGCCAAACGAACTACGGCAGATCCGAATGCCGTCTCGAAAACCAATATGTTGGATGTGGAAAACCCACCCTTCACTGGCAATCGGCACATGCCGACTGAAACAACGCACGCTCCGTCAATAACCACCTTAGGCGACCATTGGTGAGGCTCACCATCAACAACCACTTTTCGAATTTGACGCGCAAAGACAGGCAATAGTCCTGCCAAGGTCGAGAACCTATCTCCAATTTCACTTCGCTTTGACTTGTCGGGTAATGCCAGTTCAACGACTGTCGTACGCAAGGAACGAATGGTGCCCTGCTGCCTGGCCTGAGCGTCTCTCGTTGCTGGAATAGGAACCCATCGCTCCGGCAGGCAGCCCCCAACCACTTTGAAGGCAAGGTCCCCACTCCATACACGAGGGGAATCCGTTGCAAGCAAGACACTCTTGAAGCCCAAGCCAAATTTTCCGGTTACTTGGTCGTCGTCGCTCTTCGCAGTAGCACCAAGCATTAGCATTCTCTCTAGGTCGCTACCAAAGTCTGCCCTGGCACCACTTCCACGCCCAGTGAAGTTAATTGGTCGACCCCAATGAACAAACCGCATGACGCTATCGGTTTGTTCGACGACGAAACGCCCAATGGCGGTCGACTCGAAGGGCGCTCGTCCATCCGCCACTTGAATCTGTTGGAGCTCGGTTACAGCATCGTCGGCGTTCTGAAAGAGCTCAAACGGGATGCTTGCAAGTTCATATTGGTTATCCGCAATGCGGTCCCGTATGCCGTCAAGAATCACCCTTTGCACGTCGCTGTCATTTGCGACTACATCAGCAAGACCTTCTATGGCTGCCCGGTATGCGACTTCAGCTTCGTTTCCCTTTCGTCCCATTTGCTGAGCACTCGCTCTATCGCGACGCGAGGTTTCAACTTCTCTCAGGGCAGCCGCAATCGTCGGATGCCTTTTGACCTTTGATAGTTGCTGAAGCGAGCCTTGCAGCCCCTCAAGAATCAACTGCCGGGCAATGGAGAGAGTGATTTGATCTACCTCTGCGAACGAAGCCCATAGTGCATCCAAATTGGCGCGCTCTTGATTGAAAACACGCCTTAACAAGTGTTCAGACGTCCGTTGAAACAGGCGCTTGATTTCGTCGGTACCGCGAGCTGCAATTGCGTCCAGTGGACGTATCGTAATTACGACACCATAATTAGCTTGAAATGAAACTGGACCCACGAGCAGTGTTTCGGATTGATCGTCAGACAGGATGGGGAGCTCTAACGGTGCGCCAACCAGAGACAGCACGACAAGCTTGTTCCCAGAAGCAATTTTCACGACCGGCTTAACTGCATCCAACGCTTGGATGACGGTCATGTCCCCCATGTACCTTCGACGTCGCTGCGGTCCGGGCTCCCAACCCGGGTCGACCCATCCCAAGAAGTTCGTGTAATCTTCGAATGCCAAGGGCTGAAGCCAAGTCTCAGTCAGACCCCGTGCGGCAGGGCCCATCAAACCCAGCAAAGCACCCACAGCACCGGATGCGCTCGTATCAGTAAGTGGCGCCACCAATTTTCGTAGCGTCTTTTCCAGAGCCTCTGGGTCATAGTTCGGTGTGCTTCCATCAAGATCCGACGGCAAGTCGGCGGGCTCCGTACCAATGTTTCTGACAATGACACCGCTAAGTATTTCTGTTTGGCATTCGTCCAAAACTTTTGATTCTTCGACACCGAACACATCAGCCGCCAAGGAATTCGCCAAGGCCCAGTGCCCGTTCTTGGCGAGCAGTCGCAACCCTGGCAGAGAAGCTCTTAGACTCCCAACGCTAGCAGTGCAATTTCTCCATTCGTTCAAATAGCAAAGAAACAGGTCAATCAAAACCTTTTCTGAGCCAAGCTCCACAATCTCTCTGAGTGCGGCCAATCCTTCATCTTGCGAAAGCTGTGTCGAAACTCCTCGCACTAAATTGGCTTCTACCGCATCGCGATCAACATGAACAAGTGCACGTTCGATAATCGACCAAGCAGGGAGCGAGCGCACGCGTGCAAGCAAGGCGATACGATCAACAAGAAATTCCGCTTTCAATGAACCGCAAGCACCTACCGTCAATCCAGCGGAGCCCATCATTAGTGCCAGTGTCGGGAGAGCTTCTCTGCCTTCTGGAAATAGGCCCAACAACCGGTCGTACCCAATCGAAGAATGAACTTCTTCTATGAGGGATTCCACTCCAGCGTATGCAAAATCACATTTCACTGAAAGCGCTTCAATATCCGCTTCCAAACCAGCAATGCAAACGAAGCTGTCGGGTGCTATGAATTTGCCCGCACGGACCGGAACCCACGGCGTGCTCCGCAACAGTAGCGGTGCAGCGCCCATAGGCCACGTTGCCCCAGCCAACAAATCCAATATGTAGCGCCAGTGATCTTCGGGCTTGGGGCTTCTCAACACAACCGTAATGGCGGTCGCCGCATTCCACTGCTGAACCCACACATTCTGATTTCGACGATGTTCGCTGTGGGTGGACTCAAGAATGAACCGCAAGTTGTGCACCATGGCGGGTGGCAACTTTGGATCCATTCCCAAATAGCATCGATCACCGATGCGTCCATAATGCCCTTGTTCGTCAAGATGCAAGGGTAGATTCTTCCACACCATCTCGTGGTTAACCTGTCCCAGAATCAGACTGATTTCGGCGCTGGAGAATTGACCTGCATCGACATTGGGGAATGCAGTCATTAGCCGCAGCCGCTCAATGACAGTATTCGCGTTCACACTGGACAGACCCAACGCAGCCCATAGACTGCTCGGTATCTGATCACTCAGTTCGCTCGGCAATACGTTCCAGGTGTTGACATCCACCATTTGCCAAAGCTTGACCCATGCCGAACTTACCCCGGCGGGATCTAGCCACAGGGGATCATTGGAATTGAAGTTGTCTTCCGACGCATGCAGCAGATACCGTATGGCCTTTACTGCGCCTGCATTAGAGAGATCAGCACCAACAGCAAGCTTAACCAGTGCTTTTCTTGACTCGACAGTACCGAGACCAGGAGGCCTTTCAGCCAACGCAATGGCCGCCAACATTCCGTTGACATCAGAGCTTGCTGGAACCACTCTGGTGGACATATCAATATCTGCTTGCACGATGGCCGAGACACTTCGCTCCACAACCAACGGTGCAGCCCTGGGCAGGGCTGATGTCAACTCCTTAAGGTAGCCAATCTTGTTGACAACGTCCGCCGCCCTATAAAGCATGCAGCGCTGGTGAACATTCAACAACGCATTGAGCGACACTGGTTTGACACTACCGTCACGACCATCGATTGCTCGCAGAACGCCCAAACCCCGGTGGCTCAGCATAAAGGGAGCTTGTTTTCCTGCTTCGCCAATCGCTTGAATGAATTGATCAGCCGTGCCCAAAAGCGACTCCACGTCAGTGGACTCTCGTGATTCACTGCTTGCTTGCATCTCAATCTGCTTATGAATTACCCCAAGCCAGAGGGAA